>JGI24021J15306_10011961_pt1 | contig 10780 bp, 3 predicted proteins | sample Ectturendosymbi1_FD_15306 | JGI IMG/M metagenome (IMG submission 15306) | reverse complement strand
AGCCACGACCGCACTGGTTTAGTACGGAGCCAGGTGTTTGTATTAGGCTACTAATTTCCATTCTGTCTTGATCGTTCGGTCTGCATCTTGATTAAAACTGAAGTTCTCGTTTTCCGAAATGTTGCGAAGGTAACTTTATGTGTGACCATTTGCGAAAAAGTTGTACCACGGTTGAATAAGCACGATGACGTCATCGAATGAAATTTCATGGAAATTGCACCCCCGAAATGAAGAACTGTTTGCGCCCCTGGTACACGCAGTTAATACTGAAGAGGAGCAAACACTGAAATATCGTACCAGAAACTACTGCATTCGGTCATCGTCANACAGAAACGTTACATAGTTGGAGACAAATGGAGATTTGCAAAAAANCACCGCACACTNATAGGGGATAAATGCACATCCTTGAACAAAACATACACATCGTTCCCAATCTAGGGTTGAAATGACCTTATGAAGTAGGTAACTTGATACACATTTCTTGGGATATNATGCAAAATTCGTTAGGCCTTGGTGTAAGCAGTGCGAAGACGTTTAATATGTGTTTATTTACACCACAATTGGCAAGTATGCACTGGATCACGTGTGAGTATTTTTATACATTCTGTGAGCGATACACAACCGCGGACCGATTCCCGGAAACGCCAAGAACTTGCAGTTGTTTTTCTCCCTACATTCTACTTAAAAATTAAAATCATAGAAAAGGGTGATTTGATCCTGAAGAAAAAGCCCATTTCAGGCCTTTGACGTTACGTATTTGTGTAAATATTAACTTTCCGTCTACGTGGCAATCTGTAGCCATCCACTGCTTTGTGATTGGTGAAGCTTTCCGATTTAACAAATGTTGATTGTGTGCTCGCCGCACTTCAAAATTGCTGAGTAATAAGTGCCAACGTCGTCGCCCGTGACTTGCTATTGTGCAGCGTCTGTTCTTCTGTCACATTAACGTGATTTGGCCAGAATTTCAAGATTCTGAGATGAATTTCTTGAAAAATAGGTTTAGTTATCTTGTCTCAGAACCTTTGTTTCATGCATAAAAAGTTCAAGTAGCGTTGAAAAAACAGGGAAAACTTATAGTTTAATGGATAACTTAAACTTTTTATGCATAGCACAGCAAGGGTAGTTCAAAATAGGGCGTTGGCTGTATGCGCCATGGCGTTTAGACAGCAAGCAAAATGTTTGTTGGTGCAGATATGGTAACCTGTACATTTGTGTGTGAAGATGTCTTTAGTTGAAGATGGCTACTGTTACTTTTATTTTGGGACGCAGCATTTGCAGCACGCTAGTGAAGACCATATTGTCTAATTTGCAAAGGTTTACGTGCCGATATTTTTATCTCTAGCAGGCATATAAAGTTTCAAACAGTTATAATTATTTTACAAACCTTTATCTGTTGTCGAAATATGGCAATTCCAGTGTTGGGCTATTGGGACATCCGTGGTTTGGCCGAACCGATTCGCTTGATGCTCGAATATGCAGGCGTTAAATTCGAAGACAAAAGATACGTTTGTGGTGATGGTCCAACGTACGATCGTAGTGAATGGTTAAATGTCAAACCGAAAATGGATTTGGACTTTCCCAATCTTCCCTATTTTCTTGACGGTGATGTGAAGTTAGTTGAGAGCTTCGCTATTATGAAATACATCGCTCGCAAGCACAATGTTCTGGTACCGGTTAAAGATCAACATCTTTGCGATATGATGGAAGGCGTAGTTTCGGATTTTCGTAAATCATTTACAAATCTCTGCTACTCTTCTCAGTATGAGGCACTCGTGGAAAAGTACTTTGAAGATATGGCAACGAAACTGGAGAAATTTGAGAACTACCTGCTGAAGCACGAATGGCTTGGAGGTGATGACCTCACCTACGTGGACTTTGCATTCGCTGAAATACTGAATCAAATGGTAATGATGCGGCCATCACTTCTTGATAAACACAAAAAAGTTGGAGATTATCTCAAGAAATTCGACAGCTTGAAACCAATTGCAGCTTACCGAAGCTCTGATCGCTTTCGAAGGTTTCCATGCAACAACAAGATGGCCAAATGGGGCGGTCAGCATGAGAAGTAAAGGAAAAGGCTTACCAGTTGCAAAGCAAAACCATTTCACATGTTAGTCCATCGGAGTCGTTTGGTTTGGTTTCATCTTGTCTCCAACTATTTTTATAGTAATTTGTTCCTTAAAGGTCATTTTTGGTGCATACTACTAACGCAATTCATTGATGTCTGCAGAACCTTAGTAGCAGCATTCACCACAGTGCTTGATAGATAGCCAATGACAAATACAACAGACTGTGTTACAATCCTGCGGTCCATGAGACGAGAGTCGCCAATCTTGCATCGGGTAGTGTTTCCTGACCTTGTACACCAGAGCTTTTTGACATACACACACATGGGCTTCTTTTAGCTTGGTTTTGGAAACTGCGTCATCTCACATGTCGCGTTTTTTTCTCATACTGATAATAAAGGCTTAAGTAAATGTGCTTAAAGGTTTAGAGACACATTTTATAGCCTAAGAGTCTTCGCTTGCACTTGCAAAGTATGTACGGCTAAATGTTCGAGAACTCAATAAGTAAAATAGTTTATGTCAACAAGGCTAACTTCGGTATGCTTCCCTTATTCAAGATATGTTTGTACCTGTAGCAGGGGTGGGAAATTAGTTTGGCTCGGGGGCCAGTTCGATACATCCCGGTCTCGCGGAGGGCCACACCTTCTAAAAGAGCAAGTCGCGGTTCAAGTTCTTCTCAGCATTAATATTTGCAATACTGTGATAGTTGGAGGAAATTTCAGATTTGAAGGTTTGTCCTGAATGTGTCCGCAGGCCACTGAAAACGCTGTAGCGGGCCACATGTGGCCCGCGGGCCGCTAATTGCCCACCCCTGACCTATAGGATTACATGCATACTGATCACCAGCCTGCAAGCTGAATTTAGTCCGGCACAACTTCGCTGATACCAAAACTACGTTGGCTACAACTGTTACTACTGCACCAAAAATTGTTTCACCGCAATAACAACTGGAAACGTTATAGATTTAGTCCTTAAGTGGAAAATCAAAATAGATCGAAAAGCTGATGACGGCAATTGGCATTGGGCTCGTAACTCCTCTCCAGCCTCCAAATTACGCGGGGATTGGTGGAAACCAGGAAGGTGTCATCGATTCAGCTGTTCTTTCACCTTAATCTCACAACGTTGAATCACAAAGCGGGATCTTTAGTCAGTTTGCTTTAACCAACGTCCCGAACAGTCGGCACAACGTTTGCAATTTTATAAAACACATTGTAGCCGCGTGGTTCGCTCTCTAAAACTTTTGAAATCATAAAAATTGCAGTTTTTGTGAACACTTTAGGTTCATACAAATACCTTTTAAAGGTGGAGCACGTAATGCTAAACTTGCCCAAAATCTTGGGAAGGTCTATATATGTGCTTGCTTATGTTTCTTATTTTAGAATATAACCCATCTGTATGTAGAAAAGCTTGCTAGACAAGATGAAACTTAAAAAATGTGCGTATCCAGTGGTGTAGTGCCAAAACAAGAAGTGATGGAACAATGCGAAAAGTTTGTTGTTGAAAAACTAAAAAATAATGAAAACAGAGACTTCGGTGCCACAACAAAATAGTTGAGGAATTCCGTATCCCCTGAAAACCGCAGAGAAGACGGCGTGTCCTGAATTTCACAATTGTTGGGACTGCAATAAGAACTATGCTATGGTGCAAACAAAGCAGGCCTACAAACATACAAGAATGCGCTCAACTAGAACATGTTAACAGAGGTGGGAAATTGCGGGCCGGAACCGGCCCGCCAAATTGTAGTAACTGCATGGCCGGCCCGTCTAGTGTCACATTTCATGAATCAGCCCTCGCAACTCTTTGTATTATATATTTTTTGTACTTACGAGAAACCGCTCTGTGCTATAAAAGTACTGTATATCGTATTTTCGATTTTCGTTATGAACTGTTAAAATTAGGAGTTAATCTGCATAAAATTCCATAAATGCCCCGGATTTATCAACATCATAAACAGCAATGGAAACGGAATAGCTACTGGAAAATTGGTACGGCTCGCCATCAATGGCGTAGCCAGCCCAAAAATTAGGGGGGCAAAATGTTTGATTTTAGGTGAATGACACTCTTTTGTTTAGAAAAACGCCTCCGAAAGCACGAAATGACTATTTTCTAAAATATTTTTTGGGGAATGGCCCCCCTGGCTACGCCTATGCTCGCCATACTTTGCAGAGTTGGTTTTTGGCCCGCGACTAGAGAAAGGCTGCCGACCCCTGATGTAAAACAAACAAATGGACCAAAATGTTTTAGCCCAGCATTTTTTGAACACGGCTTGAAAACAGATACGGGAACGCGCTAAACAGCATTGAACCCAGCTAGTAACGTTAGGTTGGTTTCAGTAATGTCTAGTGGTAGTGTAGGGAACCGAATGTGGTGTCTTAGGTGGTTGTGAGGAACGCGTTTATTTTCAAGGAGAGCCCTGCTAGTTGAGGGGCCAGCTAAGTTGTTGCAGGAGCATTAGTCAGTCTCCCAACGAAGCGATCTGACGTCTTGAGGTTGCCAAGGCGAAACAAAGGTTCTCGACTCAGCACCGTGTTCGTTAATAATTATCTAGTAGACTCTAATTGCCTCCTTTGATTAAACTCGGATATACAACAAACTCTGCAGTACCCTTGAATGTGAAGTCAGAACAATGTAACGTTAAACGGTTCTGTGTAGAATAACGGTGAACATTACAACGTTACGCGTTAAAATGAGCGACCAGAAACCGGGACCAATTGCCGTGACGTATGTTAACAGGTTGTCGTGTCAAATGTTATATTGTTCGCAAACAAGTAGACTACATTGCATTTGATTACGAATAGAATATTGCCCGAAACCACGCAGTAAGACTGCACAAACCCAGAACCGTCGCCTGAAAGTCTTCAAAAGGGGGTTTTACGTTTTTGCAGGGGTGATTGACATTCTAAACTTCGACACAAATTCCACTGGTTTATAGTGTTTCATATTTGAGTTTGGGGGGCTTGGAGCTTTATTTGAGGAGTCTTGAAGCTTTGTTTGAGAGGTGTAAGCCCACCAAACCCCCGTGACGATGGCACGCACAAACCATTGTTGGGAACATTTCTAGTCCCAAACACGATGTTAAAGAAATAACATCGATGGAGACTTTTTGAAAGAAGAAAGCACCCCTTAGTCTCCCCTGAAATACCTACAAAGAACACTTGCAGAAAATTGTTGCAAGAAATTGCTGCACTGCAGTCAACGAGAACGTGACTGTAAGTTAACATTAACAAACAAGAAAGTTTGTTTACAGAAAACCCTGCAAGAAGAAATGTTATGAGACACTTCAAAAACGTGACTCGAAGACTGATTTTTACAGGAAAAGCTCATGACTCTTAAGCTTACAGAAAGGAAATTGTCAACAAAAGAACCTCCAAGGAGAAGATAAAGTACTCTGATATAAACATGACTTACCTTGAACAGGAAAATAGAAGCTAAAAATAGACTTTAGAAAACATCTGGAACCTAAGTCATAAAAGATTATAGAAGAACTTGCGACAACACATGACAGGAAAAGTCATAACTTGTCGCACTCAAACGAAGAGCAATAGAGGAAAAAAGAAGTTCAACTATAAAAAGACGTTAAACCACACCCATTCAATTGGTTATTCAGTCAACTCTTACCTTCAAATGTTCCATGGCAAGAATACACAAAAGAAGAAAATTCTAAAATGTTAAGCAATGTTTTTGGTTACTCACTCTCTGCGAAAGATACTCTCTTTGCGCATTGAGTATTGACACTATGCGCTGCGACAGATACGTTCTTTAAGCTTTAATTTTTGACATTGTGCGACACGAAAGATACTTTCTTTGTGCAACAATTAATTTCATATAGTTCCTTGATAAAATACGGTACACAAAGCTAATTTTAAGTGAGAAGATACCTTATTCATGGGGTGGCTAATTAATTGGGGGAAGTTAGCAAATTGTGAGAACCTTCCCGGACTGACTAGTCGAACCCACTAAATTACTAAGCAGTCAAAAGACATTCGGACACCATAAATAAACCAAAACTTCTAAAGGTTTAGACCTCAGTTCTGAAATGTTAACACCATTTAAGCACAAATGTAGCAACTATAGGCTAAAACGAATGTCCCCCTTCGAGAGAAGATTGGATAGGTTCGCGAGAGCTGACACTTAAAGCATAAATTGGCATATACATGTTGCATTTTTCGAGGGTTTTTGCGTTTTGTTAATTTTTTTGTCATTTTTACCTAGCACACAGTAATACACATGAAAAAAACACTCGAATCTGCTATGCAGCTGAGAAAAATCGTCTCTGTGTTACGACAGCAAAACCTCTGCACTGTGGCAGAAAAATAGAAAGTCGCTATTGTTCAGGACGTTGCCTCCGGTTGGCTTATCAATTTTTAACAAGTTTTATAAACCGGCTTAAGCACGACTAACGACTAAGCGAGCGACCTGCCCCAGTAGATCTTGTTGGCGCATATCGCAACCTCGGAATTGAACCGTTGCAAACCTTGCTCGGACTTTTCTTTTGTGTCCACTGCAAGGATGCACTTATGCGCAATGACAGAAATTTTGGAGTTAAACTCTGACCTGCATCAGTGAGACAATGAATTCAGGCTTAAGATTTATTGGGCCAATAATGAAATTTTCCAGTGGGTGGCCAAAAAGATTTTTCCATACGGGGCAACAGTGCTGAAATTTAGAGAAAAATATTTTTTTTTCTACTAAGAGAAAAATATTTTTCTACTAAAAATTAGAAANGGGTTCTAAAAGTAGTAGCCTATTTACTAAAATTAAAAAGTATAATTTTTCTACTAAAACTGCTAAAAAGTAGAAAAAAGTAGAATTTTTTTACTATAAAGTAGAAAGAAATTGCAAAATACCAAATTTCAAAATCCATGGGTTCAAAGCCCCTAACTCCCCTTTCCAACGCCCATGGCTCAGCGATTGGTTACTTTGGTCTAATCAACGTATTTCGGTCGAGCGAGACAAAACAACCAATCTAGCTCGAAGACCATACGACTGCTGTTGGGTGAGAGAAATACTATTCAAATCCTTCGCTGATTCTTTATCAGAATATTTCTTTCGGGTGACACATCTACCACTCAAACCCGTTTTCTAAACCCCGATTAGCTTTGAAGATAACAAAACACATTCTGAAAGCAAATTCAACTACATTTATAGCGAGGGCTGAAAGTTCTAGAAGAGCTCTAAAATTTGATTAGGTTTTTCCGGCTTTCGGAAGCACTAGAGTTTGATACTTCTTTTCCGTTTTCCGAAGTGATGTCAGAGATCTCCAGAAGGTTCGAGGTATAATCAATTGGTTTATTCTTTATGTGCGGGGCGTTGAACATAATTCATGTGTAGGCCCATATACAGATTTTTAAGGTTTGGGAGGCAAAAATGTTTTAGGGGGCAAAATTTTTTTTTACTATATGTTTAAGTCAAATTTTTCTGTGCACAACCAAGTTTTGGGGTGCGGTGGGCCCGTCGATAAGTCTCCCCTTGTTCAATCTTGTTACGGCGAATTAACGTGCACCTTGGTTGGGTTGATGTCCAATGTTTGACCTTCTGTGGATTCGCTTTCGGCAGAATCGTCCGAGTCGATACGTGATGACGTAGGGCATTTCAAGTTGTCTTCGGTCTTGTCATCAGCGTTTACCGCGGAGTAGGTCTAGCAGCGGTAAATCCGGTGTAACACTGCATAAGTTGCGGACAGTAAAGTCGCAACGAAAAAAACTGCAACCGCCGATCAGAGGTGGGCAACTGCTACTTTATTGATAGCGGCGCTCCCGCTATTTGTCAAATGTAATAGCGGCGCTACCACGCCCGTTACTAAATAAAAGTAGGAGCGAGCTATCGCTACCGTTATTCGCTACAGCTCCTTTTGCTGCACTTTAAAAATTTGTTTGGTGTTGTTTCACTGACGTAGGGTCAATTTTCATAAACCTCTCACTAAAATGTTTTTTTGAAAAGAGAATAGTTATTTGTTGGATGCTCTGTTGAAAAAACGTGATCTGAAAATAACGGTAAACAGTTATGTTAGAGGGAAAGTTATTTCACAGTGTATGCACATATAAATGAAACATAGACTGTAGACACGCCCATAGAATGCATTTACCTTTGTGAGCCGAGTGCAGTTGGCTAGCAATCGCCTTCAGCAATGCAGGTTTCACACTGGAGTCTAATATACAGTAAAACTCAAGAGAACGGTCAAGCAATAAAATATCCAAACTCTTTTTCATAAAATTTAATGCGAGTGTGAATTGAATTAGGTCCGCAAGCAGGGTGGGAGGGAAACCGGGCAATCAAAGCCTCCCACGAATATTTCATGTGTCATTTTAGATTTTCAAAAAAGTATTATGATGATGTATTTTTCATGTGAAAACCCCTTGAACAAATGATTGAATATTTGTAGTGTAGCTCAGGTCTATGTTTCTGCATGGTTCAGTTTATTCGCAATAGTAGTTTTGTGTAGAACGTTGTTTAGGTAGCCCACGTGCAAAGAATATTTAATTAGATATTCAAGAACAAATTGGCCAACCATCTTTTTCCATTCCAGCTTTTGAAAGTGCAGCCCAAGTGTTGAATACAACAACAATTGAAAGCTCTCGGGTTACTGTAACAGCTTTCGAGGAATCCGCCGACTGGGCTCTGCTTTCATCTTTTTGCGATGATTAAAACTTGCACATGTCCGTATACAAGTGGCCAGTCCTCACAAAGGCGACAAAGCAAATTATTTTTATAGGACATCAATTTCACGTAACACTACGCATCCTCCGTACTGAAATCCCATTGAGACAGAATTTCCTATCATGAATTTCTTTTATTCCTTTATGAAAGTTAAAATTTGCATATCAGTACATTCAGCGCCGGATTTAGATGGTGGGAGGCCCCATTTGCGGATATATAATCATTAGGTAGGGGATGGCCGATGAAGTCACTAGTATTTCCACGGATCATTAATACTTATGACGTAATCTTGTGGCGTCACGTTTGTTAACTCAAGTGTAACAAAACTTTATGATGTAACATGATAATTGACAATGATTAGCGATTTGTGAAACTGTTGCAAAACCGGTCACCAGAAGTGTTTTCTTTTTTGAAATTTTGCTTGAAAAAAGTTTCTCGGCGATCCAACGTTTTCATCATCTCTAAGCGTCAGTCCACGCTTAGCAATAAATTTTACGACAGAAACCAAACGTTGCAGAAGCGATTTCCAATATTGTTCGCATTGACTGACCTCACTGGCTAGCTCTGTATCAATTTTTCGTAGTGATTAATTACATCCCGGGCAGTGGCGTGCAGAGAGGGGGGCGAACGGGGCGCCGGCCCCGGGCATCTAAGACAGGGGAGCTTCCAAAGGTGAAATTACCAACGTTTAAATGCTGTAACTACGTGATTTTTTCTATTGTAATTCTACTAATACATCCTGCATGGATTTAATTTTTCGAGACGTGTCTTGTAGTCAACACTAATTTTTGTGTAGTCAAATGCAAGTAATTCTCACATTCTTCAATACCAAGGACCTACACTCTAAGTGTGCGGCGCACACCCAACTAAAAAGATAGTGACGTGACTCGATGCAGATCGTGCGATCAAGGGAAAATCACAAAAAGGATTGAAAGACAATCAGGGTTGATAAAAACCCGTTTTTTTTTGAAAAAAACAACCCACCTGTGATATTTATTTTTTATTAAATTCGAACTTTGTTAGTTTTTTGAAAAGAAACAGGTTTTTGTTTAAAAAAAAACAACAGAAAAACCCCATTCTGAATTGTTTTTATTGCATCAGGCAATATCATCATTTTCAGAATTGCACAATAATAACTTGTTATTCCTATTATGGCATTCCAATTTGAGAGTAAAGAAATGTAGGCTACCCCATCTTTGTATTCGCAGTGTTGTTGGTCAGTTCACTCCAAAGTGGTAAGGATTGGCAAGAGCGCGAACAGTAAACAGAGAAAAGCCACTCCCACACAAGCTCTCCATTTTAACGTCAAGTTTATGTACATGCCCTGCTAGTTCAGCATCTATNTAGTGTATTTTCTCAACATACTGTATGGTTTAGTGTGGTCCAACATCAGAATCAGCTTGGATGCAGAGAAGGCAGAAAAATTGATGAAAATATACCGACTTTACAGAGCTGAAAAAGAATACGAGTAGAATTTACTTAAACTGTACAAATTGTTCTTCTCTTTTTTTGAAGTCCTTCACATTTCGTTGCTGTTATTTTTGTTTCATTAAAAATGTGCAGTTAACTGTACAAGTTTGCTGCTTATTTTAAGTTTTACTTCATAGCACATTTTTCAAAGGAAAAGTAAAGAGTGGGATTTTTGGTGGGTTTCATGTTTTTTTTTAAATGGGCTTTTTAAAAAACTTGGTGCTTTTTTGGTTGGGTCCAATAACATCAACACTGAAGATAATTATGGACGTTTAATTGAATTTCTGAGCCAAATTTCAAAACTGTCCTATTTGATTTTATGATACATCACTAGATTCCCGTTTCGTTTTTTGTACTAATACAGTCGCACACCTGTGCTTACAATACTTGATTCATTTCGAGCTTCGTCATTAATTGGCATTTCAGGCGGATTGATCATAACGGCTCACACAAGCCCGTATCTTTTGTTTCCCCTTAGTAATTGTTCATCTAACAGCCACATAATAAAAAACGAAAGTTTTCTTGCGTACTTCATGCGCATTCTCAATTATTGTGTAGTTTACAAGTTTCAAACTGTCAACCCTGGG
>JGI24021J15306_10011960_pt1 | contig 10780 bp, 4 predicted proteins | sample Ectturendosymbi1_FD_15306 | JGI IMG/M metagenome (IMG submission 15306) | reverse complement strand
TTGAGTGTTCACCTTTTGTACATGAAGTTTCCAGCTTAACTTATTGTCAAGAAGGACACCTAGGTATTTTAGGTTATCTTTGGGGGAAATGCTATGGTTATTTATAATACCTTTATGAAGTAGGATCGTGTTTTTGAGAATTTAATAGCATAAAATTAATCTTATTGTAGTTAAGAGAAAGCTTGTTGGCTCTCAGCCAGTGGTCAATTTTACATAGTTCAAGGTCAACAGTTGTCTGAAGAACATTAAAACTGGAGTTTGACATATGAAGATTAATATCATTAGCAAATAAAGTAGCATGAAAAGAGGAAGCTTTTGTAATATCGTTATTGTGAATAAGGAAAAGCAGAGGCGAAATAACACTACCCTGGGGGACTCCTCAAGATATCCATTTGTATGAAGATTTAAATGCCCCTATTTTAGTGCACTGCATTCTATTGTGCAGAAGATTCGAGAATAGTTTATGAGAAACACCTCTTATACCATAGTGATACAGTTTATCAAGTAACATTTCATGGTCACATCAGTCAAATGCTTTTGATAGGTCTACAAGTAAGGAACATGTTATTAATTTATTATCAAAGTTTCTGAGCAGTTCATCATAAATAGTTGTAATGGCTAGTTCTGTTGAGTGATTTTCTCTAAAAGCGTATTGTCTTTTATCAACTAGATTGTGTTCTATCAAATAAGAGTATACTCTGTGATAAAGAACTTTTTCAAACAACTTTGATAATACTGGGAGAACAGAGATTGGTCTATATTCAGGTGAGGAACTTGGGCTACGAACTTTAGGAATTGGAGTTATGTGGGCAATTTTCCAGGAGTCCGGGAATTCACCTGTAGTCATGCATTTGTTGAAGAATTTGGACAGCCATTCTGACACAATGCAACTAACTATTTTCAAAAATTTGGATGGAATGTCATTGGGAGAACCATTAGATTTCATTTTAAGGATTTTGATGAGAAGTTGGATTTCATGTGCATCAGTAGGGGCTAGAAATGGTGAATTTTTTTAATTTATTTATTTAATAAAATGTTTGTAGGTTGTAGGGGATGGTTTTATTTTTGTAGAAAGGGATTCTCCAGCTTCTGAGACGTTGTTCAAGTCTGCACATTGTTTTTGACATTCTGAGTCTTCAAAAAGCTTATTATTTTGTTGCGATTTGTTTTTTATTGCTATTATTCATTCAAACAATGTTAGAAGTTTAATGATTTCCACCATCAAGGCAGAAGTCCGCTGTGCATTTGTCCAACTTGTTTCTTCGACTATTCGTAATGAATTAACAAACAGACTGAATTATCAGGTGTATTTTCACTTGGAAACAACCACGGGTGTAGTGGAGTGGGAACGCGTGGGAACGGAGTTCCCACACCTTTTTCTAGTGTGGTTTAGATTTTTCTTTTTGTGAAGATTAAGATTGTTCATTTTAATTTCTACGTGTAGCGGATTGCGAGAACCAAAGAAGCTTTCTACGTGTGAGGGCATCTGATCAATAATTGGTGTTAAAGTTCCGCATTAACCTGATTCAAGGTTGTAGTGAGGTGGGAAAGCGTGGGAACGGCGTTCCCACACCTCTTTTTTTAGCACAACACCCTTGGAAACAACAAAAGCTAACATATCAGCGTGCAACTGGTTGTATACCAAAAAGCGTTTCACTTAGCTCCAAAATTTGATGTGCCCGAAGAAAATGAATACCAAATTTGGAATCAGTACACAAATGTAGTTTGAAAAAGTGATGTCATATCCTCGATCAAAACAAAAAAATTTTTGTTGACATGTGTTTTCACTAATGATTTTTTGTGAGCGTCATGACCCGTTGCTTTTCCGTTCCTCACTATTGACTGTATTTTATTATGATGTTAACTACCAACAAAGCAGTTAAGCTAACATCCCTCTTGTATAATTTTTTGGATCGGGCATACTGAGCGAATCATAATGTAACGACAAATAATCTCGTCATTTGCTCATTTCTCTGCACTCTCTGCCAAGCACGACAATACAAGTTTGGCAAAAGTACCAAGTTTTGGCTGCATTACCGTCGCCTCTGTATCAAGCACATAACCACGGTCCACGCTCAAATATGATGCCCAACATTCGGGAAAATTTTAACAAGTCCCTCTTTTTTCTGGCATGCATTGATAAATGCTTAAATATATTCTAAAGTTTCAGGCTTTTTCCAAGTTTTTTTAATGTTTCGCAAACATATGTCGTTTTAAAAGATATGAAAACCATATATTTATCCGACCTCGGTTCGGAAATCCGAGAGGAGTTGGTTCGCACCACTTGTCCTTAACAACTGTCGAAATTGCGCAATGCAAATACGCCACATGGTTGTTGTCAGGCAAATAATAGTCTATACATCACTTCGACGACAATAAATGGAACAAACAGAGATACAGCCAAAGCAAGGTAAAAGCGGATTGTAGCAGTGAAGGTTCCCGGTCGACCAAACTGGTGGATGTACAGTCTTTCCTGAAACCAATAAGTAAACTGACACAACTCAAAATTTCTGGACATGCATGGAGATCTTGTGCTTGTTGATACTAGTAGAAANCTCGCAAATGACAAAGTATGTTTGTCGTTGTGTTTATTCTNTTTCTCTTTAACTTGGTAATACGTTTTTCTGTTTCGCTTGTTAATATGCTNATTACAGTAGTATAGCCTACTGCACAAAAGCTATAATTCCTCATGTCATCGCCGTAACTTATTTAAAACATGAAGAGCTTGATTTAAACTCTTCGTGATACAATGTCTCAACAAATCAAAGTGATGTTAAAGGATTGTCGAATTTATTTGACCGGCTGAGTGACCTAGTGCTTCAGAACGCGTACCATCAAAGATGGCAAGCTGGGGTTCCATTCTCAGTCGTGTGATACCAAAGACTTGAAAAACGGTAGCGCCCACTTGCGGCACGGGATGAACAAGTTTGGGAACAAAACGTATTTGCTCCATTTCACTCTTGTATAAAGACAAAAGCTTCCTTTTCCGGCTCATACACAGTCACACCAAATCTTTCCCCAGTGCGCAGAAAAAAGATATTAAAAAGAAAGCAACTCAGACATATTGCCAGGTTTTGAAGACGGGTGGGGGGATTGCAGAAAAAGGAGAAATAAGTCATCCACGAAAGTAATCCAAACGGCTGTATCGAAATGAACCTTTGAAACAAGGAAAAAAGCAATTTTTCCCAATGTTTCAGCAAACCTCTTATCAAATTTTCATGCTATTGCCAAATCGTGGAATTTCAAAAAACTCAAAAGTGTTAGCAACAAATCTATATATTATATTTTGAAGGCAGTTTCTAAATTGCCACAACAAACAACGGGTCCAGTGTTTTTACAATTTTCCCAACATAAAGCTTATAAAACTTTTTTGCGACTTCTCTAACATTAGGCGTTCCGAGTACTCTTCAGGTGAAGCAAGTTTCACTCTGATGGCGATGAAGCTGAAAGTAAATTGCTGCTGTCTTCATCGGAATATCTGTTGTAGCCGTTGCGAGTAAACGGAATTAAAGAAATAAATACAAATGTAGCCCAAAATGTTTCGATGTTTCGGAAAAAGTATTTTTGCAAATATTAAGCGTTTCTTGGAATAAATTTTGTGCATTAAGCTAATGTTTAAGTAGAACTGGCTTCTCCACTTTAACACCGTGGTGCCTTCTGCTAGAGCGATACCTGAATTTCATCAATGTTGTCCTCATGCAGTTTGAACTTTTTACGCATGAGTTCAACGCCTTTCTCTATTTCCATCAGCTTGCAGTTGAACTGCAGCATTTGATCGTACGCCGCCATGTTGATCTCCTTCATGCAGCAACGCGGGCACTCCGGTCTGTTGCAAGTGCAAGATTTCCTTTCCTCGGGGAACGGGCAAAGTCTGCTGACAGTTGTCTCGTTGTTGCCGGAAGGCATTAAACGCCTGGCTCTCTCCATAATGGAAGCGTAGCACGGAGGACTTTTTTCTTTCCGCACTGTCGAGATCGGTCTTGTCCGCGAGCACCCTCCGTCACTGTCGTCTTGCTGCTCGCACGGAGCGCAGCAATTCCACGCCGTTGATCCTCCATCGACATCGACCTCCGAGTCTTCACTGACCAAGACTGTTGTGCCTTCACTGCCCTTCGCCGCCAAGCTGCATTTCTCATCTGTGTCCTCCTCCGACAGAGTAGGATCTTCGAAACCAGACGCAAGCGCGCATCTTCCCGAGGGGGAAATTGTCACATTAGACACCAGTGACAGTCCCTCCACTTCATCTGTGGTTGAATCGCTACAAAAGTAGGTATTTCGTTGTGTTTATCACACATTTGTCTTAGTTTGTTGGAACAAGATCTCAAGCCTCGTGCGTCCTAAAGTCAAGCATCAAAAATAATAAAGAGCTAAGTTTATAAAATCCANGGAATGAGGTCATTTGATTCATTTAATGAAAGTTTTGTGANGCTTTTTTATCGCCTAGATTATTAACAATGTAGGCAACGATGGTTTGAACANACAGANAAAACTATAGTTGTAATGGTTACAGAGATGATTTTACGTCCAAGCGAGCACTCATAAATCCATTGTTAAAAGCAAAAAGCAACACTAGGTGCAATTCGCACAAGTCTTGTTTAATCTGCTGCACCATCATGGCATTGAAATGGATGCCTGCATTTCTTTTTCCCGTTGTTTCTGACCTAAGTTAGGCGAAAATTCTCTAAGATGTTGACGAGTGGAATACAAATAATCTGTGCAACAACTCCAACAAGTACCTTTCTCTTTCTAGCTTTGGTTGAGAGTTACCATCACGTGGGGTGATCAGAAATGACCAAAGATCGAACAATGGCCAGCAGATTAAAAACACCAGACTTTGACCCAGAAGCCGTGCAGTCTATACGTTGGCTAATCGCACAATGGCAATATTTAGGCAATAGGAAAGTTTAACTACAAATAACCACATCATACATATGGGCAGTGTCGTGAACACACATGAACAATCTCTTCCTCACTCACACACATACTTTTGCTCAGCTAGATTTATTGTAAATATCACACACCAACATATATGATAATAACAGAAATTTACCAACCATTTATTGTTTTGCGTGTTGCTTTGTGAGACCTCCGGCCTTCAAGGTGAACAAATGGTAGAAAATTTTGCGACTTATACACGAAGAAATACGGTATTTATGTAAGAGCCGCGGGTTGACCAGGCCTGGACTATACTATGCATAACAAAGTTTCAAACAAATGTTCCCACTTTATCGCTTTCATTCTCTTTCAAGTTTAAGATGTTTCATTCATCAAAGTTTTTTTACGGAGCTTTGGCCACGTTGAAAAAAAGTTATATTCAATGCTTTATGATTTCCCGTGCATTTTAAGCTGCGCGATAGTTTCGTTTTTTGTTTGACGTGGATTTCATAGCTCAGTCAAAAAAGCTGGGAATGTTTTTTATGTTGACAGGTTTTCTTGTTCCTGGTCTCGGGCTGAAAGAGTGGAAAAGAATCTTTGCAGTTGGAAAGCAAGACCTGAAATTATTTTCTTTGTATGAAAGTTTACAACGCTAGAAATGCTACTGGTACACTTTTATTTGTTCATAAATAACAATCGCTGACTCAAGGCTTGATCTTCCACTTATAGCACCACTGCCGAAAAGTAACTTAGCTTTGCCGACAGTAACTCTTTCTGAAACCGTATTGCGTTGAATAGAGCAGTGTTTCTTAACCTTTTTGTTTTCGTTCACNCCTGATAGCAATTGCTGCATTCCCATTCGCCCTATTGTGCATCTAAGGCCGACGTGACAGTAATCATAGCACATCGAATGTTCATTGTTAAACCACGGTATTTGCTCTACCTTATCAACAGAATGTTTTCCGCCATGCAGCAAATTGGCGACGATCTCCAAATATGGTTTGGTTACAGACTCAACCTCGCAAAATGTTTTTTTTCGTTTCATCAGCACATGTGCTATTTGAAAAGAGGAAAGAAGAGACTTTTTAGACTCAGTTAACTGCACCAATGAACAGTTTTTCTGAAGTGCTAAGTTGCTGACTCCTGCAGACGCAAAGTTAATAGAACGCTTGAAGTTTGAGATTTTATTCACGATTGCTGGTATATTTCAAAGACAAGACAGATGCATGTTCTCAGATGATACAAAAATTAGGAACATAAATTTCATTCACCGTTCATTCACCCCGCTCCTTTCATTCAGCCTTGCAACAATTTTATTCACCCTGGGATGAATCATTTATCCGGTTAAGAAGCACTGGAATAGAGTTATCACTGCAACCTTGCCTAGTGAAATCGATATAGAAAAGTTAAAGCGATTACAAAATACCTGAGAGTTGCATCACTGATATTGACCATATCATTGCTTCGGCAGGAATCCGCCATCTATCCAGTACCGCGCCACATACAGTATTTCTGCTTTTTCAATCTTTCAAAACTCTGCTAATTACGCAACGGAATTTCTTTGCTGCTTCCAACACTTTACTCTTTATTTCATCACTATCATTTATTAATGTTTAATGTATTGTGTAACAAAAACATTGTTGCAGACTGAAGAGCGTTGTCATTTTAGTATTCATGTCATTCAGCAAATATCTAATGGGCATTGCAAAAACGAAATGATGTTGGAAAATGTATTGTGTATTTCACCGCTTATCGCGTAACAATAACTGTTTCAAACCTAAAATTTTAACTTCCACACTCCATCAGCCACCACCATCGAAGGAGTATTTGTTTGCGCAACAGACATTATGTGAAATGCAGAGTAAAATCCAAGATGCCTCTGACTGAAAATTAGTAATTTCTTTACTTCATGCTGCAGGTTTCACGGTAGGCCTGCAGACCATAAATTGCCCATTTAACGTTTTTCACAACACTAACTCAAGTAATCCTATTTCAAATACAAGCACATAGGCCTACTCACAACGCTAGAATTTAGAAGTGCTTCATCCAAGAAACATCACTTTCATATGGTTACACCATAGAAAGCTTATTAGAAACAATGAAAGATGATTATCTACTGTTTGCTTTACCTTGAACGTACTACATGATCTGATAACAATTGTTTTGGTCAACTCAATAAATGATAGCATTAGCGGATGTCAAACTTTACTGACTCCCAGTTGTTACGATTGAAGTCTGGGTTTAGTTTTGCTACACTTGAAGTAGACTTTGAAAGAAGTCTTATCCCCCTCACCTTTTACACCCGCTTTTCATCTCGTTTTCCCGTGAAGTAGCCAGCTCCATAACCAGGGGGCAAAAACCCCTGGAAATTTTTTCGCCCCCCTGGAAAAATGTGTTGGACATATTTTAGAACTGTTGGACATATTTTAGAACTGTTGGACATAGTTTAAAAACTTTGGGCTCCCGTCAGAAAACTCGTAGCCCCCCCTGGTGTCCCAAGCTGGTTACACACCTGAGTACAACCAGCAACACTGGCCTTGCCATTCTTTCCTGGGACATTCTGGTCACGTGGCCGAACCATCGTGCGGCAAAGATCTCTCTATTCGTAGAAGTGGCTCGACATTCAAGGCTCGAGTTTCACAACCGCGCGCTTTGTCGCGAAGTGTCGCACCGTGAACTCGTTGCAAAAACCCCGTCTCTGCCGTTTGTACTTGAGATAGTATTGTTAGGTTCAATTTTTTCGCAGCATCTTTTTTCAAGGCATTGAGCATTTCAGGTCAGATTTCATCGCAGCTTGGAGTGTTCCCAGCTTTCAGCTACCGGTAGGAATTCGCAAGATTTCAGTCGCAATGATGTTATTTCCCTCCCCCAAATGTAGCTCTTGCGTTTCAGATGATGTGAGAGTTATTGGGCTCAAAAGATTCTAAAATACTCTCCCCATCTTCCAAGAATATCCTCCTCATTGCTGAGTACGACACCATTTTTGGTCTTCGATGGATCTAGCAATATATTGGTCGTCTATATCTTTGCTTCTTTCAAGCTTTTCGTGGATACACGAAGCAAATTTATAGTCCCTTACAAAAGACGCAGTCGCAAAAGCCACTGCAGCTTTTTCAGGAACGACGTTCCCACACGTTTTTCACGTTTTGCTTTGAAATGAGTTAAGCTGTTTCAAAATGGCTATTTTTGGATGCGTTCCCACACCTTTTTTGTTAGCACTACATTCCTGAGCTTGTTTACCATGTCATGAACTACATCGTTGGTATTTTCTAAATTTCACGCAACATTCATGAGCAGGGCCTATGAGAGGCGAGTTTGTTACTAACAGACTTGGAATAATGTAGCGAAATTAATCCCAGTGATAAAACTGGTTTGGCCTAAAGGATTTGGTAAGCTAGTGTGAAGTATTTTAAGGTGAATTGCTGGCAGTGGATTTTCCTGATATGATGCATTGATAATTATTAACGGTAATTATTTTTGTTGAACTTGAATGTTTGCCTACTTTGTCGAATTCAGACATTCACCATTACTGTCCCAGTCTGTCCATTGAACTGAATTTTCCTTTACGTTTTTCATTTACAACCATTTTCAAACAAATCTTTAAAAAAACTCTCTCCAATAAACCAAGAGTTTCAAACTGAGAAATAGCCTACTTCAAGTGAAATTTGAATGGAAACATGCCAGTTCACAGTACAATTAAATCTAACAACAGTAGCCCTCGCATGTTGCGCATATGTGTAAGACAACTGAAACGTTTAAAATTAACAAGTAACTACAGTGCAGGACGCAAGTGCTTATAATGCACCGCGGCGGTGTGCTGTGCATCTTGCTGATTGTTAAACTTGCGCCGCAAGCAGATACAGGCTCTAATCGAATGTGAGTTTAGGATTAGCGGACATACCCAGAAATCTGAAGATTTCGAAACCATGCAGGAGAAACTGACCACTTACAGTATTTCGACAGAATGCGTTAAAGCAGTGGTCGTCGGCCTGTGGCCAGTGTGGATATTTGTTGTGCCTCACGGTCACAAACAGAAGCAATAGTCAGTTGAAAAAGTATTTCGTTCTGTCCCTTCATTCTTGTTGTAATAAGTAAGCTCATTCCAAGGACACAAAGTATACAACAGTTACTCAACGAGGTCGCAGTCTCATTTCACTAGTGGTGTTTTATTCAACCTCGATCGACTCCATTCATTCTGAGACTGCGGCATTTTTTCTAATTTCTTCCTTGATAAGATTTTACTATGAACATTTAAAAGTCATGTTTAAAAATGGTAATATTGTCACATTAATTGAATAGCGGTATGTTTTAACATAATGTTTCATATAATCAATAAACGAGCACTTCTTGAAGTTTGATGCACATTAATTAGCCTCAGTTTTTTATTTATTTCAAATTAATTTTGCAAGTCTTAGGTGGCCTCAAATGGGTTTTGTTCCGTCTAAAACGATTTCTCTTGGAGGCCCTGTTCATGAATCATCGGAATGATTGTAAAAAAATCAAGCAAATCGGTAAACATTCGAAGATTGTCATCGAAAATAGTTTATTTGCCAGTATGACACTCGTCACTCACTCTGCACAAGAGCCAGGTTCACTGTTCTGGTGTCATGCAGTGTGATGAGCAGGGCCCTTGAGAGGAAAAATATGTGCTGGTGCGAGACATGTTTTGGGCCCCTTTATCATAACTGATTAAGAGCTTCATTAGCTTTTCAGTACTATGACAAGAAAAGTAATTGCTTTATTTATTATTTGACATTATAACCATTTACTGATGCTGTTAGTTAACAGGGCCGGCCTTAAGCCGATGCAACCGATGCAGCTACATTGGGCCTCTGGGGTCCCCGCGCCATGGTGTTTGGGTAGGTTGTTCATTTTTGCCAAATACTCCTTGCTCTCGAGAATTCAGTAGAAACGGCTTATAAATCATATTGTTAGCAAACAATGCTCTTGTTAGAACAAACATTGACACAAATGACAAAAGATGAAAGGTTGAATCCGTTGACGCAAACCTCATATTCGAGGCCGAAGACTCCAACAGTTGGCCATTCAACCACAGCAGCAAAAAGTGTTCTATTTTGCATTTTACGGGTTGGTCTGCACTGGACACTGGAACGTGTCAGCCTGTCTGGGCAGTCGATCAGGAAGCTGTTGATCAAATGCAACGCTAGTTGTGCCAAAATGTTTGTTGGTCGTTGTTCTGAAAAAAATTGCAAGCTGGGGCCTTCGTTTTGGGGTAAATGTCTATGCACAATGATTTTGTTATAGACTTTATTTTCAATGTGCCCCAAACTTTTTCATTTGTGATGGCCCTAATGCTAGCTTTATCGAAAATTGTGAGGATCCTGAGTCTTGGCACAAACTTCTTTCAAGAGCTAAGCGAGATTTTCCAACCGCGAAAGGCCCAGATAAGTTAGATTTGAATTATGAATTTCCCAAAGATGTAGCAGGCAGGAATTTTCAAATTGTCATTTTCAATGTAAATTCTATCCAATGGAGAAGCAATGCAACGGAAATGGCTGGTGTGCTCAGCTGGAAAAATCGGATATTTTGCTTTTGTTGTAAGCTTTTTTCCAATGTTAATGTCGCGCTATCCACTCAGTGGTGTAGGAGCTGGAGGTGCAAGCGCANCCCCAAAAGTTTTGATTTTTCGAAAATTCGGGCAGAATTCCTGAAAATTCGGGCACAGAAGTTTCGACACCTTTGTTTCCTATTGAGTGATCCATNAGTTTGACTGAATAAAATAATATAAACGNCTGATACTGCCTATCGAAAGAAATCCTCTCTCAGCAAAGACTCAGACACNNCAAAAGTCTGACTGACTTTTTTCTCCAAAGAATATACAAATTTTTTGACCTCCAAAAAATCTTCATGTTTTCCAGTTCGTGAGAGCTGATAATTAGCAATA
>JGI24021J15306_10011959_pt1 | contig 10780 bp, 7 predicted proteins | sample Ectturendosymbi1_FD_15306 | JGI IMG/M metagenome (IMG submission 15306) | reverse complement strand
AATAAACTTGTAAAAAAACAGACCATTTTCATACAACACAGCAGCAAGTCGAGAACTGCGAACGCGACTGCGTTTGTGAAGGCTGGGCAGTTCTCACGCAGCAAATAAATAATGAAACAGTGGAACTATTACGAAACAATAACATTGATCACGCTATTCGATAAGAGGCTGGGCGAAGTCCAGCACGGAAACCCCGACGTTTAACTAAGCGAAAAACATTGTTTATTTTAGAGTATTTTTAAATCTGTTTCTACTTCCATAGGCACCAAAAAGGGGCGCGTTTATGGCAAGGGGCGCCATGCAAGGGGGAACCACAAAGGTTTGGGTGGGGAAGTTGCCCCAAACTGCCCCCTGGATCAACCACTGCAAACCGTCATTGCAAGAGTTAAGTCAATTAATCGGAATTAAATTGCTCATTTCAGATTTTTAGAAATTTTGGGTTCTTAGTCTCAATTTCCAGGGGGAAATGCCCGTTTTGCCTCTCCAGCCGACGCCTATGTTCCTCTGCACTAAACTGATTTGTAACTATACTTATGTTGTTCCATCAGCAGGAAACGTGCCTATAGCATCACAGTTTGGGAGCGATTAAAGCACTATACAGTCGTTGTCATCTATTTTCACTATACAGCAATTAAAGCACTATATTGCCTTTTTTTTTAAGGAAAATGTTAGGAACCCGGTTTGGATCTGTAGGGACCCGATTTCTCTGATTCTAGGGACCCGATTTTTTGTAATTTTAGGGACCCGATGATAATTTTCTCTGATTCTAGGGACCCGATTTTCAAATCTAGGGACCCGATTCGGGTCCCTAAAAAGCCTCAAATAACCCTGATATTGCAGTTTGTATTCAAATGCTCTCAGTGGCTGAACTTTGGTATGCTAAAATGAAAGTACGTCATTCAATGTGCGGCCCACACGAAGATAGTGACATAATTTTTGGCCCAGTAAGGCATTTCGGTTGGACATAGCTGGTTTAATGTCTCCAGCTAGCATGCCTACTTTCAAAATTAGTAAAAGCAAAAAAGGATTGTTTTTTCAAGAAGGCGTCATAAATCTTTGAGCGATGTGATAGGAGCATCACATCAGTCTGCGAAAAACTTTCCAAGAAAATATTGATTGAGTATCTTACGTCGATAGGTGCAAAAATCCAAAAAATAAGGTCGTGGTTCTGTGAGAAAACATTCGACGGTTACTAAACAGGTGCGTTGCCAGGCATACAAATACCGTATTTACCCGATTGTTACCCAACCTTTATTGTAAGCTGCCCGTGATTGTAGGCCGCACGAAATGGTGCCAACAAAATAATGTAAGCCGCCCTTGATTATAAGCCGCACTTGTACATAAGTTTCCTAAGCCAGTTAAGCTTCTGAGATTCTTTTGCGTACTAATATGTTTCACGTTTAATGGGCAACCTGGTAATGATGCTTACACCACTGCAACTGCCTTCTGTTTATCATAACACAATCCCTACGTTGGCGGATGTGCACGCGATGCTGAAGAGAACAGGATGCGAAAAGAGAATTTGGTCGACAAAACGCAGCCAAGGAAAGCTGGAAGATCATCTATACCAGCGTTGAGCCAGCAGGGCTTCTCAAACTATGGGTCGCGACTCCAAATGGGGTTGCGAAACAATTTAGCTTTAGCNGCCCTTGGTTATAAGCCTCATGAAATGANGAAAAAACTTTATAAGCCGCGNCTTACAATCGAATAAATGCGNTAGACTCTTAATGATATTCNTCATCAATTTTCCAAGTAATACGAAGCATCTAAGCGCAAGGTTTCAAGCACAGTCACAGACAAGCCAAANATGTGTATAAGATCGTGAGGCGCAGCTATCCGTAGCTAGCCATGCGAGTGATGTTGTAAAATCAGTACATTCAGACAGTGTCACAGCAAATGATTCCTTGTTATCAGTGTTTTTTAAGCCGTTTTGGGTGTCAAAATGACGCCCTAAAATTTTGCAATGACACCCTAAATTCTGAAAGCCTAGATGTGGTTTTGCCTTGTAGTGAAGTAAAACCATCTGAGAAAAGCATGTTTTCCTGCACGTGGTTATTGCAACAAACGGCTGCAATGTTATAGGCCGACACATTTTTCTGGCGCAAAAGTTGAAAGCGAAAATCGTAAGTTTGGTATTTGGGCATTGTCATGCTCATCGCCTCGCTTCGGCCTCTTACTATACTGCCGCAGATTTGTGCAGTATAATGTACGAAACTGCGAAAGCACTTTAATACAACTATGAAAGTGTTTACCGTTTCACCGTTGCAATCGGCTTGCCTGGCGATGCGTCAGGCTACAATGAAAACAAAAGGCCAGTAGTCGCAGCGCGCATGCAGAACAAGGTGGTTGTCGAGTGAGGCAACACCGAGAGCTAGGAGTGAGATTTTGACTATTTGGGCCGCATTGAAGCAGCTGTCAGAAAATAAAAATGATACGATGTGCGTTGTTTTATTNCGACATATAAAAACAAAAAATTTTAACACGATGCTTTCCTTTTGTCAACATTGGCACTTCACCTGACAGAACTGNGCAANGTTTATCAGGCGGGATGTTTTGACTTTTCATAGGTGAAAGCTTCCGTAGAACTGTGCATCAANAAGCTCTCTGATGCCGCTGCTAAATCCGAGCTTGAAGCCANTTGCGAAAAGTTTGATAGTGAATTAGGGGAACTTGGAACGCTGGATGGTTTGGCTGAATCGTGTGTGTCAAGTNGCATGTCGTTTTGGAAGGGTGCCGAAATATTAACAAATTGATCATCCCTCCACACAAATATGGAGACAGGGGTGAATGAACCAACTTCCGAGGCATCTTTTTGCTTAGCCTCCCAGGAAGAGCGTATGCCAAAATGCTGCGAAAATAATTGATCCAAAGGTGGATGATACCCAGTGCGATTTTCGTCGCGGCCGTAGCACTACAGAACAAATTTCCACTCTCCAGCAAATTTTCGAGAAATCTTGGGAGCCTGCCAAAAACTTACATACATGTCTTGTCATCCTGGAGAAAGTATATGGCCGAGTTCGTCGTAAAAACCTTTGGGGGTGTTGTGGGAGTGCGGTGGTGACAGGTATCTCTTGCTGGCCGTCAAGTAGCTGTATTCTACAGTAGTTCAGAAGATTGTGCCTCTGTCGACGGAGTTAAATCACAACCGTTCAGCGTTGTGTTGGACTCCGACAATGTCGTGTGCTGTCACCACTCCTCTTTATAATCTGTATCAGGGTTGTCCACACTACAACCCGCCGGAAAAATCCGACCTGCTAAGCTATTTCCCCGCCCCTAAACACATTTTGCCAATCATAAAAAAATAAGATATTTACGAAAAATGTGTTGATTTGGTAGAATGTAAGATGTCTGACCATCGAACTGTTGTGCAATAGTTTATGTGGTCCTCTCCCAAAAATTGTGAAAAGCCCTGGTCTACAGTATATGACAGTCACAGACGCATAGACAAAGGGTGTCATTGTTAGGAACTGCAGGGTGAACCGCTTTCTTTTTGCGGACAAGTTGGCACTGCATGGATGGATATTTTCAACAGGGTCTTCAGCAAGCATTTGATCGGTTTGCTGCTGTGACCAAGAAGGAATGAAAATCAGCGGCAAGCGGCCTTAAGTTCGTCCAAGGACCAGGTGGTGTGACTACATCTCTGACCTTGCTTGGTCCCGTCTTGGTGTGGAGCCAGCAAGACTGTCTGAAATTGCTGTTGATCATGAGGTTTTTCGAATCCTCCTAGGGTTGCTGCCCCCGCGACTCTCCCCAAAGGAAAAGCGGGCACGAAAATGAGTAAATGAATGAGTGTGTACGCCTGCATATTTGAACCCTGCTATTTATGAAATTGTCTTTAGTTTGTTTGCCAACAGTGAACGTTGTATTCAAATAATTAAGCGTATTTGGACGGAAACGTGCGTTTTTGTGAAAATGAGTTAAAAGTATCAGACATACAGTAGAAGAAAAATGGTGTTGACACCCTAAAGCCCCAACACGTCACCATTTCAAAATCCTTAAAAAAAACACTGCTTCTTATCACAGCCGGAAATTGGTGGTGCATTGCGCAGATCATCGGACCAATTTATTCAATGTGTTGATACTGCATTGTAAAAATTTATTCCTGTGATGGAAAGTTCAAAATGCTTGTAGAATTGGTGTTAAGGGAACAGTCGTTGTCGTCGTTGAGCCAGTTCTTCAAACCACTGCTTGGCAGCACTAGATCAAGGAGCAGGTGTTGAGAAGCCTTTTAATTGTCTCATAATCCAGAACACCGTTAGGCCGTGCAGTCCATGAGAAAGTCCGTTGTATTTGTGGTATTTTGGGAGTAATTAACCACCAAAAAGTATTTAACTTGCTTTCTTTTCCTAACCCTAAACCTTAATCTTACCCTACACCCAAATCTTAAACCCAGGGTGTACCGAGATTAATGGCGCCCTGGGTAAGAAATAAGTTTTGCGCCCTCATGTTCGATTCTAAGGTCTTTCGCAGCAAATGTACTGTAATCGCAACTACTTGCGACATTGTTGGGATTTTTCGGCTCCACCCAATGATTCCTCCCAGGGGCACTGTGACCCTCTTGTCCCCTCGTGACGCCCTTGCTTAAACCTAACCATAAACCTTAACCCTAAACCCTAACTTTAAACCCTAATCATGAGTGTCAAGATATTTCACACCTTAGTGAACAGCCCCCGGTTGCGGAATTCATGACCACGAACAACACTCTGGGCATGCGCAGATGGGGTGAAGTCAGAGATTCCGCAAGTCAGAAGCGTTGCTTGACACCGGCAGTGGGTGAGAAATGAAGATACTTTTAACATCAGTTTTAAAAATAAACGACAAACATAAAAAAAAATCGGCTGAGGGTGCTCAGCGGCGCACAGTGGCCTGTATACACCGAAACAACGCACCAATTGTTTTGATCAAGATTTCAAATGTTATGTAAGACATTTAGCGTGAGGCTGACACGTTTATTTTCACTGAATTTAAAGCAAGAATTGACGGTTGGTATTTTACTAGTTATATATATTCATGTTTTACATTTTTGGCTTACACACATCGTCAACAACATGTTGGAGGTGAGAAAGGAATCACTAATAACACAGAAATCCTGGGGCGCCAGGAAGCGTACGGAAAGTTTCGGTTTTTACGCAAAAGCAATGCTGATGAGACGGATACACCGAAACAACGCATCAAGTGATGGAGAAAAAATAAAGATTTGCGAAAAGCATCAGACTTTTGAAGCGATCGGATAAAAAAAACTAGATGAAGATGCACAACGTTGTTAAAAGCCATAGTGTTTGTTTCTGAACAAGGCATCAAAGATCCTGACACAATGGTTAATTTGGTGTGGGTGAACATTTACATTTCTGGGTGTGCAATGCATAATTCGGTAGGCATTGATGTTTGCAGCTCGTAAGTGCTTCATGCTAGTCTGTGTGTATTTGCTACACAATTGGCGCAAGTATTTGGCTTGCCATGGGCCCGGCATAAAGTGTTTTTTACTGCAGGTGGGCACGGATGGAAAGCGCCTCCGAGCTTATTTGCTGCACAGTGCAGCGATTTCACTTGTCTCTGAATATCATCTTCATCTTTCAGCGAGGCATTTAGCAATAGAACAAGCAGTGGTGTAACCGACGAAGAGTCTGGGGGACGATCCGCCTCCCCTGGCAAGCTAAATGTAAAAACTAAGCCCCCCTAGCTGACATTTTGATATTTAATATTATTTTTTGTTTTTCAATAGGTTGTTGTTTTTTAGCTGGTTTAGACATCCACGACATCCGGATTCATTATCATTTTTTAACTTTTTTCTGAGTGGTGGTTAGTTGCCCCACGACGTTGGCCAGTGGGCCCCCTTCAGCTAAGTTTTGTCCCCATGTATCAAACCTTTGGTTTCATCATTGACAATAAGGTATTTCACTTGGTAAGAAAAATTAACACGCGCACCTTTTCGAAAAGCATTTGATGGAACAGGTTGTTCGTACAGTTGGGGGCAAAAAATAACACTAATTTTTTTGTTGCAGCGATTTCGTGTTCAGTGGCGTAGTCACCACAACCATAAAGAAGACATTGCGTCGACTAATTCTGCGGCTCAACACACCTACATCAACAGGAAATATTAGATAATTCAAAACCATTATGACCAACAATGCATCCCACTCTGCCTCAACACAGTTCGTCTGAGAGTTCAACAAGGTAAACAGCAAATAAACATGGACTCAGAACTCTCTTTTGCCTTACCCTATTGATTACAACAAAAGCGGAAGAAAAGTTAGTGTCACACTTTACTTGCAAGGTCTGTTGCCTATACCAACACATCAAAAGTCTTACTATGCACATCAACATCGGTACATAGCGTTTAATTAGTTTGGAGCACAGCAGGTTGTGGTTACTTCCAGGGGCGCACCGAGCGTTTCCCGCACCCGGCGACAAAGTCAATTTTGTCGCCCCCACCCAGCCCGTTCATGGCAATACCGATGCGTAGAGTGAGTTAGGAGAAAAGGGGCGTCAAAAGCTGACTCGATCCCCGTAATCGCCCGCATATATTTGTTTCTAGACCTGTTTGAAAACTTGATATGACTGTGATGTCACAGAATTGACGTCAGGAGCTTTGAATCGTGGAAATCATAACCATCGTACAGTTAAGATTCTAATCGTTTCGTGTTAAGTTATTCCCGCTTTGAAGTTTCGGTCACGATTGAACAATCAAACTTGTATTGCAACACTCCAAACTGCGGTAATGCATTCGAATTGTAGCAACTAGTGAAGGAAAATGCAAAACTAGGCAAAACGTTCCCTGCCATCTGCAAAAATCTGCATGAATTTTAATGAGGAATTTTTTTGGCGCAAAAATTTTCTGATAACACGGGATAAAATTCGCCAGAGTGGCACCTTGTTTTCTAAAGCACGCTTTGTTAGAGGCTTTCGAATATTCCGAATGCAGCGTACCCGCTTCTTTCCCTCGCTCGTCAAGTCTGGCCACAATAATTGCTGGTGCGAGCTGTAGGGATTTCTGGAACATGCATGCGCTCCCAGAGTTTTGAGTTTTTAAACATCATAAAGGACTAACTGAGGGAAGACTCACAAATACATAAAAGAAAAGGATATATAGAAGCATACATACGAAAAACTGAAGGTAATGATTTTATATAAAACTACTAGACGAATGTAAAATTGCAAAATGCTAAAACATTTCCTTTGGTATAACACTTTGAAGAAGCGACAGAAAATGAAAAAAATACTGCGATTTAATACTTTACTTTTAATTATCTAACTTCAAAGACAAGGTTTTCTTGCCTTTCCTGTAAATTTATTGGTCATTTCGTAAAAAATGATATAATTCAAATGCCCATTAAGCTCGGAAAACACATCCATTAACCTAGGAAATATTTAGGGCCAGTGACACCCCATGAGAAGTTCTAGGTTAGCAATTTTGTGACTTGAATTTCGACAATCATCTCCACAGAGAGGTGCTTAGTTTATAGGTCAAATTAATAAAATACACATGTAGCAGTAACTGGAAAGTTCACAATAACTAATACTCTCAACGCTATTGCACAGTTGCAATTAGAATTTTGCAAAAGTGGTCAGCATTTATTTAAACATCAAACAAATAAAAATCATTAGAACTACCCTTAGAACCAAATCAAATCCATTTCAACATGGTGTTTGTCAAACCGTCAAAACTCTAAAATTTTCCCAAGCATCAGACGTGTTGTCGTAACTACCAGAGGTCTGGTGATGCTCGGGGTAACTGCTTGATTGTATTCACCCCCTACCAAATTCTAGTATTGACGAAACTGAAAAATACAGGCATTTAAAATGTATAGAAACTACTCTTAACAAAAAAATAAGTTTCGAGAAATTGAATTAAAAATAATTCAGAGTATTTTTTGTTTTCACTGTGTTAGTTTTTAATGATTTTTTTCATGCTGTGGGCCTGAGGCATCTGTTTATAAGCAAATTTCCTCCAGTCATGAGCATGCATTGAGGAGTTAGATATTGCATTGATTCATGTAAACACGTATCAGATATGCCCACCAAAAGAAGATAGGCAAGTTCCCATCAGATCCATGCGGCATGCGTGAGAAGCCAGTATGATTTTAAACGCCTGTATTTTTAGTTACAAAATTTTAATAATGTGTACTTTTTGTTATTTCATTCTTTGGATGCCTCCCTGCCTTGGATGCCCGGGGCCATCGCCTCGTTCGCCCCTGTCTGCACGCCCCTGATAACAACATATTGTAAGTTTCACCGCTTCTCTAAACGCATGCGCAGTATAGCATACTGCATGCACTTGTGAACGTTGGATTTCCGTCCCAGTGTGACGCAACTATAAAATCATAGCGAAGTCGGAAAGTTCGCAAACCTGGCTCTCTGAAAATATTGTGACGAAGTCGTGAGTTAAAGTGCATGCGGGCGCTGATTGCAGCAGACAGAAATTTCGCTTTAAAAATACGTCATTTAGGTTCATATTTGCTCGCTTTGCGAACCTGGTTATCTTGATGAGATTTCGCAGCTGGATAACAGCCGCTGGCATTCGACATTTTGTTAAATCGTGATTATCCGCATCCACTGACATTTGACATTTTGTATTTATTACGTAACATTCCGACCTCAATTTGGCGCCCCCAAAGTGCTGCGCCAGGGGAAGATACCCCCCGTGCCCCCCTTAGTTACGCCACTGATTACTTCTGTCAAATGGTTTAGACACATCTAAGAATGCTGAAAACACTGGGGTATCATTGCTTGCATAATACAACACCGTCTATTTAAGTAAAAGAAATACACGTGTCAGTGCTACGTTGCGACTTGAAAACAAACTGGTTGTCTGTTGCGGCCACAAATGGTGAGATGCAAGACAAAATGTAATGTTCAAACAATTTGGAAATTATAGTTGCAAAACCAACAGGTCTATAGTTCCCAGCATCACTTATTTCTCCATTCTTGATTGTACAAATAGGCACAATGACGGTTTGCATGCATGCCTGTGGCAATTTTTCATGCATATGATTACACATGGAATAGACTATCAGGTAAATGCACACACATCAATCAACAAAACATGTGCTCAGCAAAATTGCCAATTTTGCCAGCTGCACGAGTTAAGGGTAATTTACAGGATTGTCCATGGGACATATTTGTCTGTCCCATCACATCACCTAGTAATTAATGCCTGTCCCATCCCATCCCACGGGATTCCCATTATATTATTAATATAGAATACAATTCAATCAAAATTATTAATTTTATGAAAGTTTAGGTTTAGTATCTACTAAATAGTACTACATGCACAAAGAGACATGCAAAGCAACAAAATCTATTGACTTCAAATTCAGAAGTATAGTCTAAGTATGACAATTCAGTATCATTCTCAACCTTTAAAAGGTATCAATATCAACCTTTAAAAGGTAGAAAGTATAAAAACTAAGGTTAGCTCTGACGTAATGAAGTTGCTATGACATGGCTACTGTCTCATGGGAAATACAAATGTGTGCCGTCCCATCCCATGGGATGTTTCCCATGGGATTCCCATAGGAATGACATTCCTATGCACAAGCCTGGTAATCTAGGAAGCAGAGATTTAATTTTATAACTGTTGCACATGAAATCACCAGTGCTTTCAAAACTGTCCTGTGAGTTTATATTTTGTTTCACAAAATTACCAATTTCGTAGTTTTTTGTTGAATNCAGGAGTGCCNCAAAGTGGTTTTCCCACATCTCAGTGACTGNTTCATTTCCAGTTGCACATCCCACTGTAGATGGTAATCATGTTTTATTGATTTTTCTGATATTGCGCCAGAATTTTTTGGGAGAGTTATTCTGCAAAGTCCCACCACTGCATCAGTTTGTTTCTTCTCCTTGGACTTTTGACTATGCAATGAGCTTTTGACCAATCGGAAATTTCGAAAGACATTTCGTCTTTCGTCCTGTTGACCTTCCTGTCCTTTTGTTCTTCTGTTCATCTTCCTGTCTTCCTACCTTTGAGACGTTCAGAGCCTTACGATTCGTCCTTCCGTTCACCTTCNTGTCTTCCGTTCTTTGAGGTGTTCACAGCCCTGAAAGGTCTTTTCCATTACGTCAGGCCTGCACATGTCAGAAAGCTCAAAGAACCAAATTTTCAACATAAATTTCCAGCGGGCCGCAAAAGTCTATTTCATTTCAATGTAGAGATTTCGTTGTAGTATGGACGAAATTATAGAACGACAATTACTTATTGCAGGACGAGTTTTTGCAGCATTTTCNACAATTGAAAAAACTCTCANGGGCTGCAAGAAAAGCTTTCGCGGGCCACATGCGGCCNGCGGGCCGTGTGCTGTGCAAGCTTGCATTATGTGTTGCTTGCAGGCTTGTTGAAAGTTTGTTCCCAAATTCAGTTGCGTTCAGCCTGCAAGGCACTGCAGTGATTTGTATGTTTCAATGGGCCATGTGACTTGGTGTTTCCGAACGCTTTCTTGAATGCGCTNATGTCTCGGCAGATGTTCGTGAAAGTTTTCCACTGCTTTGTGGAGCTTCTCATTTCTATTNCCTNCTCCTATTATTGAAATCTTAACACAATTTAATTCNTTACGGCGATCAAGTGTTGAAAAAANGTTGTAAAGATTGTTACACAATGACTATGATGTTTCACATTGCGTGTATAAAAATGACCATGACGCGATAGGAACGTAATGCATTCAATCGTTCAAGAGTTTTTCGCAATGAAAGTACAGTAGAACTCCGATTATCCGAACTAATTAAAACCAGGGGTGGTTCGGATAAGTGAATTGTTCGGATAATCGAACAACATGCAATATTATGA
>JGI24021J15306_10011957_pt1 | contig 10784 bp, 8 predicted proteins | sample Ectturendosymbi1_FD_15306 | JGI IMG/M metagenome (IMG submission 15306) | reverse complement strand
GCAGCAGCGAATGCTGTCCACAGTCGGAAACGTGGTGCTTTAAAAATGTGCAAGATATTTGGCGGGCCGGATTAAACTGGTCCGAACAGGGCCGGCCCTAGCAGGTGCGGGGCCCAATGCAAGACCTAGGCGCGGGGCCCCTCTGAACAGTGATTTTATGACGTCATCGTGTTACGATCGTGGTAGAGCGCAGATGTACAGTGCAGTGCTAACACGAGAATTGAGCACGTTTGCTGACGTTCGAGAGGAAATTTGCTGGTTCTGACGAGAGCGTTCTTTGTTAACAATAAAATTTATATAGCGTTTCTACTGAATTCTCAAGCGCAAGGTGTATCTGGCAAAAATGAAAAAATCTACCCAAACACCATGGCGCGGGGTCCAATGCAGCTGCATCGGCTTAAGGCCGGCCCTGGGTCGGAGGGCCGGATGCAGCCCGCGGGCCGTAGCTTGGCCACCCCTGCACCAGAGCGTACAAATTATTAAAATTTCTTTCCACAATGTCCAGTTAAGGTGGCAGCATTTGTTCAACTAAAGTCAAATATTAGCATTTGAAACAAATTTGTAGGCTGATTATCGGGTGGGATTCTGCTTAAAGCTCGTCTAATACGCTCAGGCATGTCTTCATCAAATGCATGTCTGCGATTCTAAATCTAATCCTTGATGGTTGTGCTTTCAAACATACTTGCTTTGCATCACACGCTTTCCTTAGATTCGTTTTACTTGACTAAGTGATACTTGCCATCAACAATTGTTGTTTATTACATTCTATCACACACAAGAAATCAAATTTCTACACTAAAAAGATTTGGTGGAAATGACCATAGTCTACTTTTCAGCAACACAAGCTATGAGGTTCGAAGCATCACTGAGAAATCTCAGTGAAAAACAGAGCCTGGTACGCAGAAAGAATTACGCTCAGATGAGTGCGGAATTCAGTTCATGCTTTTAAAAGTGTGCAAAATTATTTTTAAAGAAAGCAACATAAACGACAACTACATTTCATTGTAAAAATCGTGCAAGTTTAGGCTACTCCACGACTTTTTCCCAAACTCGCAACTCTCTGGTTTCCTGATGTTGAGGCCCACCGATGCAACACTGAAAAAGCGTACCTGACTAATCCGGAAGTACGCTTTACAAATGGTTTATCTGTTTAAACTATACGCATTTTTTACGGAAAGCAGAAAACTTCAAGAAGACATTCGGGTTGGGGTTTGCGCTTTCAAGGAAGTGAAGCTGTGGATAGCTGCAAAGCGGAAAGTACCGTTTACTGATGCTGCCGCACAAGTAAGCACCACCCGAAAAACTTGAATAGAAGGGACAGGCCAGGTATCTGTAGCCATAGGTGTAGGGGCAAGCAAATTTTTGAGGATGCGAAGGATTTTTGCCTGAATTTTCGCAAACTTGCCCGAAAAACTTTTTGTGCGAATATTTTCTCATGAAGACCGTTTTTGGGATGACCTACAAAAAAAAACAAAAAAAGGTTTTCATGTGATTCTGCACACGTTGGGCGCCATTTTTTTTAAATCAAAGCACGTTGGGCGCCATTTTGGCCCGTATTTTCAGGGAGTTTGCCCAGATTTTTCCCGGATTTACAGATCTTTTTCCCGGATTTTCACCAAATCAAACCTTTTGGGGGTCTGCTTGCACCCCCTGCACCCCCGCCTCCTACACTACTGTCTGTAGCGACTCTCCCTCGGTATCAAACAAAGTCAAACGATGGCAATGAAACCAACCAAGTTGGTATCGCGTTGAGATGAGTGACGTGAAAAACAGCAAATTCGTTCAAGCGATCAGCGAACGACTAACTCCAGTGCAGTGTAAATGCGTACAGGACCACTGATTCGACACAGTGCACCAAAAGCCAAGCATTAAAACCAAGAAACAGACAGTGGCTTACCTAAAGCAGCACTGGGTGCCAGAAAAAATATATTTGAAAATAAGTGTGAAATCAAAGAAGATACAAATTGATTGTATTTGATAGGCAAGCATGGCTTTTGCAGGCAGCGTCAAGCAGCAAAATGTAATCAGTCGCAATTAAAACAATGAAAATTCTCTGTTGGTCAAAGCCATGGCATCGACGAATCTGGGGAGAAAAAAAATCACGAAAGGTTAGCAATGGTAGTGTTATGGCATAACCCACCATACAACACTTTTAACTCCGACATTAAGTTGCTGGTAGTTTTATAATGACTGATTGAAATCATTAGATCTTGCGAGTTTGAAAATAAAGTTCACCAGTTCACAAATCGTTTTTTTTAAAGATAATTAGTTTGCAAACGCAATAAAACACCGCACAACATATCATTCGTGTCTGCTCATTTGAAAATCGCTGCTTTCAGCTAAAATTTTTGTCCCCATTTCACTCACAGTAATATGACTGTCTAATTGAGGCTCGTTAGAATCTGAAGACACATGTCTGGATGGTGATAGTACCAAAGATTAGACAATGCACCTGGTCATCTCGCTGCTGCGGTGGACAAACCGAGGTGTGTGGGACCACGGCAAGGCAGTTTGTACTCGAACCTGGTTCTTTGGAATCCACCAGCCATATTTGTTGGAGTCAGTCAAAGGAACGCAGTAAAGCTCATTTGGATCTGAAAAAGTAACATATTAATTTGTAATTAATTAAAACTGCTTGCCACATCTGTAGTGCCAGACATATTTCATATCGCTTCAACAACATATTCGATTGAAGTTCACATCAAATGCGGATGACATTGCAGTGAAAAAAAACAAAAAACATAGTAACTAAATATTACGTCTATCTTTTACTTGTGCTCCACATGAGGGAAATATCATTGGTACAGTAAAGTNTAGCAGCAACCCAGCTTAAGACAAAGGCTTAATTCATGCTACANCCAGTGCATCAGATCATTTTAAGACAGTAAAGACCATTTTTCATAGGTCATCAGATCATCGCGTAACATCTCGCTGTTTTTCAGCGACAGATTACTGTTGATTTCCAATAGAGAGGTAAGGAGATCGATCCACCTTTTACACAAAGTTACTCGCTGCAATACGTCTTGAACATGAAAATCGCTTGCACCGGCCTACATGAGGCGCAAACCCTGCCATCGACAGTCCCGAGTGAAACTTCACATTCAAGAAAAACTCTTCTTCGTGAATCTTTGCAAATCAGAAAAAACTGACACGAGAGACGCAGAGAGTGGAAATTATCTCATAGAATTCTAACAAGCACACGTTATGCGGCAACAAACTAATACCACAGTACGGAAAAGACTCACCATATCGTGAACGCACGTGCTTTTTAAGCAGGGTTATATGTTTTGAATAGCTGCGTTCGTTTCCCAATTCAGGATTAGTGAAGTTATTAAAGTGGTCAACGACTCTGCCAGTGTTTGGAATTGGAGGCAGTTTGACTGGTCGTTCTTCTGGTTCAGATGATCCTAAATTAAGCAAATGATTTAAAACAACGCGAAACAAAGAGCACGATCAGATTGCGTGTGCTTGTTGAAAATGACCAATATATATTTGTTCTATAACAAACATAGTACTTTTAGATAGAGATCTTCAAATAATGCTCAGACAGAACCTTGGCAGCTGAAACTTTGACGGGGAAGTAAATGATTTCAAGGCTTTGGGAAAAAAGTGAAAGTTCTGCAAAAAGTGAACACACTTAGTTTCACATCAAACGTTTTTGCATTTCTTTTCAAAAAATAATTTCATAAACCTGTCGCCTCTGGCTTGATGAGGACAAATCATACAAAATAACCCCCAGTCCCTGATCTTCCTGATATAAAGTTTTTCTCAGTTTCTCAGAGAAAATTCCCAATAACTGCAAATGTGGGAAACTTTCCTTTTCTTGTATACATATAATGCTGAATTTTTGCAATATCCAGTCACAAAACCACAGTGTCAAAGTTTGAAAATGCTGAACTCATAATTCTGAACTGACACTAATGTATGGGTGGCAGCATTGGGTTTAACAATATCACAGGAAATTGAACCAGCAATACAGCATGGTGATAGTGAATGAAAAGACATTGATTTTATTCACAAAACATAGCATATTAGCATATTGCAGCATTAAAACTACATACATGCAACGTTTGAAAAGCAAAAATAAACTGTCTATATACTTATTGAATATCAAATTTATCCAGCAAAGAAAGAAAAGTTAATAAATATGTTTGAATGCTAAGGGTGTGGAAAATGGTTCCTCCACCACTGGCTGTTCAGGGCCCTTTAAAAGCAGAGTACTTGGTTATGATTTGCTTCGGAGTATATTATATGAGTGGATAATAAGTTTTTCATGAAAAATTAGACAAATTTGCATGCAAAACAGCTTGAGGGGGGGCCTGAGGCAAGTGCCTTGCTCACCTCCCCTTAAACACACCACTGCATGCAATGTATGAAAAGTAAACATAAACTGTCTATGTACTTATTGAAGATCAAATTTTTCCAGCAAACAAAGAAAAGTTAATAAATATATTTGAATACTAAGGGTGCAGTTAGTTAAGGAGCTGTAATAAATAAACATCACCAGTTTCCAAAACAGTTTTTACGCAGAGAAGCAACAAGCGACAAGCCCTAAAATATTTATGTTTGCAACAAGACTGATAAGAATTTGTAATAAATACAGGTTACTTTCTATGAAATCATAAGCAGTTCACCATACTGCAGCAAGCAACTGTGCATTGACAAAATTATAAGTGAAAAGAAAAGTTTATGTTGAATAAGATATATCTGCATTTGATTTAATGAACAATGTGAACTTAATAGACATTGTGTTTTGCTAATACCTTAATTGCTTTCACCAATTGTATTTTCAACTAGCACGCAATTACTGATCTGACATTCAATTACCAAGACAAACATAATGAAGCAAAAAAGAGCTACGTTTTCTAGATAAAATAACCAGCAAAAATATATTCATCTCAGCATTCGTTCATGATACTCCTTACTCAGCATTTTTGTGCAAATTGCACACAGCACAAAATGCGTATAATTTTTTAGGATTGTCATTAATGTTCTGTGATGAAACACAACAAAATTGTAATTGAAATTGTGTTTTTAACAACAGATAAAATTTCGTTTGTCCTTAACAAAATCATGAAGATTATGACACGCTTAGATTAGGTGAATTACTGCAGTTTTCTAAGTTGTCATTGGTCTCTAGAACAATTAAGTCTTGACTGTTTCAGGCAAAAGTAATTTTAGATTAGACTAGTGAGGTCATTTACAAAATCAATTGGAACTTATTTTTATGATTTTATTAATGCGCTTGGCTCGCACTAATGATCTTTATCACAGGCGTTAGTCCAAAAACACAGATATGCTTAGTCAAACCACATCACAGGGTAGATGCTAGTTGGTACACATGGCTTGTAATGAAGAGAAACAGACACTGAAACAAAGCGCCAGCAACTACCTGCACTGCAATAACTCAGCGCTATGCAGAAGTATTGCTTAGTGGAACAAAAATGATGAGTGAGACATGTGAGAGGACAAAAAGTTAGATAAAGATAATGTCGTAAATAATGATTAAAATGCTTTGAATAAAAGGTTAAAATTTGAACATAGCATTGTCAAACAAGACTGTGTACTGGCAATTTTTTTAATTTATTTACATATTTGATTTGGAGACATGGTCCATATCAAAACCTGGGTTATAAAAAGAACACAAAAATACAGAAATGTTGAGTCGTAGCACATCTTAGTGTCATGGGAGTCAGAAAGGAGAGAGCAGGGAAGAGCCAAGCATACCCCTAGATTTTTAAATTTGATATTTTTTTATTAATGGTTCGGTATAAAAATATTTTTCTATTACATTCAGGTGGGTAAAATGAAATTTCACACTATTGGCCCCCTGGAAGAAATCCTTCTGACACCCATGCTTAGTGTAGGTGTTATACAGTAAGCACAGGCAATACTGAAGGTGAAGGAACATTGAAACAATGTACCTGCAACTACTGCCTTCAGTCATTGTCATACAGAAGCATTACAAAGATTACATACAGGGAAGAAAAATGGAGATTTGCAGAAAGCATCAGACATTTTGAAATGACTGGAGAAAAAATAAATGAAGGTGGATATCATTGAAAAAAGCACACAAATTTTTTCTAATCCAGGCATCAAATGTCCTGACAAGTTGAACTACTTGATGTATGCTAACGCTTATGTTCTTGGATATATAAAGCAAATTTTGATAGATGTTGCTATAGGCAATATGGAGGCGATTAAAGCAGACTGTGCGTAATTGTTCCACAATTAGCAGATATGGCCTTTTGATGCCATGATTACGTGCTCATTACGAGGTCAAACATGAAGCTAATAAGTTAAAATATCACAACTGAAATTATACTTAATTCTGATGAAAGCAAAACAAAATGCCACAAATCATATTAAAAACAATAACTTTAAGCTGCATGGCATGTAAAGTCAAATAATATAAAATGTTTATATTTCTAGATATTTTTTCCAGACATTTTCAATAAGTTGAAAAATTTAAAACAATAAAATTTGAAGCAAAGGTTGAAAATGAGTTGAAAACTTCAAAACCACATCAAAATCTTGAAAACTATATAAAGCTTAACAAAAAACAAAGGAGATTTTTATGAAATGTTTCATAAACAAGAACGAGCCTATTTGACATTGGTATTAAGAATAGTTTTGAAATTATAAAGGTTGTAAAAACTCAAAAATAATAGCATGATTTACGTAGGATCTATTTTAGGTTCCATAGTACAGCACGCAATTAATACAACTGTTAAAAAACATGAATTTTCAATATCAGCGAATGATAATATTATGAAAGCATGAATTTATCTAGTTTTTTTTGACACTTTTGATACACCGTAGGTTATAAAGTGTACAAACTTTGTTTTTCGTATTTGACAGAAATACAATCATGAATGCAATGCATAATAACATAAAATATACAAAAACATAACATATGCAATACAAAAAAAGATACAAAATAACATCATTATAAACAAAAAAAGAACAACAGCAAAGAAAGGGGACAAAGACAGATGAGAACACATTAATCACAACACATCACAAGATAAGGTCTTAGTTGGTAGGTACAGACAACACTGAAAAGGAGGAAACACAAAAACAACACATCAGGAGCTGCATATGATAAATGTCATAGAAAACATCATGTTATATGAAATTATTACATTCAGTAGCTTTACCAACCAGTTTGTTTTTGCATTAGGAACTGCAATACTTGGCAATGTTAGGAGGTAGTGCAGGATTACATCAAAGACTGAGGTTAAGGTTAGTTGTTTTGCAAAACAATGAACACTGGTTCTACCTCTTTGCAAAACTATTTTGATTTCTGTGTTATGCAATATGTATGCCTAAACATACCTGTACTGGCAGAACAGGTGACTGGACGTGGTGGTGTTTCAAGGTTAGACTTTATTGCGTCTTGATATCCTAGTCCCGTTATCCCAAAAAAAGCCATTTTCTTTGTCAATTCACACACAACAAAGACTAAGGTTCATGCAAACGGCAGTGAAAGTATCCTAAACTAAACATTAACAGATGTCAAAAATGTGCCAGCCAAAAATTTACCTCATATCAAATAAGCAATTAAAAGAATAGTTCATATGAGTTTGTCTTGCCAAAAATAAGTGAAGGCAATTCTGTCTAAGCACTGTNAAAATCAAGACTAATTATCATCATGGTATTTACATTCATAGGTTGAGACATAACTATAGCTTTAGATCAAAGGAAGAAAATCAAAAGTAATTATAGATGTTTAGGGTTACTGCTTATGACTTTTAAGATCATATTTATTATAAATGCAAACATATATCAAACATGCAAGATAGAGATGTAGTCAAGACCTAATCTTCAAGATTGAGACCTGGAAAAAAATTCAAGACCGAGACTTGAAAATTTATGGATTATACAAAAATTTTTGGCAGTGTCTATTTTGCCACCAAGATGCCAGCGGCAACAAGCTTGGCAGAAATGAAGTAAACACAAAAGATAAACCCTAAAGCTAACCCTAACCCCTGAACCTAATGCTAACCCCTAATCCTAAACCCTAATGCTAACCCCTAATCTTAACACTATCCCTAAACCCTAACTGTAACCCTAAACCCGAGCGCTAACCATAACACAAACGCTAACTGAACACTACACCTAACACCTCAGAGAAAAGTTTGGAAGTTTTGAAGAAAGTAAAAAAAGGTGAGAGTCGAACCAAAAAGCAATGGCATACCAGACGTGAAGCATAACCACTATGCTACGAGCTGCATGCTGATTGCATGATAAACTGACCTTTTTATTCGAACTGTGTCATGCCATGAGACCGAATGTTCAACTGGTGGCACAATTGCTCCAGCCGATCTGTTGTTGCTGCCAGAATATTGGCGGTAAAATAGACACTACCAAATTTTTTTTTAATTAAAAAAGATGTCATCACCACTTCGAAGTTCAGATTTTTAAAATTTCTGGCATTTTACTACCTGCTTTTGTTGTTTTTACCAGCAGATACAGCAGAAAAAAAATACTTTGAATTGCAAAAGTTTCCCTAAGCCATATCATTGCAGTATTCAAAGTCTCAAGGCAATAGGTAGGCTTGTGATCAAGACCTGAAACCTTCCAGACAGAGACTCGCAAAAATGGGTCTCAACACTCGTCTCGAGACAAGACTCCATCATTGATGCAAGATTAGATTTATCAATCCATAAAATAAAAATGACTAGTCTAAGTCAAGTATGTAACAAAATAATAAAATACTGCAGTCAATCATTATAGGTTGTCTTAATCAATCAACAACAATGACTTATACAGTGNGAGCATCTGCTCNACTGTAGGCTATTAGAATCTTAACCCACGCCCACAGTATAAGTATTGCCGTAATTACNTAGGTTAGCAAGCCTGGTGAAACAGGCTACGTCAGGGGTCACCAANGTGGTGCCTGCGGGCACCAGGTCGCCCGCAAGGACCAACCATGTAGGTCGCCCACGGGCCTGTTCTAAAAATAATATCATCATGGATCAATGTCTTCACATTAACAAATATCAATACCAAAATAATTAACGGTAAATTGAGCAAAATTTTTATTTCAGAAGTGTGTGTCAAACTAGTAGCCCTTCGCATTAATCGGTACGCAAGAAGTAGCTCGTAGTTTCAAAAAGGTTGGTGACCCCTGGGCTACGTAGTCAAGCAAATCTGAGCTACTGTACAAGGATGTGGTCGATGCATTATCACGAACCTGAACAACGCAAAAAAATATCAAACTAGTAGAAGCAAGCCTAAATAATTTAAAATCAAATCATTTTATATAGCCTTAATCACAGAATGAAAGTCTTGGATTGTCTTGTGTCATTTTTACCTACTACTAGCCTACCTAAGCTGGGCTTGATTAAACTTAAAGTGACTGCTGTGGCCGACTTTCGCCAAGCCCGTACTATTTGTTTAAGTTTTGTTAATTGAAATGTATTGTTTGTTGTGTACTTGCAGCGTAAACATGACTTCACTTGACTACCAGCATTCTCTTGCAGTGCACGCCACCCACGTCATTACTGTACCTTTTGGAAGCGAAAAACAGAAACTTGCAACAGAAGCGGTTGTTATGGTACTTAGCGCGTCATTTCACGTGTTGCACTTCATGTTTCAAAAAAAGTAGTAAAACGAAAAGCAGCAATGGTGTGTTGTCGGAATACTGATAGACAGCGATACCCTTGAGTCAAAATCTTCAAATACATTAAAAAAACCATCGATTTCAAGTTATTAACTTTTTAAAATTAACTAGTATCAGTGGCCTTCCTCTTGACGCTATTCCTATGCTCAAATATTTTCAAGTCGTGAGATTCACAGCTTGATTCAGTTTGGACTGGAGTCAAACAAAATCAGCGGTGAAGTAGTCAAAACCAAAGCCTTTATCATAACTTTGGTCAAAATCAGTGATAGTGTGACTTGAGTCAATGATTCGATTCGACTCACGATTTTTGGTGACTTAACTCGACTCGAGTCACTTTGAGAAACGATGCTGCGAAGACTCGACTAGAGTCACGTTTTTCAACGAGTGACTCGAGTCACAATCAATGACTCGAGACTGGAGTCAGAGTCATTTTTACAAAATCTCCAAACATCTGATTGTCAAACCCAGTTTGTTTGCACAAAAAGAAATGAAATTTTTTGCTTTAGTGATGATTAATATTGGTGCAAAGTGTGTTTCCTAGTGATGTTATGCTACATTTTAAGGATCAAATATTCCCACCTAGCACGGAAGTGGAGTTAAGATTTTGCTTTTAACTGAGGGGCCAGAAGCGCACAAAACATTGAACACATTATCGTGGTTTAATGTAGTATTTACATATCATGATCATGGCAGTCGGCTTCATACTTTTATTTTGGGTCTTTTCCATAGATGAATGGATTTATATTTTTCAAATCCAAATCCAAGCAGTTTTATTTCAAAGTCCAATCCAATCCAAGTTAGCTTATGTTTCACCTTTGGCTCACAACATCATAACAGTTGACACTGCAAAGACTTCAGAGTAATCACTGCAGCAATGAGAAGCTCTGTTAAGATCAGCAATAGCGTGCAAGATATCAAAAAGCAATAGAGATAAACAAGTAGCCTACACAACACAGACGACTCATTATACCAAGCTAGGAATTAGCGCCCTACTCCGCAGTAGTGCTGTAACAAGTGTTACGTTTTAGCTAACAATAGTGTTAAGAATGTGCCTGTAACTCTGTGGTTCTGTCTTCAATACAGTTGCAAAAAGTGTCTGTAACCCTGTGATTTCGCCGGCTTCAATGTCTTGTACTACGTTCTGTATTGTCTGTTT
>JGI24021J15306_10011956_pt1 | contig 10784 bp, 5 predicted proteins | sample Ectturendosymbi1_FD_15306 | JGI IMG/M metagenome (IMG submission 15306) | reverse complement strand
TGACAGTTCTGCAGATGTGTTTTGCATTGTGTTCCATGAATAAAATTTTTGAAAAATGAAGCTAAATGATGGTGTTAAAGTCTTTTAATTTAGTATTGGAAAGGTATTGAAAAAGTATTGAAAATTGTTTTTGAAAATATGTTGGAACCCTGAGTATTTGTGTGTTAAGAAAAGCAGCTTCTCATTACAATGCTGCATTGTGTATGTTTCAGGTTTCCTTCTGCTCAAGTCCTTGGCCTTGGTCAGATGATTACTGCCATAGTTATCATGAGGAGTTTGAAGATGTTTGGCTTTGTTTCATTCCCCGACTTGAGTTTAGATATATACAAAAAAGTAAGAATGTATGTAGAATTGTATTAATATATAAATGTTTGAGAGATTTCTACTATTTGGAATGAGTTTTAATCGTAAATAAATGAACAAAAAGGCTTAACAAATCTTATATATTAGCTTGTTTTATGAAGTGTTTTGTTAATGTTGATAGAGATATTCAATATAGCTAGTGTATAGTTAATAAAGTTCACAAAACCACAAAGAGAAACACAGTATAATGCATGAAAAAGTTGGGCAAGCACATCCAAAAAAAGTGAGTGACAATGGCTAGGTATTAGAAAACCATGCAGCAATTATGTCATTGCAATAAGATTGTTGGTAGTGGGTGTGCATGGCAAAAGCAATGGCAAACAGTACTGACATTGATAAACTACCAAGGTTATCCACAATGACAACAGGTTACAGTAAACCCAGACAACATTGCAAAGATATTAATGGTTGGGGACTTCATGGGCTTTCCTGCAGAATGAATGCCAGTCCTCACCCATGGCATTCTGACATCATAATTTTTAGATCCCTAAACCACATCAACAATCACCATCCCTTCCAACCTTGAGCCTCGCAGCCCTATGGAAGATGGCAGGAGGCCTGATGGACACATGATTCTCCTTTGGGAAAGGGGCTGCTGTCTGGTCTGGGATGCAACAGTCATGGACACTTATGCTCCCAGCCACTATAAGGACAGTGTCGTTCTGCCTAGCTATGCAGCTGAAATAGCAAGAATTTACAACTACCAAGAACTCACCATCAATTACATTTTGCAACCAGTGGCCATCAAAACCCCTGGTGTTTACAGTGTGAAAACTGCCCCTTCCCTGGCACCCTTGCCAAGAAACTTTGATCACACTGGTGATCCCCAAGAGCACTACTGGCTGCACCAATGTTTGTTATTGGCTGTGGTCAGAGGCAATATGACCAGCATCCTGAACTGTGTGGTGTCCTCGACATCCATGTGCTTTTCTAACTTCAGTGACCTCCTGTTTTCTTTTCCTGACATTGCCTGCTGCTTCTTTCTGCGTTCTCTTTTTTCTTTGCCCCCTTGTTTTACTCTTGTTCATTTTTTTGTTTCCAACGATGTTATTTTATTTCACTTTTTCTTTACTGCATGTGCATGTGTTACGTTTTTTTTTGTTACTGTACACATTTATCATTACAACCTGATTTTTGATATCTTAATCATGCAAAGGGTGTAAAAATATCAAATATTAGTTTTAAATATAAGGCAGTGTCAAAAATGTTTGCTCGTTACTATGGCAAGTTTTTGTTCCAGTAAAAAAATGAGAAAGTTGCATTTATTTTCCACGAAGGTTGCATTTATGTGCAGTACGTTGCATTTATGCCCACATTTGACTGTGAAAGACTTGACACAACCTATTTTCGTTTGCGCAGACTTGGCCAAAAGCCAAGATTTTCCGCACTTCCACCTCTAATTGAGTTTGGGCACTGTCGTACTTGGTTGGGGTTGTAAAACTTCTAGCTTGCAAACCAACTGTTGTGTCATAGATAACATTGAGACGCAGCTAATCCGTTATATAGCTCTTCTTCATGCAATCAAAGAGAATAGAACTAAACTGAAATAGTTTTGTAGTATTTTTTTTTTTAATTACACTTTTACATTTTGCGCAATACTTGATAAAAATTGCAGTAAAAAGCTGCGTGCAAAAATCGAAAAAGTTGCAATATAAAATTCCTGGAAACAGCTCAAAGCATTGAACTACATATATTTTGAGTATTTAGGAAACTGTTGGAAGCTGTAAAAAAAAGTTGCAAAAACTCGCCCTACTCATTACTCATAACTAGGGCAATCGAATGTCAAAATTTTTCTGCCTTTTACAAAATTTGTGAAATGTCCACAAACCAAATTTCACACTCATGCCATGAGGGAATCCCAAGTTAATAGATAAAAAAAGTCAAAATTTATCGTTAGGTCAAACTTTTCTTGCAGCACATTTTTTCTCTTTTTCAAAATTTTATTTGATATGCTTTTGCATGTCGAAATCAATCCTGCAATAATGCAATTAACATTTGATCATATTCTTTTACAGGAGCTAAAAGAGTAACTACTTTAAAAATGTATATGGCAACGTTGCTCCTGTTTTTCAGATCTTTCCATTGCCTTTGTTGTACTTAGGAAACTTGATATTTGGGCTTGGAGGAACAAAAAAATTAAGTCTTCCTATGTTTACTGTTCTTAGAAGGTTCAGCATTTTACTAACAATGATTTTGGAAATTTTTATCTTTAAGTAAGTGGAAATGCTGAGAATCACTAGATTTTCGCATGCTAGTTTATGTTATCAAACCCAAGATGACATGAATTGCCTCATTGCTTATAAGTGCTAATGGAGTTCATGTGAAGGTAAACTTTATTCCTGCAGTGGAGAGTATTGCTTGCATTTCATCTGTAGTTGGAATATCTGTTGCTTGTGTTCAGCTTAAGACGATAGAGAACATTTTGCATTACCACTCCAGTCACATGACTTGTTATTGTTCATACTGAGCCAGGTAATTTCATTACAAATTAGGCCAGTAAAAAAGCCTTGTAGCTTGGGTGGTTATGTTTTTTCATGATTACATCCATCTTTGCTCAGCAACTTTTTTAAGTGTGTTGCATTTTTCAGGAAAAGACCTCCAAGGATTGTTGTAATCACAATTTTATCTATGACTGCTGGTTCAGTCATTGCTGCAAGGTTGGTTGCTATGGCACTTAAAATTGTGTAGGTGCTAATTTTCTATTCCACCTAATTTGAACAACAATTGGTTGCAGTACTTTCTGCCTGATTCATGCAGAGAAATGTGACCTGTTTTACCTGATGGAAGAAACTCTTTTTTATCTTATCTCCGGTTATGAAGTTCATATTTGATGCTGCAATCCTTTTTCACATGCTTTTAGTATATTTTTTCATGTCTAACAAAGTTGATTTGATAACTATCAGAATGATATTTGTAAATGTCATGCTGCATCAGCAACAGCAACAGTGACATTCAATCACAATTTTCACGTTTTTGTGTGTCACCCAAATAAACCATTAATATTTTTTATGTTTTGTAGAAGTGTACTCACTCCTTGTAAAAATTTGTATCATATTTTGTTTCCAGCAACGACTTAGCATTCGACCTTGTGGGGTACATTCTTATTCTTGCCAATGATGTTTTCACTGCAGCAAACAATGTTTACATTAAGAAGCAGCTAAATGTTACTGTAAGTATGAACTGTTGTAAACACTTAGGTCACAAATTTGGTAAATTGTGCTTACACATGGTTTGCAGTTTGATATTCGTAGGAATGCTCAGAAACAAGTATGACAACCATCTGGTTATCCAATTTTACATATATATATATACTGATATTCACTTCATGAAGTTACCATGCTCCATGATGGTAGTTTTTGTTATGGTGATATAGTCCATTTGAATAGCAAGACGCTTGTTAACCTGAAGTGATTCACAAACTTTTTTGACAGGACTTAGGAAAATATGGGATTTTGTTTTACAACTGTTTGTTCATGGTTATACCTGCTTGCATCCTGTGCTATATTACTGGAGATTTGGAACTCGCTCAGAAGTATCCGGATTGGGCAGACACAGACTTTCTTATACAATTTATCTTGTCAAGTGTGATGGGGTATGTATTCTAATCTTTATTTTGAAATGAAACGTTGATTTTTACGCCGATTTCAATTCAAGAAGTTGCAAGAAGCATAATTGCAGATGATTTCTGCATGATTTTTTGCTTTGGCGTGAGCCTTCTTTAGTTTAACTTTTTGGCAGTAAAACAAAGTGTGGCTACAAAACAGAATAAACTGTTACTATTTCAGTTCCTTTGCACCATGCAAAGGAATTGAAATAGGCCTTTCAATCACCGCAGATTTTCTCGTAAGTAGAAAAGGCTATTTAGATTTGCTCTGAACATATTATTTAGTGTGGAAACATACCGTCAAAATAAATCTGCGTAATTCTAAGCACCGATTGACTGTAAACATGATCGTATTCCTTTGACCATGGAATCACATTCTTGCCTTTTCAGAGTCGTTCTGATGTATTCTGTGACGTTGTGCACTGCGTACAACTCGGCTCTGACCACCACTGTGGTCGGTTGCCTCAAAAACATATCAGTGACGTACATCGGGATGGCGTTCGGGGGCGATTACATTTTCTCGTGGCTCAACTTCATCGGAATAAATATCAGGTCAGTAATTCTCTCTTTGGCTCATTAAGAAGCGGCAAGGTGCAGTCATTCTCCTTATTACGCTATGACAAGGAACCTATCTGAGTCCACNGCGCCTCTGCACGTCAAAGTTTACGAAAAGGAAGATGTTNCCATTGAGCACTCGACTTCATTAAATAGTTGACGCTCGCTGTGTTACGACGCTNCAGGTCGTGCTATAGTGGATACGGTTGTGCTTTAATGTTTTGTGCTGTCTTACTGTGTGATTTCAGACAATATTCTGTTGAAGTTGGCGATTCGATGAAACGAACTTGTTTGCAAACAGTCTAGCAGCTGGCATGATAGCCTCCTAACGTACGTCATGGCGAACGGTCGCTGTTTTCGGTCGCTCCTGTGAACGCCCAACGCTGTAGCTCACCGCTGGTCCACACCAGGGGTGTGCAACCATGCAGCACTGCCGGGCCAAATGCACACAACCAGATTGGACTGTGGGCCACAGCTCCATGTGACGTCTATCGTTCGAGCCGATTGATCATCTTGCTGACAGAAACTGGGGAACGTTTCACTCGAATGCATTTTAGCGTGCGCCGGGATTTGTGACGCAACACAAGCTTGACCCAGTCAGTTCTACTAGTCATGTCTTCGTGACGACGTCGTCGATTAAGTTTTTCATGCTACTGTGAAAGTCATGTTCAGTCAGAACATTTGCTGTTCTTCCTTTACATAGAACAATGTTTGAATAAAATCGCATTGCAGCAAACCCTTAATGTTTTCACCAGACGAATAGATACTTTCGCATTTGGTTGAACGAAATTCTTTGCATTTTTCGTTGTTGTCATAGCAACGAAATTCTTTGCGTTTTTCGTTGTTGTCATAGCAACGAAATTATTTGCATTTTTCGTTGTTGTCATAGCAACGAAATTATTTGCATTTTTCGTTGTTGCAGTGTCATAGCAAGCGTCGTTTACTCCGCCGCCGTGTTTTCGTCGAAGAAGCAGCCCGACGCGGGAAGACCACCAGTTTCGAAAACCAGCAGTGTTTGAGACTGAGCGCATTGTTGACCTTTAACTTTTGTCAAGGTGCTGCGGGAGCGCAAATCCTCGGACCCGGGGAGGTTAAGCCAAAATATTTCCTGTGGCTGTTTTTAACGATCATAATAGCGTTTTGCTGGTGCTGTGCAATGGAGAATGTCTGAAACTTTGTCTCTGCTAGTCGCTGCCGCTATGCACTTATCGTTATGTAGTCTGATCCATGGGCGTAGGAGGCGGGCGGGTGTGCAGAGAGGATGTATTCCCCCAGTTATTTTGATTTCGGGTAAAAATCATTTTCAATATGAAAAACTTTTTGTATGAAAATTGCCATCTTTTCAAAATTCTTTTTGTCAATTTAACCTTTTTTTGATAGTATTGGGGTAAAACTTGTATTATATGTCTTTTTAGTATTTAGAGAAGGTAAATTGGGAAACTTTTTTAAAAATCTATTTTTTGTGCATAAACATGCTTGGGCAAAACGCTGTAGCTGCCCCCCCATAATTTTTGCCCCTACGCCTGTGGTTTGATCAAAATAGTGATGTATCTTNTCCGTATTCTTTGTCCGAAAACCCATCGAGTATATAAGCCCTCTTTCCTTGCAGGATCCAAAACCATTGTCATTTGGAAACTAGCGTCTCTATTATATTACAGTGCCTTAGACGTTCGCTTATCAGGTATATCTCGCATACATACTTCCGCTTGCACTGTTTGTGACGTAGTGTAGAAGTTCGTGGTTTTCTCAGCAATGACATCGAGGGGAATAAGAACTGTAAACATCGTTACGAAAAGAATCTGTAAAGTGCCTTCTCCCTCTTCTTTCTGCGTGGTTCCTTCTTCACGCTATGGACTCATCCTGCATGCATATTGCACTGGTCGATCTTTGCTGTATGCGTCACGATGTGAAAGGAATTTTCAACAAGTTGAAAACTTTCAAAACTCAGTCACTGAAGAACGGTACCACAGTACTTTTTATTTCTTTTACGTTTTCCATCTTCAAGTGCGCAACGCTGTAGTTGTCTTGCTCGTTCTCTTAAGCTATTAACTTTTTCTACTGTTTTGTACGACTTAGTGTCAAGTTTTACACATGGTTTTTGAGAAGCTGAGGACTTGCATTCCGCTTTCGTCAAGAGCTTCGCTACAGAATTTTAAAGATGGTGTGCTTCATAACGAAAAACAAAAAATGCAGTAAAATAGTGGAGTCTCCCTTGTATGTCAGACCCCTTAAAAATATTGGGTCCGGACCCTCTAACACCCGTTGTTCCACGTAAGGTTTGCCGTAGTTTTCTATATTTAGCTTAGGCGTATATCGATCACGGCTTAGGATGCAAAGCGTGGCATAATAATTCATTTTGTGTTTGAATACATGTATGCAAAGCCTCTCTCTGTCGATGTTTATGTTGTTGTTTTTTTTTAAACTGAGCTCTGATGGCACAAATTAGTTCTTTCGCGCTGAACATATCTCGCATAAAAAGTACGATAAAGGTTTATTTTTAGCCACGGCATTCAGCACCCTCATAGTTGGTTTTGCAGCTCACTGGCGATTCTCAAGTGAGGGTTGGGCGCAGTAAAAAGATCAACTGGGCTCTCATCTGTCATCAGTGGCGTACGAAGCGGGGAGGCGGCAGCCTGCCCGGCTTGAAAAATTCAGGGCACACTCTGATTTTCAGGGCAAGCACAAGTTGCTCAAAAATCCAGAAAAAAAAATTTCAATGCAGGGAATGTTTTCAGGGCAAGCGCAAGTTGTTCAAAATTCTGAATGATAAAAACTATATATTCAATACAAATTCAGGGTACGCTCTGTTTTTCAGGGCAAGCACAAGTTTCTCAAACACCCTGAATGTGAAAAGCATATTCAATACAGTGGAAATTTTCGAGGCACACTCTGTTTTTCAGGGCAAGTGCAAAGTTGCTCAAAAATTCTGTGAATAGGAAAAAATATAACCTATTCAATGCAGTGAAAAATTTCAGGCCAAACTCTGTTTTCGGGGCAAGCGCAAGTTGCTCAAAAATCCTGAAAGATAAAGAATCTTTCAATACAGTGAAAAATTCAGGGCAAACTCTATTTTACAGGGCAAGCGCAGGTTCCTCAAAAATCCCGAATGTGAAAAGTATATTCAATACAGTGAGAAATTTCAGGGCAAACTGTTTTCAGGATAAGCGCAATTTACTCAAAAATCCTGAAAGACAAAAAGTATTTCAATGCAGGGAAATTTTTCAGGGCAAATGCAAGTTGTTGAAAATTCTGAATGATAAAAACTATATATTCAATACAAATTCAGGCCCACTCTGTTTTTCAGAGCAAGCACAAGTTGCTCAAAAATCGTGAATGTAAAGAGCATATTCAATGCAGTGAAAATTTTCAAGGTACACTGTTTTTCAGCGCAAGCGTAAAGTTGCTCAAAAATCCTGTGAATGGTAAAAAATATATTCAATGCAGTGAAAATTTTCAGGGCAAGCGCAAGTTGCTCAAAAGTTTTGAAAGATAAAAGAATATTTCATTACAGTGAAAAATTCAGGGCAAGCGCAGTTTGCTCAAAAATCCTGAAAGATAAATCAAGTAACTTCACTCCACAAGTGAAATAAGCAAGGAATCAATCATAAATTTTTAATAGGAAATCGGTTTCACGTAACACTACGCGTCGTCAGTCCTATCATCTGCAAGCAGTGCTGACAGGTGTGAAACGTAGAAAGGCCAACACAAGTTCAACACAAAAATGCAGTGACGTGCCGCCAGGGGAATCAAGCAAGGGAGGGAGTGCCTCCCCTACCATAATCAAGATGTGGAAAACGAATCAGGGATCCAAAATTACAGATTGAATAAACATTTGTCCTTTCATATTGAAAAGGTGCCATTATTGTATAATTCTAATCGTTTTCATAGACAATACATCTGAATACGCTTATTGTTTCAAGTTAGGGGAAAGTCACGAAGGGAGGCAGCGACTGCTTGTGCCTCCTCTCACCGGGTGACTTTCGCATTGAGCAGTTTGTCACAAACTCTGTTGGTGAGCGCTTACCGTGCAATTACCTTTATGTCAGTTCTGTAACTGTAACCTTCATGTCAGCTACAGTGTAATGTTTGTATACACTTTTAATATATGTACTGCTTCTACTATATGCTCTCGCATTCCATAGTCTGGCACTTACTTCACGTTGTGTATAATATACTGAATATGCAGCGTTTATGCCTTTTTAGCAGCTGGTCAGACATGCAGTTCCAGTGATCGATAAGGCGGCGAAGGGAGGCAGCCAATATCTCTGCCTCAATGAAAACGTTTCATAGTTACCGCATAGTTAGGCACTTCTATCGTACTCAAACGGCACCACTGGCGTGACCTACAAGCCGCGTTGGGGAAAATTGCTATGAAAATGTGTGGAACACAGAAGGATTTTGTGACATGAAATATCTACCAAGAAGCCTCAGCAGACATGCAAGTTTATCAAATCACATTCAAAACCAAATTGATTTAAAAACTTTTGGAAAGCACAAGGATAGACTTTGGCTTTGAACGAACAGCGGAGACCAAATATCAGCGTTCACAATGCTGAGGTAAGGGAAAACCGAGAGATTTTGAAAGACCTCATTTAATGTAAATTGCTTCCTAGCCAAACAGCAATTACCATTTCGTAGTAATGATGAGAGTTCGACCTCCTCTAATCGTGGCAACTATGTGGAACTTTCACATACTCTTGCTGCGAAAGATTAAAGATTAGCTAGGTATTTAGAGACATCTGCTTTGTTTTCTGGCTTCTCAAACATAATTCAGAACGATTTAATTGATGCAATAGGTGATGCGATTGGATATGATATAAAGAAGATAAGGGCAGCCCCAGCTGTTGCAGAAGTAGACGAGTCAACGGATGTCACAAACAAAGCTCAGATCTCTGTCATTCTGTGGCTAAAAGCGAGGTGGCTTGTGAAGTGAAGGAAACGTTCCTGGGATTTGATGATGTGATGACAGACGAGCCGCTGCTGTAGTTTTTTTAGTTGACCTTCCTGTTTTCATTTATTCATGTTTGTTTATTTTACATGCCGTACAGCCAGCATTATTTAGTCAGTTTGTGAAGTAAATTGTTTCGTATTGTTGCGCACTAGTGCGCGGCGTTAACCTGCGGTGCTGCTTGCAGACGTGTGACATAGTTGGTTCGTTCAAGCTTCCAAGTGTGGATGTGCGTTTGGTGGCGAATGAAGCACCCGGTGATGCTGTCCGTGTGCGGCGGTCATNTTCTCGTAACAAAAGGGGAGGACCCTTAAGATACGCCTACGGATGAATGCAGTCGTGCAAATGTGCTCCGTGTTGCTTATGATTGNTTGTTGTGGCCGCATCGTATCNGCGTAGTGAGTCGGTAGCTTTTTGTGCTTCGTATCGATCGTGTTTTGTACTTTCTTCGCCAGTCCGTTGAACCTCCAGTTCGATTTAATTTTAGGTGGAGGAGAATGAAGTGAATTGGTGCGTGTTGTTGCGCACTAGTGATCTGCAGCACTGCGCGCAGTCGTGCTTTTACTTTGCATTTCATGTAAACTATTTGCAGCTGCCGACCATACTGATGGTCTGCTTCTCGATTGGATTGCTGTATGCATTGTAAACGTATGCATAAGTTGTAAGACTGTTTCAAGTTTTCAGCAAAGCCGTTAAACAAGTAGGTAACAAGTCACTTCAGTTTAGCTCTCCCAGTGCCGTGGCAAGGTAGCCCCGTACCCCCCGGTCGGTGTGGACCCCGACCATTCGTAGGGGCCCCACAATATATATTGTATTAGTAAGTTAGCGCCGTCTCTCTACCCTTGACTTTTACTCTTCTGGTTTTTGCTCTCAATGCAGAGCCAGTAGATTAAGGATGTAATATCCTGATTCGTTAATTTCGAATAAGAATTGCGGACGTTCGGACACTATAGCAGTTTTTGTGGAGTTGTGGTTACGTCAGAACAAGGCCAATTGTTGATAAATTCTTGATCTTCTTCACTTAACGTTGCTGGCTTCGCCCTGTGCGTTGAAATTCTCGGGGAAATTTACGTCATAATGAATGTGCTGTGAAGTGTTGTTCAATCGCTTTGTAGTTGCGTACAGATACAGAGACTAGGTTTCTAGTTCAACGTTATAAACGTTTTCGTGAAAGCTGCTTAACACAGTTTATGTAAAGTTGAAACGAAGGAAAGCTATTGTGCCAGTTTATTATATATATGTCTGTGCAGACTGTGTTAAGACAGTCTAATTTAAAGTTTCGACCAGAAAAACCGGGGATAATCTCGGTAAGTT
>JGI24021J15306_10011955_pt1 | contig 10784 bp, 9 predicted proteins | sample Ectturendosymbi1_FD_15306 | JGI IMG/M metagenome (IMG submission 15306) | reverse complement strand
AGACTTTTCCTTTCCCCCCAAAACGTTTTCTCCGAGTTCGCCCTCACTCCCCTTTAGTTTCGTCTGGACACCCCCACTGCTTTTAACAGTTGCTTCAACCTTACCTGTGAATAAGTTCACTTTTAAATAGAGACGGATCCACGGGCCATATTGTTTGTGGCAGTTGCTGCCAATGCCAAACAACCATTGCGCCCCCCTCAAAAAGCTATTCTTTTCGGAAAGTGTGACGCACTGTCATGCCCTATATCACCCTACATGCTGCAAACGCTGTATACCAGTGTATCTCAACCTTTTCCCTGAAGGGAGCCACATCTAGACCTACGATTTCGTTAGAGCAGCATTAAAATTTTTTAACGCAAGTCAATTCACACGTTTTGTTTTATTGCAGAACGAAGTCTGTGCGTAAAATATTAGAGGTGTTATTGAAAGACTACTGAAAGCCGCAAAAAGTGCGCTTGGTGGTCGCATGCGTCTTTCGCAACCGCGGTTGAGAACCACTGCTGCTGACCGTCTGGTTTTCCCCAAGCCACCTCTCTCCTAGCGTGAAATTTGAATCCACTGCTTTTTCTATAACAAGGCTGGAGGCATCTGTTTTAGAAGGGCAATGCCGAAGAATCTCGGTGTTTAAGCCGCCGCATATCTACTTGCAAAATGATATCCGACCCTTCAATTTGCGGTTGTTCCTTTGATGCACCATTATGGAACAGTTAACTAACCCATTAAACAATGGCCCATTACTTCATCTGAAACCAAAAGCCAACCCATGCGAGTATTGCTTGTAGCATAATTAAGTTTGAAGTGCCATCGATTAACTCTTTAATACTTTCGGAATAGAAACCGCAGGAAAGAACGACATGGCATCGTGGGTTCTTACGCAGTCCTCGCGAAATCTCAGTGGATTACTTTCCAGTAACGACGCGTTTTTTCCAAGGCAAATACTCTCTGCGGTGTGTATAATGACAGATTGAGAAGTCAACGCGATTATCTATTCCTGTAATTTTTTGTTAGTCGACCTTTTGCGGTGCGAATAATCCATCGGACTACTTCATTAATCATGCAAAAGGGCCCGGCTTATTATTCGCTGCGGGTTGACGTTCTACGCAGAATCGCAGATACGATACCGGTAAATGTCACGTCAAGTTTCAGGTTCGTCAGTCGCGACGTTACTGTATATATGGTTTGTTTGTTCAGCCAATGTCGTATCACTTCATTCTGCTAACGGCGTTTGCGCAAAAGCAAATACAATCTTAAAAGGTTTTGCTTTGCTGCTGCCTCCAGCTAAATATCACCACCTAGGCATCACTTTCAGAGAAGCCCATAACTTAGTTCACCTGCTTATTGCAATATATACACCTGGGAAGCTAAACACTATCGATTTTTTTTTCAGTCTTCTGCAGTGAAATTTATTTTCAGTATTTTTCTTTTGACCTAAATGAGAGCTGCGCTCACTGTTATTAATAGTTGAAAGGTTCGGAAATGTGTCAATCACTAATCGTACGAAATGTCGAATGTCGAATGTTGCAAGTGCATTTTTATTGCAAAACAAGTAGTTAAACCCAAGATGTTTGATCACAAAATCTTTCTCGAAGTGATGTTCTGCCTACTACGTATTAGTAGCCACAAGACACCATGAAGGGAATGACAACAATTGTATCAACGAAAAACCTGATTTACGTGAAATGCAATTAGTGATCAGCGAATCAGCGTTAAACAAATTAAAACCTCTGGCTTGGAGTTCAATTAGACAAGACTTTTAAATTTTTTATTTGATCACTTTCTGCTTTTTGGTAGAAACGTCGAAGAGAACATCAATTCATCCTTCAAAATATGAAACACTTGTATAAGTCTGCTTACTTTTTGATGTTAGGCTTCTTTTTGGTGGTAGATTTTCAATTTGATTAAAGTCGGCGAATATTGTTGATGGGTTTCCGTTTACACCAAAAACTAAAGCTGATTAATGTAGCATTTGCATATGTTATTTGCATTTTGGGCAATATTTTGCAAAAACGTAATCGTTGGAAATTGCTGCTAACAAATATAATATGATGGAGACATTACATCCCAAATTTTGTCTTTAAAACAGTTACAAATCTTTTTATGTAATTGAAATGCATTTTCAACGTTGAAATCAAAGATTTTTGAAACAATTTCAGGATATCTTGACTAGTCTTTATCAAGAACTGTTTGCTTACAGGAATAAAGTGATTTTGAAGCGAAGAACCTTCTAAACTTCGTAATTAAATCATTTCTTTGTGATCTGCGTTGCAGGAGGTTACTTGGCCAACAGTTTGGCCGTAATGACAGATGCAAGTCATCTGTTAACGGATGTCAGCAGTTTTCTCATCAGCATCCTTGCTCTTAAAGTGGCAGCAAGACCGATCTCAAAGAAAATGACTTTTGGTTGGCATCGAGCCGGTGCGTGGCTATTGAAATCTTCTGTAAGAGTTTCAATCAGAGTTGCGGAGTCGTAGGTAAAATATCTGACTTCGACTCCCGACTCCGAATTTCCAAAATTTCCGACTCCGACTTTAACATAAAGGGAATGAAATTTGGCTGTTAAAATCAATGAAGATCGTGGTACACAGCAAGAAATATCTGTTTCAACAAACGTTTCAAAAGAAGTTGTACCATTTCAACAGAAATTCCCAATTTAGGAGTGTGATGTAAAAAATGATCCAGTTGGACATCCGGAGTCGGCGTCGGACAAAAAATATCCGATTCCGACTCTCAGTGTTGTTAGGAATCTGACTCCGACTATGACTCCACCCAAAACTCCGACTCCTTATGACTCCCACTCCAGCTCTGACTCCGCAACCCTGGCTTTAATTGTGAATTTTATTGACTTTTTTGCTTACCATTTTTGGCTGTGAGTGCAATTGCTCTGTACCACCACAAAAAGAGTGAACTTAGATTTGCTACTATGCATTGTAGATGTCTAGTTTGAAATCATATTCAGACGAAATTCCACTGCACGAAATTATAGCACCCCATCAAAAACCGCAGTTGAACACCTCAACAGCTTTAAGGTTAAAGTTGTTTCACACGTTGCAGACGAAAACTAATCGTATGGTACTCGTCTACTGAAAACTTGAAACAAACTTAAAAAAAGCAAACCACAGCTACGCGAGCGTGCTGTTACACGGCTTCTTGAGGCACTCATATGCATTCACTCGTTTTTTATACTGCGTTTCAGAAATCGTTGGAGCGATGATTAGCGTATTCGCTATCTGGGTCGTAACCGGCGTGCTGGTGTATCTGGCAGTGATGCGTCTTATTAACAAAGATTACAAAGTTGATGGAGAGACGATGCTGATTACAGCGTCTCTGGCGGTTGGATTCAATATTATGTATGTTGATGAGTGTTTTCTACTTCATTTATGCGTTTAATCATAAAGGAGTAATGTATTGTTTTTGACAGTATAACTTTTGTAGGTTTCTTTCCATAACTACTGCATACCTATTGAAGTTTAGGATGAATGAAGACATCTTTACGGTGTTATCTAAAATAACGTCATAGTTACAGTATCATACCATTTTGTCAATAAGACACAAACAAAAACAAATTTTTTAAGTTTCAAATCTTTAAGTTCCTCTTAATTTCAATGCTCGTAACGTGATAGACCCTAAACTTCCAAACCTCCCTCTAAGCTCGTAAATAATGCCTGCTGCCTAATGTCAAGGTGTACGCAAGGTAATGATCACATGAAAATGGCCACAGAACCAGGGTTAAGAAATTTTAACAAACCGTAACTGCACCCCGGAGATTTTCCGCATTTGAAAAACGGTTTGCCTGGATCCCAGATATTACCCACAGTTTGTACTAGTTGTAACCGTAAATATTCATCTAGGTTGTTTGTCACACCCAAGCAAAAGGGGCAATGCTTTAACGCGTGTTTTTTGTAAATTTCCAGAATGGGCATAGTCCTGCATGAGCATGGACATCTCCACGGACACTCGCACGGACACGGTGGCCACTCACATGAAGGTCACGGCCACAATGAAGATGCTGAGTCTCGTAGTGATTCTTCGGAGGCTGTTGACGGTAAGATGTTGAAAATTATCACATGGCATGGTCGAGCTAAAAAATGTTGCTTGTTTTACCTAAAACCAAACGCAAGTGTACCCTTGTGGTACGTAAAGGTGCTCCAAGGGATACACTAATTGGTTAGGTGGCTTCATAACGAATACTAAACGTAAATGTACAGCAATCCCAGGTACATTTCCATTTGTTGTGGATATGAGTACAGTCAAGGGGTACTTGATAGACAAAATACTGCCCAAAGGGCACGTCACTAAACAAAGGTTGAGAGTCTCTGCTCTAAAAACGCTCAGGCACAAAAGGCTTTGAAATCTTTGGTACGAACGGCGGAAATATATCTGTTAGGTCTTTTGCTAGCAAAGCTATCCTACCGTGCTAAGGCCAGCATTAGTACTTCAATCAAAAATGTTCTTGAAAGCAACTTAAAAATTAGTCCCGACACAAAAAATGTTGTTTCACTGCCAACTACAAGCATCGTAGCGGCGATGCACGAAATGAGAAACCAAAATCGATCACCTCAGATTGACAGTAACGACATATGACCGAAGTCGATTTAATGGGCTCGTTAATCCACTCTGTGTGCTTAACAACCAGCCAATAGACGGTCGGTTTCTACGTTTGAGCTGCAAACAAGGTGATTGTCTTTTGTTTTTGAAAAAAATCACCAGATGACGACCAGGTCCTTAAGAGGAATTTTTCTGGATAAAAATAAGTGGACACCGACTTCCAATTATTATTCCTTGCTTTTAGTTTTTATTTTTTGGCCAATTCATTATTCATTGTCCGTACGTTGCTGAGACATGAAACGCAAACGGGACCGCGCGTTGATGATGTGCGCACGTTTTTGAAACTCGTGCAATCTTCTCGGAACCGTTAGATCGTTGCGATAGCTACAACATTCTGCGTTGACCCCAATAAATATTTAGTGGCTGACAATTTATTAATGTCAATGTTTAGACTTGCGACAGTCAAAACCTCCTGCATCCGGATCGAAATTCGTTCACTGTAAGCTCACTGCCAGCAATAATCATGATCTAAAACTGGTGACTGCGTGAAGAAGCCTGTTGTATGAATTGAATTCGTTCACCGAAACGCAGCTGCGCTGATCACCGTTGGGCCACAAGCAAAAACTAGATTTTTAAAATGTCGAAAACTTAGTTGCTGCTGTAATAAGGAAATTAATAGTTTGCAACTTGATCAGCTTCAACCACCTACAAACACAAAATTCAGTTTCACGGTAAGAGGAAAACACGACTACAAAAATTGGCGCGAAAAACGAACAAAGTTAAGCGCAAGTATCAAACGACAAAGTTATTTTCAAAATATTGTTTTCGATCACGTTCTATTTGCAGTTTTACACATGAAAATAGCCAATTCATATTCATGATTTTCTTTAATTCGCAAAATTGATTCCGAATAACTTAGAGTTTTCTGTGAGATACGTTTCTGTTTATACATTTCTAAAAGTAGCATATAACTCTTTTGTTTATCTTTGCATGATTAGAAATATCTAATTTACGTTGAAGTTCAATGTTATAACGCTGAAGTTCTTGGAACTTCTCCAAATTAATATCGCTATTAACTGCGGTAAGAAGATATTACAGAAAATAATTAGTCCTGATTCGCTTTCCATGTGTGAAAACCTGCAATTTGTATATAACCTTACGTGTACTTGTGGCTGTCTTTCAAACCCCTGTCAGAAACCCTTGCGTTTTAATCGGTGATCTTAACATTTGAGGTAGAAAATGCTGGACCGAACATCCACCCGTGCTTATGCGCCTGCATAGCAGCTGTTGGTCAGCGTACCAAACAAAACTGAAGCAGAAATAAATTTTAATACGACGACACAGAGCAAACGTTTGGTTCGAACTTCCACCCGGTCGCTTCAAAACCCTTAATTACGAAACTGGAAGCGCTTAACAGAATGGCAGTGAATGCTTGCGGTCTATCTACGTTTTCCCAGCCTTACAGTATCACTGGCGTGAAATGTAAACGACACCTAAAAGGTTATTCTCATGCGGTGATTGCTGCTCAGTTATGCGTGACTGTAGTAGACATCTCCGATGCTGAAAAGGAGGCCTACGCCAAACTTGCTGGGCCATATGTTTTGAATTTACTCTACAGAGGCAGCTGGAAACGTGCTGTGCTCGAATATAGTGGTGGTATTTTTACGCGCAGCTGTACGATGTGAGCTTCAGCTTCATGTGCATTTCAGCAACCAGAGATCTGGTGGTCTTAAAGCGGATTTGCACTCCTGATCATTTATACCAGAACGTCTTGTATTGCATAACGTCTCCACTTCCACACGCAACGCAGTAGACTCAAGCATACATGGCTGTAACAAGTACATAAAAGAACACGAAAATAGACACGCGGCGGTAATAGAAAAGCATACGCCTTAATAGTGCTAACACGATTACTTTGATGAAACACAAGCACAGACATGTGGTGCCAGTAAACAACACACGCGTGGATGACGCCAACATGGTTCGTATATGTTCAGCACCGTTGCATAGTGCTGTGATAACTTCCAAGTAGACCGATTGATAAAATGCATGAGTGAGTGGGAGGCTGCGAATGACTGGGGGACATTGGGGCTGCAGACCCCTAGAGGGCTAGGAACAGTTGGTGAAAGTAAAAGTAAAAGTCTGTTGCTCTGAGTGTAGGGTTTGATATGCGCAATGCGTTTATATTGTTAATCGAAGCAAAAAGTGATACGGGTAAGTTCAAGCCGCCAGAAGAAATTGGTTTACCTTTGCCACATCAAACTTTTAAATTTTTCACATATATTGGAAATATTCGTGATAGCTAAGGAAGAAATGCATCACGACAGTTATAGACTAATACAGCATGCAGCACTGCAACGTGTGTCACCAGAATTTAAGCAAACTGAGAACAAGGCGTCCAATTATGTGGTTGTGAAATGCGTTTTCAGTCAACGTGATGATTCATGCATAGAACGGAAATTCGTTAACTACTTGGTAGACAAATGAATTATAGTCCGCTTGAAGACTAGAGTTGAAGCGACAATCTTAGTAAACGAAACAAAAACCAAATTGAGTAAAATAAAAAACAGGAATACCCTATGAAAATATTTTCATAGTAAAACAGCGTTAAATAATAATCAGTGCACTTCGTTAACGCACACCAACAAAAAAGGAATGCCAACAATGTCTCTGCTGTAGTACCCGAGTAGCACATTTTCTGCATTTCCGCTGTGAAACGTGTCAAACACCGTTTATTTTTTATTTCTAAACGAATTTCTGACCAGATTTCTATTGTACTGTACCTCAACATTTTCACACCTGAGTTTGAACGTGACTTCGGCAATGCAAAATTCCGGGTTTTAGTTGGACTCGTATTAGATGGATGTACATTTGTAATGAATTTAAAATAATTGTTAAATGTAGCCGGTAGCTGAGATTTATTGTATTTGTACACGAATTTGCTCACTTAAAGACTGTAAATATATTTTAGTTGTAGAATTTTCTGCGTTATATGAATGCTAGTAACTTTACGAGTAGCAGTTTCATGTATGTTCAAACATCTCATTGCACGATTTAAAACAACCGATATTGACTGTACATGAGTAGATAACATAGAGCTGCCAGGCAATAATTCCATATTGTACTCGTTAATTTATTACGCTGTGATACAATACACAGTACTTTTGTGCTAGCATAATGTTTAAACGCATTTCCTCTTACGCCGTAGTGCTCAGGTATTTCCAGCAATGTGGAGTGATGCACTGAATCGAAGGCTTTTCTCTGATCTAAGTACACCGCACAAGATATAAGTTTTTATAGAGGTTTCAGAGAAACTTTTTGTGGTAGTCTGTAATGGTCAGGGATGTGGAATGCTTATTGTGAAAATCGCACTGTTGCTTATTCATCAAGTTGTTTTTCGTAACATAATCGTTCAGTGTTACGTACAACACTTTTTCAAATATTTTTGACAGGCATGTTAGTACTGATATCGGTCTGTAGTTAGTGGGAATTTCACTATCTCCCAACTTAAAAATTGGAACCACTTTAGCAATTTTCAAGTTGTTTGGAAATACACTAACGCACATATATTCGTTTATAACATCTGAGAGAAGAGGTGCTAGTAAACATTTATGGCGATTTCAAAGCGTGCACCGGGATATCATTGTGTCCACATGACTATTTTGAGTCTAATCCATTAATATTTGTCAGTATTGCCTCAAGGGTGGTTGGTGATAAAAGCATAAAATTAACTCGGCGTGGTACAAGATATTTTTTGTGCTTGCATCAGTGGTTTTAAATGGGTCAATAGGAATAAAATTAGCCTGTGCTGAAGAAACAAAACTATGATTTAATGCATCTGCCAGAAGCAATGCAATGCCATTGTAAGGTTGATAGAACAGAAAAGGCAGCGAATTCACTATGTATAACAAACAAGCCACAGCTTTGGTAATCTTGCTATTAAGCTCTTTTTTGACTAAACTTGTTGTTGCTTGTGTTTTTTGTGGTGTATTGCTGCAGCTAAAAGGGATGACAAGATGGACAGTGGCAATGTCAACGTCCGCGCAGCCTTCATCCACGTAATAGGAGATCTGCTGCAGAGTCTTGGCGTTCTTACTGCAGCGTTCATCATATATTTTAAGGTGAGGTTGCATATCGGCAATTGGGCTGTGCTCGTATAAGTAAATGTATTTAGAAATATGAGTAGATGGTCTTTAGTCATAGACGCCCTCCAAACTGCGTGTCTGATTGCAGTTAGCCACACTGGAGTTTTTCTAAAAACACACTAGACTCATAACCTGTAAAGTAAAATCAGTTGTGGAACACATTGGAGCTTTCTACGCAGGGAAGGACAGCCGCATTTTTCTGACCTTGCGAAAAAGCTCTTTCAAAAAATCATGTCGCCGTTTGTTTCTCTTCGGTGGTCTTGTCGTGCACTTGAAAGCAAAGCATTATTTTCAAAAATGACTTTCTGATTCTACCTGAGTGGCATTTGGCTTACATAACAACGTTTCTGGTTATATTAACGCTTCACTTAGTCACAGTTAAGATTCACCACCAACACCCTGATGGTTAAGCCAGCCCTGTTATATCTAACAACACGTCCCCGTTATGCACAATCAGAGATCATGCTTCAAAAATTGCATCCACAGGGTTCTGAAGTTAGCCCTACAATTGCCCATGTAAATCGTTACAATAGGCAGAGCTAAAAAATGTCATTTGACTCGAATTAATCAACTACACTAGAAAAAGCGAAGCTTTGCGTTGTTTGCATACTTTTGTCATTTCATTTCATGCCCAGATATCGTGCTACCCTAATGACTTTGTTTTAGAGGCTTATTACGTAGACGTCTGTGCTGCATTCAGTGAGCAAAAGAACCGATTGAATTATGAGCCCATCTTCGTAGAAATCAAATTGTCGAACAGTTACGCTGTCCTTATCAAACGTAGGGTTCAAATACGAATGGTTTACAGCAATTAACGGTAATTAATATCAATTAATTAACCACAGCAGCAATTAACCATAGTAATTAATTAACTCATGCAGCTCTCATTGGGTCGTACGACTGCAGCAGGTGACGCATTTCAGTGTAGAAACGTACTGAGAGACATGGGTCTGTAGGTTAGGTAGTTAGTGAATAGTAGCTTGGCAAAAAGCGTTCTCCAGTGGCGTAACTAAAGGTTTGAGCCAGGGGGAAACTTACCTGAAAGGGGCGCGCTGGCCACTGTATGCTTTTTGCAATTAACATATGTTTACCAAAGCTTGCATGCTACAATGTTTGGGGATATAAGAATTTCCTTGGTGCAACCTACCCAGACTTACCTTTGGCTTTTTCAAATGACGTCTTTTGCTTTTGGCTATATTAATTGCAGCCTGATTACAAGATTGCTGATCCCATCTGCACTTTCCTATTCTCCATACTGGTGTTGGGCACGACCATTACTATTCTTAAGGATACGGTCATCGTGATCATGGAAGGTGGGGCTTTGAATTTGTTGTCACCGCGTATTGTGAAGCATTGTGCAGATCTAAAATAATCTCTAGGGAATCGTGTTATGATCAATCAGTTACTGTCATGAGTTTCAGCATATTCCTGTAATGTGTTTTTCGTGAAAATAATTTCCTAGATTTTGATTTTTTGATTTTGTCTCCTTTGTAATTTTTCCAACTTCCTGCCATAACGAATTGAACTATGATGCGTACGTTGCAACGAGCAACGCCCTCCAGCCGACCAATCAGCGCTTTTGCTTTTCATCTGACGTGCTACTTTCAATGATGTTGCGATTGTGTAACAAATGTGGGAAACAGTGGCTAAGGAAAAATATTTACAAAGTAGTCTCATTACGAAACATCGTCGATACAGATCAATGTCTTTATAAAACGCGAAATACCAGAGAAAAAAACGTCAGTATATATATCTTCATCTCAGAAACTATGAGGATCAGACGAAAACTTCATCAAGTATTATAATAATTCATAAACAAATGGGCGGTTAAACTGCACAATTTTACATGCTAAATGTTTTATCAACTTGGATATGTTACGTGTTTTGAAACAGTACGCTTGAACATACAAGTCAGCATTCATCAACAAAGGCGCAGCCAGGGGGGGGGCTGAAGGGGCTCAAGCCCTCCCCTTAGCAATCAGAATATTGATGTTTATTTCTTAGTTTTTCACCAACACTGTACTGTAAGTCGAGATCAGGTGCATTGCAAAATGTTCTTTGGCAGTACCACAGGCGTAACAACACATACGTTAT
>JGI24021J15306_10011952_pt1 | contig 10785 bp, 8 predicted proteins | sample Ectturendosymbi1_FD_15306 | JGI IMG/M metagenome (IMG submission 15306) | reverse complement strand
GCGGCATATGCGCAAAGCTTCGCACTGTGACAGCAAGCAACAATAGAGTTCACATGCCATGATCACTCTATTATTGCTTGTTCGCGCCACATATATGAATGGTGTTGTTCTTCACGCACATCTCGTTCGTGGTGAATCACACATTCAATGCAACACCACCGGAGAGGTTGCAACAGTAGACTTTCATAGTACCAGAGTGGTGTCAGTTTTATCAGTTCTCTTGTGTGTCAGTTCCCTTGTTTATTTGATACAAGTTGTGGAAGAATTGTTAATTTTATGCAGATTTTAAAAAGCACCTGTTCAGAATTTTACAACAAACTTTATATCGAATTGGTAAATTAATCAACGTGAAAATACAACAGACCACTTTACGTCTACTTCTTTGTTTCTCCTAACAATAGCCTTGCTTAAATTTTCAGAATCCTTTGCATATGATGAAGAACTTTGCTTATGTGCGCTTGCATCTTTGAGACTGAAGGTTTCTAAGACATATGGAAATTTTGCGCTAAGCATATATACATTCTCAAGCGTCAGAACACCTATCGAAACGAAAAGTTGGATTAAGCAGGTTAGAGTAAAAGTGCCAAAACGAATTCGTTGGTTCCGAATCAATTCAAAAGTCAAGTTTCGAGTCAACTATCAACAGAGAAAGAGGAGCTGAATGCCTTGGGCCTAAACTAACAAAAGTGGGACACAACCGTTGCTCCATCATATTGCTCCGTCACTTGTGCGCGAAGGCATTTTCACGTTGACAAAAACACACAACGAAGCTCACTGCTGAAAGTTCCATAAGCTTTTATTGTCAGGTTTGGCAGATTTTTGTAAAGGCACGTACTGCACGCATTTGAAACAAGTTCCGTTTTCTGTTGTTTTTAAAAACCAACAGTACGTGAGATCAAACCTTTGAACATTGAAAGTAATCTGGTGAGGAAGCTTTTTGTTTACCTAAAGTGAATGTGCTTTGAAGTAAAGCACAATAATACTTTGAAAGATTCTTCTCCATTTGTCAAGATTATGTACTTCATTTGTCAAGATTATTGAGTTGCTGCCCGTCCGAGCTAAGATCAGAATTTGGCAATACACTGTATAGCTTAAAGTGTTACACTGCAGGTCTTCTAGCTCACGTTCCCTCCTGTAAAATACGTTTCTTTTAAAAATTACAGCACAAAATGGTGCAGGAATGTGAATCAGTGATCGTACACTGTGTTTCGAAATTGCAAATGCTGTATGCTTTAGAAGGCTTATTATTGAAAAACCTGACCTCCCAAGCCTGTAATTCTGTAAGCTTTACCACTTTCCGCTTGAGCTTATTTAAACTTGTAAATAAATTGAATAAAACTTTTTGCTCCACACTTTAGTCTTTCAACGTTTCAATGTATCGGTCACCTGACATTAATGGGGTCTGTCTCTCTTGCATGTAAACCAAACAGTAAAAACCATTATCGAATGTGAAAACATGCATTCATACATCGTTTCATCAAATGGTTAGACGGACCACAGATACTGTAGGAAATGACGTAGAAACTTTCCGCATCAAATATGCTACCTACGATTTTAACAGCATTCACAACGGCTATACTCACCAATACGAAAATCTAGAATTGCTGTCTACAAAAAAGTTCAGTTCCAACAAAGCCATTTGATTGAATTCTAGGAATACAATGAATGTTGCTTTCAGCAATCGTTTTCGGTCCCTGGCAGTGGTAAGTGCTTTGCATTAGATAGTGCGATCAACTTTCGCTAACTTTCCTGTAATTCAACTTCAACGTTTACAGTTGATCCTTCAAAATACATCTTCTGGCATGTTTCAGATACGCCACTAGCGTTTCATTCATGCTTTTTATGTCCGATGAGAGTGCTATGCTGATTAGCACAGAACTCGCTTCATTGTACCGCAACCACTGAAGACAAAATGCGCCCAAGAGTCTTATCAATCTTCTTTTTTGTTGAAACACCCTGAACAAATCGCAATCAGTCACCATTTGGATATTCATGTATGTTACAAACGTTCTCGCATTCTGTAGATAGCGCGTCGAACTTCTGACTAAATCAATGTAGCTCTCTTTATGCGTAATCCCTGTTGCTTTTGTGATCTACGTTGCTTGTCAATGACTTAAGTCTTCTTCATAGAACAAAGAGATCAGATGTTTTCTTGAATATAAAGAGAAGATCCAGATTGTTTCTAGCATTGATGAAATCGTTTCAGCAACAAACCTGTGAATTGCATTACATTTTTACTATTCAGCAGGCTCAAATGTTCAATTTTCCATTTTTGCCTGTTTTATTGAGTTATTTCTGATCGACCAGTCTTTGATGATGCAGACCATGAAACTAAGCCAAGTATGAGACTTTAATAAGCAACATTCCTAGTGAAAGTTCTATTATTGCTAACTACCAGCATTGTCTCGCATCGATCATAGATATCGAAAGTAAAATGAAGAAACAGGCACGATGCACAATTTTATAACTTGCAGCTCATAATTGTAATTCACCATGCCGCCCAACCGTGCAAAATGTGAGCGAAATTATATGGTGTTTATCATTAAGTGATTGTTGTTCTTTCAATCAGAATGTTATTCGCATTCCTAAAAAACTTGTGGTATCAATATATGGTACCCACCAAATGTAGAACCCTTACAAAAAAGCTAAAATTCTTGATATTTTTGGAGGTGAATAAAAAAGATAATTTGCACATAATTTCTGAAAGGTCGGGTGAAATGTTTCGACGACCTCCTTTCAAATATGTGCATAATATAAATTCTTATTAATCGTGATAAGAAATGTTCTTTCCTATTTTACTTGCCCAGTGACAGAGGAATCTGCTCCTAAATTACAATTTTTGCTGATTCAACAAAAAAGGCGGTAGATTTTGGCATAAAATATGCACAGGTTAGCAGCGATCCTTCTAGACTATGAATGTTTGCTGAAACTAAATGGAGGCCGAAGTTCGTTATTTCAAGAAAATTGGGATCAGGAGAAAATCATAGACACTTACTTGATTACTCACAGAGGATGTGTAAGAATTGTTTCACGAAATATTGGAGTTTCAAAAAAAATAAATGATGTTTGCAAGCCACTGCCTATAGCTTGTTTTTTATTAAAGGTAACACAAGAAAAATAGTGCCTAAAAAGTCGATTTTCTGGAACATTACGATTTTCCAAATTGCTTTGCTAACGTCCAAGTTTGAATGAAGGTTATTCTTTATTTTCAAAACTAGCAAAAAATAACTTTTCGGGAACTTCAACGCTTGTTTCAGTTGTCCCAGCCGTTCTAGATATCAGTAAAAAGATATATTTGAAAAAAATACGAATATACATATTAAAAAATGGTCATTAAATAAATGGTTGTGCACATGCTACCCAGAGCTTTAATGAAACCGTGTAGTTGACGCCAATCCTTTCTAGAATGCCTTGTCAGTATGGTTTATACCACGTTAAACCGTTCTCTGATATTGTTCGAGAGCGATGTACAAAATCTACTGTTGCTATCTTCGGTCTTTTTGATGATTAAGTGCGATCAAATATAGGCAAAAATCGTTTAACAATAAGAGAGCAACCAAGACTGTGAAAAAAATACCAACACAAACTACGGAAAAATTTTTTCCCCATATTCTTTACCATATATCACACACCTCAGTACTTCTGAACCTTTCATGTTGCTCAACTTGATGATTAGCTGATGGGCTCTTATCCATGGTGAAAGGCGGTTCAGTAGTCATGTTTTCTTCATCTTCTTCTTGGAGACTAAAGAAGCGCGGGAATACTGTCATTAAAGTTGAGACCAGAAAGTATTGTGGCATAGCAAAGTAAGAGTGAACAACGTATTGTATTAGAGTAGGTAATAACTTAGCATTCTTTTCCGCAAACAAGCAGATTTATCACTGAAGATTCCACATTTTTCTACATAGCGCATACCTCATAACGCTTATCAGTGATTTAGACAAACAGTGCTTAGGAAAAGAGCAAAAGGCATATAATGAAAGCAACAAAAGCAACATCACCTTTTTGAAGAGTAAACAATAAATCAAATGTTTTCTCCACAAAAATCTATTAAATACATACTTCTGATAATGAAGTAAGTAAATTCGTTTTTGGCCAAAACCGTAAAATGTTACAAAAATACAAAACAATTGGGAAAGGAATGAACGCCGAGAAACATATTATATCTAAACGCCTTCATGGCTGCGGAAGTAACAGCTACTGCAGATCAAATGTGGAATCAGATTGACAACTCGCACGAAAAATTTTTACCAGCAACTGGTAATGCAAAACGAGACTAATACGCTTCCAGATAAGACGGAATTTTTCTCCCCCCGATGTAACAGCTTCCTACAAATATGTTCTAATCTTGTGTTTGTTAACAGCAGCATTTGTTCTAAATCTGTTTTTTCTCCGCGTTTGTAATATAGGTATTTATGTTACGAATTGTGGCAATGGAGATAAAGACTGCTGAGAAGTTATTGCGTTTATTTCTGGAAATCATAAAATATTGACGAGCCTTCTACTATCAGTAGTAGGCCTACTATTGTCTGCTTTAGTAGCTTTCAATTTGTCTCCAGGTGGGAAACATCTGTTCATAAACAATCACTGCTTGGGGTTATGGTAACCCACGAAAATTCCAGCAGGAAAGGCAGTCCTAGTTTGCGATGATTGGAAATTACTTTAGAATGTCTTGAACATTTATAAGCTTGGTGGAAGAAACAACAATTTTGCAGTTGTGGACAGCATTGTAAGGATTAGAGCAAGTGAAACTTTAATAATTTTGACTTCGTCTCATACTTCTGCGCTGCCATCACTGCGTCCAACAACTGCTCTGTTGACTCATACCCAACCCTGTTTTGCTCAATCCTTCTCCTTATGACGTCACGTACCAGCGCTTGGTTAAATCCCATTCCTACAAATCAAGAAAAGGTAATGTAAAAAAGAAGTCTCGCGAGCCTGACGAACCAAATATACTTTTTCAAACTCAAGAAACTAGAACGTTCGCTAATAAAATGTTTGTAGGGAAAAGTTGAATCGATGGAAAACAAAAGCAATATTTTCGTTAGTTATTTTCAGGAACATTACAACTTCGCCACACTCAGAATATACAGTAACTGGATGCAGCAAAGCTTTTTCTAAGCTCATTTGTGGCGAATGGTAAATTTGCCCAAAACAAACCGTTATTTCGAACAACAGCAACAAACTTTCACCTAGGGATCGTTGACCTTTTTTGTGAGCAAACTATTAAGATTAGAAGTGTCAACGGTTTCATAATTTGATTTAAAACTTCAGCACAATTACTGTACAGCTGCAGTACATGTACAAATTTCTGTAGCAATAAAAGCAAAATCGTAACAGAAACAAAAAACTGTTTTTTCAAAGAAAATACCCGTAAGATGCGCGGTTGAGTTTTCTTGGCTGTCATCGAAATGTGAGAAGCATTTTTGTCAGAATTAAGGTGTTCAAGCACCAGTTACTTCATCGTTTCAAAAATAGCTACGTTTTTTTGCCAAGTAGAGGATAATCCTCCGTTAATGCACAGGAAAGTTCAATCACAAATTATATATTTGTGGACATTTTTGTGGAATATGTCACCACTGCGTGACTCTGCAGTGAGCACATTTAAGAAAGTTGACGACACCGAAAAAGGTGTTTCTGGAATCATAGAACAAAACAGTTTTGTCGAGTTACAGAAATTCATAGAGATGCTTTCTCATGCAATTACAACAAGGCTCTCAAGATTATGATTTCTCAGATAGGTTCGTCATACATTTTACTGCAACACGTCGCATTCCCTGATATGAATAGTTTGAAAAACAAGCAATAAGATCAATAGTTCAAGATATCAGTCTTTAACCAAACACTTGCGAATCACAATGTTTTTGGACATTTCACCAGGACCACGTTTCTTTAGCTGGAATCTATACACTTACCGGTAACTGTAGCAACAGCGTCTGACTGCATGGTTTCTTCTAATAGATTTTGATGTATCTGTGAGTTTTCTGGTTGCATATGAAACCTGCAGTATGAAATATGACAGGACTAAGAAATCAGCAAGGAGGCATTTTTTTCAAAACCTGTGCAGAAATAGTAAAAATGCTTTCATGTAAGTAAACTCTACCGTCTAACATTGAACATCATACATGAATAGGAAAATGTACTGCGCTGGCACACGGTTGCCGTGGTTCACAATATATAATGTTTTCTTACGCAATGACAATTGTTTAAATGCTGTGTGCAAGAAAAAAGTGTGCAAACTTTAAAAATGAAGAAACGTAGATTTGCAACAACTAGTGAGCAACACCTCTTCTTCGTCATGCAGGATAAACAAGCATGTCAGTCTCAAGCCAACGTTTTGCAGACGTCCTTTGTTTGAACCATGTTTTTGTAATGCTTATTGTCTTTAGATAATGCTGATAAATGATTTCAAGCGATCTGAATTGATCAGAGTCAGACGTTATATTGTGAACACGAGTGCAGCGAAGCTTGACTATCGAAGTTCTAGCAAGTTAATAAAACAAGTGGACCATGACCAGCTCAAAAAGCTATGCGATAACTAGTGTCTTTTGTTCAATCATTCATAAAATCACAAAAGTTGAAAGCTGCATGTTTTGAAATCGGTGAAGTCATTTAAAACCTGTCTTTGGTTAACAGTCTGTCGCAGTGAGCGTCAGTGCAGTTGCTCTTGAAGAGAAATGTACTTGGACCACTCCAAAATATTTCCTGACAAATGTCACTGAATGATAGTGAACTTCAGTTACATTAGCGTAACCTCTAGTTACTTTCAGAAACATCACGATGACCTGTGGTAACACCGATCTGAATTGGCGTAATATTACGCATGAACGAAATGGTAAAAAAAAACTTTCGGACAATAAAGAATTTAAGGAATTGAAACATTTGTACTCGTATATACGTGACAGTCAGTCGTCCGACTTCATTCTGAGTGTTGTACGGTGTATGTAGAACTATACGTAGTTGCTGGAACGTTCAGAAGAGACTTATGACCTTGACAGGTTATGTCATATAAGTGATACACCATTAAGTTTCACAGAATCCCCCTGATGACAGATTGGCGAGGGATTCTTGATAATCCCTGTCTGTTTGAAACATGCCAATATAGCTCAAGATAACTTAGTGTGAAAAAGTTACAGACAGACTAATGAAGAAAAGCATATTGTAGAGAAAAGCCTTCTGAACGACAAAACAACCAATTAGTATCAAAAGTGAGTTTAACAACGCCAGAACAAAAAGCTTGGTGACAACGTCAGGCAACCGCCATCAAGAATTTAAAAGCAAAGCTGTGAAAAAGTAGTTAACTTGATTAGTTGCACTTCTGACCGACACTATCGATGACATAATTCGGATTAAGATTTAAATTATTCATGTATTGTCAATAACTGACAAAAGTCAGTGTTTAAAATTCATTTACTTATATTCGTAACAAACTTACTGTAACGGTGGAGCTACATCTTGTCCATGAGCTCGCACCATTGGTCGGTTGATATTTGGGTGACGGGCAACTACGCCGTGTACAAATTCAGGACCTTTCTTCTGCAAAAGGAACTCACAGCTAGGATACCACTTCGCGTGTTCGTGCCAAGGATCGTCATTCTGCCTCCAGTTCTGCAAACCTCCGTTGCAGTAAAAGCACTTCACCCGGTCACGAACTCCTGAAAATGTAGAGGAACGGCTTTGCAAAATGAAGCATCATGAAAAGTGATTTAGGTGCTCAACATGCAGGAGAATAAATTGGACTATATCTACACTTTTGCTGTCAACATTCATGGAAATACAAAGTATCTCNAGTTAGTGTCCTTTGAATGTGAGCAACGGTTCTGTTTCCAGGATTATTAAAATTTTAAGCACAGGCATAATTTCGCAAATCACAATACTTGAGTTATATCTCGATGCCGCCATTAGCGTCGTCCAGCATTGATGCACAGTAGTGATTTACTCCTTGAACAAACTTATGTTCGAAATTGCTTCTCTGCTTTAACACTTAAAATTTTTAATCAAGAACTTTAACTGCGATTGTTCATGTTGACCAAAAGTGAGCTAAATATTATTGTTCGATTTGCTAGTGAAGAGCAACACAAATGTTGGTCAAAAAAGCGATCACTTTTGTGGCAATTGACAACACGTTTCAAAGTTCTGCTATCAACAGATGGAGCTTGGTTCGCGAGAGGTGATCGTATGATACCCTTCGCAATGAAAGTTAAATATACCTGATTTTTCTAGAACCACCTACCTAACATGAATATAAATGCTTTCACTTCACAAAAGGATTCCCAACTGCAGCAAAAAAGTGCTGTGAAGGTAAGTGGTTGTTGATAAGTTTATCTTGTTTAGTCATTGTCAGAGACAGATGAACGGTCTTTATTTTATAAATTTGTAGTGCAATTGGTAGAAATAAAGCAGAAACCTAACTTGCGAATTGGTTTAATTTCTACAACAGAGAAGTAAAAGGTCAACTGCTTTGCCAACAGCATAAGTGTTAAACGTAGGCTCTCAAGTGATTTACGCCTGGCTACTAGCTGAATAAAGAACAGCACAAACCTAAACAAAAGAATCCTGCTTCAGCGAGCATTTGGGGGCTAGCTCTGGTGAAATGCCAGTTGTTGAACGTGCTCACTCTTTCTCTGATTGACAGCATGCTTGGTGTAACCGGATACTGACATGGAAACATTACTTGAAGATCTCTTATTTGTTGATCAGACAACTGATAGGAAGGTGCGTTCATTAATGTCAGCCTCTGCAAATAAATAAAGTTAAGTAGAAATATGTTATGTTAGTAGTATATAGAGCAGCGCTGGGTAAACGTGTTCAATAGAAGAGTCATTGGCAGAAAACCTAAAAACACCAGCGAGCTGCAAAATCAGTTTTTGGTGTCAAATACAGTTCGACAAAGAATGCAAGTTTTACATTAAATGACCGACATCAAATCGCGTAGACTCCTTGACAACTAACCTTACGAATTCGTGTAAATACATTGATAAATGAAACAAACATTAAATATGAGGCCACAAGTTGCAACCAATTTGAGATAATGCTATGCAAACTGCGAGCCGCAGTTTACCCACCGTTGATATAGAGTACTAAAAAAAAACTATTGTTTTGGAAAAAATTGTTGCTTGAAACATGGCCCTGTCTCTTTTTTCGAAGCTAACATACTTATTAAAATCACTTCATATATTTTGGTTAAATATTGAAGAGGCAGCAAACCAGCCACATTTGGAAAAATATTACGTTTTCTAGCAAGAGGTTAGTCAAACAGTGCGGAGCGAAACAATGGTAAATTTACGCAACATACAGTTTAGCTTCGATGTGCTAGCTTATCGCCGAATAAGTTCTTTTGAGTTAATATATTTGAATTTCTCAAAACGCCTTCTTTTTACTTTATCCAGCTTTTCATTACAAGTGAGGCGTGCATTGCACTAAGAGCAAAACGTTTTCAGAGATTTTCACTACCTCATCACTGTGTAAGACATCCAACTAAACACATGCGCAACATTTTTGAAAACTTAGTGGAACATCTGAGGTGAAACGTGGAAGATTTTTGTGAACATATTCTACATCCACTTACTAAATATGATCACAAGCTAACAAACTGAAAGCCGTTTCAGGTCTAGTAGCTTCAAAACGTTGTTATGAGCTTTTAAATAGTTGGTATTTGCCGCACTGAAAGCTCTCATGAGCATATTTTCGATTAAAATCTGATAAAAAATTCAACGCCTGGATCAAAACTTTTCTGGTCAGCTTTGTAGAGCGAATTCGACAAAATTTGCAAACACTGGTCCTGCAAAGTTGCGACACAATAACCAACCAAGTCCGAAAACTGGATTTTATTCATTGATAGAGTCTTACTTCAAGTTAGAATGTTTACGCAAATATATTCTTTGTAGCAGGTACTTTTTAAAATTAAAGCCATGAAAATGACAGATGTTAGCGCATAAGCATGGAAGGTTTGGCAAAACACCAAAACCCTCTTCTGTACTACGTTGAGGCATCTTTCATTGGCTGTCATATTTATATCAAAATGCTCTTCTGGTAAAAGTTTGAGTGATTTCGAATGCAAGCAAGAACAGTTTTCAATGGACGTGGGCCAATCAGAGGCCGCAGAGAAAACACTAGCACGCTTATTATTTTGCGCATTCTGTTGTTTATTCAGTTCATTTCTAACCTGTCTGTCCATATCAAGAATGTTCTGACTTTCTACCCCTTGGGCCATGGTGCAATGCGGGAAATGAGTGATGTGTTCTGTGTGGGAATTATCCAATCTTCTCCAGTTCCTCAAAACTCCTCCACAACAAAAGCACTGGGTACGATCCAGGTTACCCAGGTAGAACCAACCCGAGGCAGCCATGTCCTCTGCTGATGGAGCTGAGTCACTCGGCCAATCAGCAGTGAACGTTTGGAATCGGTGGCTTTCCCGTCGTAAGTTGAGTGAACGGATGAGTCTGGCTTGGTCAGAATTGGGAATGGTGGCAAGTTGCCGGTAGATAGGAATATTGCTGGTAGTCGTGAGGGTGTTTACCGGCTTGGCTGTTTGAAAGTTTCTTAGATTCATCCCCAAACGATTGTGCGAAAGCATTTGACTAAAAACAACTTACCTGGTTAAACACACGCAAATGTAATTTTCAAAAACCTGGTAGTTGTATTTCAGCAAAAAAAAACGGAAATCAGGCCCGCAACCAGAGGGGGACAATCGGGCAATTGCCTCCTCTCGAACTTTTCAAAAACGTATGTATTTGTTAGGTTCAGCAACAAGTTTACATCAATTTGCCCCCCCCACCAGAAAAG
>JGI24021J15306_10011949_pt1 | contig 10786 bp, 6 predicted proteins | sample Ectturendosymbi1_FD_15306 | JGI IMG/M metagenome (IMG submission 15306) | reverse complement strand
CTTGCCCAAGTTTTCTTAACACAACTGTTCTGTTCATAAATATGAAAGATTGAAGAATCGTTGAATTTAACTTTTTGAATTTAACTTTAAACGTTTCAAATTTAACTTTTTGAATTTAAAGTCGCTGAATTTAAGCTAATTTTTCATAGTAATAGAGTAGTTTGATACATTTTCACTTCCTAAGCATGTAAACTTCAAATTTATCAAGAACTGTCGTAATGTAAACGTTGTTTAATAGTACTGTGCACTATGACTGGTTGTCTGTGTCTTGTCTATTTCATACCTATCTGAAAAAATAGCAGAGTGCTAACATTAAAAATACATTTTTTCGAGGTTTGAAGTTTGGGTCGTGAGATGTTCATAAAACTCAGATTTGGGTTGCGCTCAAAAAAGTTTAAGAACCACTGTTTTAGGCCGATTTCAAAGTACGAATATATCATACCCTGGTTCTCAAAGTGTTAAATGTAAGGCAAATGTTTTTGTGCATTCTGAAGAGACAATATTATACTTTTCTGAAGCTTATTACCACCTCATCATAACATTTTTCTATCAACGTAAAGTTTGTTGATGGCTATGCATTGTTGAAAAGAGATGATACAATATTGCAAATATTACATCACTATAAAATACAAGGAGTTGCCAATGTAAAGTGAGAAACAGCCGACTGACTTCAAACATTTGTAAAAGATATTTGATTGACTCATTTTCACCATCATGAAACATACATTATAAGTCATCCACAAAAGCTAATACAGAATCACTCTGGACACAATCGCATTGGAACTACCAACATCATGAAAAAGACAAGAAAAATCAATGCAACCAAAGAGTCCTTGACATTGTAAAATCAACATTCAATCCATTTGCATTCACAAGTGGTGTGATGGCACCAGAATAAGCCAAGTTAACAAAACACTGGCAGAAAAGATAGTTGAGAAGTGCAAGGATCTGTATGCTTCTATCATGAACTGCATTAGGAAAAATTCAGACTAGCATGTTAAGGAATATACTTGTTAAAATCTAGAACATACTTGCTGCATAAAAGCATATCAAGGCAATTGGAATAATGCAATTCTCTAGCACTTCATGGACACTGACTTCAGTCTTATTCCTAGGCCTATCATCAAAAATTGAAGTTTAGCCAACTGTTGTAACAACTTATCTCATATCAGTTAATGATGATTAGACATAGTCAATGACATTAGGAGTTAATTTTACTTTCAGATTTAATTGCTTAAGTTGCTAAAAGTGATGAGCACACACATATTGCACTGCCAACTATAAATCACTCATTAATAGCTAATATTGTTTTTTTTATGTATAGTCAAGTGGGATAAAAAAATTGATCACTGTTGGGGTAAAGAGTAACTAACCCCTTTCAAAGTTATTGGAAAGAAAAATAGTTTTAAAGGAATTGTTGCTACAGAGGCATCCATTATGACATTGTTTATAACATCTTTGTGCCAAACCAAATCCACAAATAAGGTTAACAGATTTTTTTATAAACTGATGTTGATATTAGAGAAGACCAGAAGTTTCAAACAAATTGTATGAACTTTTATGCTGCTTCCGAAGTAATCAGCATAAACATGTCAAAGTTGGCAACTGCTTTGGTAATGCATGCCTCTGCATACCTATACCAATAAAATTTTTGACAACTTCGCATTTTGAGTTTTATGGACTAGTTCATTTTTACCCCAAATGAACTGACTTGGGCCAAAAAAAGCTAGTTACTTTTCACCTGTACAAGATTCTTTTCACCCCATTTTTATTTATGTGTGCATTTCTTGTATGGACTCACTGTAAAACAGATGAAATACAGAAAAATAATTTGCCATTATCCTGCTTTTCAATATGTTGCGGCCATATTTGTGCCTTCCTTGCAAAACTTTTCACGCCCCCCAGTTTAAGAACCCTGGGTCAAGTCTAGAAAGCAATAGAACAGCGGTCATGAAGCTGCATCATAATTGCGTTTAAAGTGCATCACTGTTAAAATCAGATGAGGAACTTGTCTATTGAGAACGTCACCGATGCACCACTGAATAAAGAATCAGTTAAGGTTTTCCAAGTGTTACAAAAGAGTAGTGCTGAAGACACAAACATCAGTGAGGCATGAATTGGGAAATTCATGCTTTTTTGGCCGAGCCTCAAGGCTAGTATTTAGGACAACTTTTAAAAATAAGTCTTTACTGAGGATGTTGATGATGAAACACCAACAAGTATGAAAATAAACTTATTGCACAAATTGATAATACAACTAATAAAAACCATTTGTATGGAGATTGATCCACTGTGAAAGACGTGGATTATTATCTGTACAAAGCATTATTTTTACGGTCCAGAGCAGCTAATATTTACAGATGCAGCCAGAGCAAAGGACATTTTAAATTTTTAAGTGAGAGCATTGTGTCCAAAAAGTCTGCCAACCTCTGCAAGTTAGGACTAGAATGATGACCTGCTCAGGACTGCTTGAAATAAAGTGATCATTGTAACCTGTTGTTTTCACGTGAAAGCATACTGTCAGTAAATCACTGCAAGTCCACATTATGGTTAAATACTTGGGCAAACATGTGTGGATTATTTTCAGTGTCCACAACACAGTCAATTACGGATGAAAAGGTGCTAGTTTTTTTACCCAGGAGTTTTTCCCCCCTCACCTGGGTAAACAAAAACTATGTTTTTTTAATGTAATTTTTCTTTGGTAAAAACTAAACAAAAATTCTAGACTTTGACATGGAGCTCACCTTCCATCAAAAGACCAAGAAAATACCCTAGATTGGTTTAGAGCAAGGGTGGCTAAACTGCTTATCCGTCCTGACCAGGGATTTTTTTTAAGGTTTCGCTTTGGTGACCGCAAGGAAATTTTAAGAGACCGCTTAAAGGAATTTGAGAGACTGTTCTCCATTGATGTGATCTCAGGTCACTATATTTTGAGAGACCGTTGGAAGAATTTGAGAGACCGTATTGGTCCCTCAAAACACCTTAAAAAAACACTGGTCCTGACAAATACCTTGTACATTTTTTCCAGCACAACATTTCCGAGTGAACAGAAGTGCAACAGCATTGGCTGCTGACTGTCACGTAAATCGCACTGTATCTAGCCCTCCATTGGCCAGGCAGTCATAAATTTGGCCCTTGGATCAAAACGTTTGTACATCCCTAGTTTGGAGGTTATCCAAAGTTAAAATATTTTTCCTTATGTTTTTAATGGTTTTTGTGTGATGTTTGCATTTGTATGTAAAACAAAAGAAAAACTAATTTATAGTAATTTAGGGCATGGGTCTCCATACTACAGCCCACGGTCCAAATCCACCCGGTGAAGCCATTTTATTCAGTCCACCAATGCATTTTGTCAATAATAAAAAAGAATATTTTTAACAAAAATTTGTTGATTTGGTAGAATGTAATACATCTCTAAATAATCACATTACGTAAGATGTCTAGCCCTCAAACTGTTGTATAATACCTTATGTAGCCCTCTGGCAAAAAAGTTTCAAGACTTGTGGTTTAGGGTATCCAACCAAACTTTACTATAAAACAGTATCAAATCGAATAACAAAATGCATGTCTCACTCCAAAAATTCTTTAGCCATAAGTTCACTATCAATGGCATTCAGTCGTCTTGCAAATTCCATTGTTCCAAGAATAGTTTTTACAGTAGCCATCTTTAAAATATTGGAATGATGTCTTTTGCGCACACAATCTTTCAAAAAATACTGCAATACAAAAAAATCTGATTTTCGTAGATGCATGGACCCCAACAAAAATTGTCCACTTCTCCATAACAAACAACAAGATTTATTTGGGTTCTATCATGAGGTTGGAGGACAAGATTTAATAAAGGTCATTTATTTATGGATGCAGCAATCATAAACATCTTTGTACCATGGTACAACTTGCTTGAACTAATTAAACAATGGTTTTTAAGCAAGTTTAGCAATAGCAGATGCTAAAAATACAAAATGTAAAAAGATCAATGGCCTTGTCAACACCTGCATGTTTTAAGTTAACCAGTTACAATTGAGGCTACCAATATCTGTGGAAAACACTGTTGTGATTGGAGAGCCTGCACTGTAAGCATGTAAACATTCACACTGTGGCAGTACACAACAACAGAGATCGTACACCGAGATTATTCTATTATTGCTTGTTTGTGACATACAATTCTTAGCGCACATTTAATGTGTTCATGGTGCACCTCTCATATAACACTGTGCCTACCAAACGATAAAATAGTACATTGGCCATTTTTTAAAGCAAGTGGCTATGGAACCACCCATGGATTTTCTTATTTCAAAACTTATTGCACCGTACTCCCTTGCATGATGTGGTTCAAATAAAATAGTCAGATTGTCACTCAAATGATGTCATCCTGATAGTGTAACAGATAAGTTTCAAATCTGCCATGCCAGTGGTTATGTAGGTTTGCCTCTCACCTTTGCGCTTCATGTTTTCGTAATACAGGGTTCCCACTCATTTAAAAAATTAATTTTCCATACTTTTTCAATACCTATTCAATACTAACTTTAAAAAGTCCAATACCATTAGTTCTCTCATTTTTTGAAATTCTTAATCATGAAACTCAATTTTACACACTGCATAAATAATGAAGTGTTTTGCCTTCAATGAAATTCTGCTCAGTTACTTCAAATTTCTTTTCCATTTAGAATTTCTATACTTTTTCAATACTTAATGCATATTTTGGCCAATTTCAATACTTTTTCAAGGTTTTCAAAACCGATTTTGAAATTCAATACTTTTTCAATACTTTCAATACCACATGGGAACCTTGGTAATAGTGAATGCTTGCACATTTCAATTGATGGGACCATTTTTTCTTTGCTTTTTCAAAAATTTCCAAACTCTTGATTTAGGAGTTACATGTAGGGGATAGTGTTAGGTTAACATTAACTTAGTGATAGCTTAATGTTAGCTTAGCATTAGGGCTACAATTAGGTTTACCTTTTGTGTTTAGTATGTTTCTACCAAGCCTACTGCATTTTCTCCTCATGCGTTACTGTCATGTTACAGGAGGTGGTCCAATAAGTTTTCAAATTTAAAGATCTACAAGCGGTTCTGTAGCCATTGCCTTTTTTAAACAATCATACAAAACAACTTTTACTGTGTGACCAGAATAGGGTTACTAATGCCAACTCTTTGTAAAATAAATTCATAAACCAAATCTAGTCCAAAAATAAACCTTAATATATATAGGGCAGTGGCTAACGCCTGTGGATCTTGAAATTTGACAACTTATTCATGCGCCAACTGTGATGTAACAGTAACACATGTCAGAAGTGCAGTAGGTTTGGTAGAAACGAAGTGCATGTAAAAGATAACCCTAAACCTAACGGGTAGCCCTAACCTAACCCCTAAAGGTAACACATTAGCCTGAAAAAAAGGTAAAGTCGGCACCTCCAGCGTAGGGAGTCGATTTACAATGCAACTGTTTGTGCCTTCAGCATAGGGATACCTTCAGAAAGCAACTGTTTGTACCTCCATTGTAGGGGTTGATTTAGAAAGCAACTAGTTGAACCTCCAGCGTAGTATATGGCTATAGAAAGCAAGAGTTGGTTTCTAAAGCCATCCCTACACTGCAGGCACAAACAGTTCCTTTGTTAATCAACCCTATGTCGGAGGTACAAACTTTTGCTTTCTAAAGACATCCCTACACTGGAGCAGTGGAGGTACAAACAGTTGCTTCCTAAATCAACCCCTACGCTGCAGGTACAAACAGTTGCTTTCTAAAGCCATCCCTACACCATAGGTACAAACAGTTGCTTTCTACTGTAAAAGCATCCCTATGCTGGAGGTACAAACAGTTGCTTTCTAAACGCATCCCTACGCTGGAGGTACAAAGAGTTGCTTTCTAAAGGCATCCCTACACTGGAGTTACAAAGATTGGCTTTCTAAATCAACTCCCTACACTGGAGGTACAAACAGTTGCTTTCTAAATCAACTCCCTATGCTTGGAGGTACAAAGACTAAACAGTTACTTTCTAAAGGCATCCCTATGCTGGAGGTACAAACAGTTGCTTTCTGAATCAACCCCTATGCTGGAGGTACAACCCTACGCTGGTGGTAGTGACGCCGCTGACTTTTACTCGAACACCATTGGCATATTATGAGCCATAACACATAATAACCACTACACTACGAGAGTCACACCAGTTGAATGACAAAATGACCCTTTTGTTTGACTTGTGTCAGGCCAAGCGTATACGTAGTCACTTCTTATATATATATATATAGTCTAGGCCTACCAAATTTATTATCTCCATCAAGAAAAAAAACTTAAACTATAATGCATACTACTTTAATTGCATGCTTTTTTACCACTTCACGAAGATGAATAACATTAGCTTGAGTTGTTGAACACCGAACAGTGGCAACATATCATATCATATATTAATACTCCAGCACGGTGCATGGTAAAAGGCGGAGGTTCGTAAATAGCGGTATTATGTGTTGTAAATAGCAGAGCTTGGTTGCAGAGGTCTGATTATCGTAACCGGAGTTGTAAAAACCAATATTTTGCATTGAGGAATGAGAACTAAACACCACGGTAGTAAAAATAATTTTACTGCAAAAGGTGATAGGCTATTACATTACGGTAAAACAAGTCTATTTTGAAGTTTGAAAATTTTTGGTTATCTGAGTTTCACAACGGTTTCTGGACAAAAAAAATATGTTTCAACAGTTGTGAATTATTGAATGTATAAAATTTGTAAACGTCGCAAACTTCCATGCATTCCATGTTGGGGGAAACACATATTATGTTGTAATGATACAACATTTTTCCTTCACTTTTTGCTTTTCCTTTTTTTGCTTATGCAATGCAACTTTTATCCACTCTGGCTATGTCATCAAACCTCCGCAAACAAGCTCCGCTATATATGGAGTTCCACCTTTTACAGGGCACCCTCCAGCAGTGTATTGTATTTATATGATGCAAACTAAATTGCTACTTTTTTGTTAACTTCAACACCGACAGATTTATCAACAACGGGAAAACTCAGCCTTCCAACACCTGCATTTTCATTTTTCTGGTCCACCACATTACTATGTTGTATAACAGCTGCTTTGCAGTTTGCAATTTTCTTCACAGTTTCATTGTTTGCACAAGGGTTACAACACAGCACCAGCCGAATCCTGTTTGCAAAAGAGCAGAGGGAGCCGGAGTCACATTTTCAGGAGGGTTGCCAAGTTCTCACCAGTGCAAAAGGCCACATCAACCGTTAAAAATGTCACGAGGCACAAAAAAAGCCAAGTACAAGATAAACACACTACGACACTAAAACACCTACTAAATGTGCTGGTTGCACAACACTTTTCAAATACAATATATACACAGAATAAAACTCACTCAATTTGTAAGGGTCACAAAATTTTGTCTTGCTAAGGGGTATCCCCATTCCCGAAAGGCCAAAACCAAAAGTATCAGCATGGAACAGCAAAATGTAAAATCAACGTGCCCGGTGTCAAGCGAAATTTCTGACTTCACGCCATGCACGCATACACAGATTAATATCCTACATATCAACTACGCTCATGAAACTGATAATTACGGCTTAGGGTTTAGTGTTTATGTAAGTGTGTCAGGTTAGGGTTTGGTTTAGGGTTAGAAACACAAAAAAATTGAGGTCTAAGATTGAGTCCAAAATTTTTCAGTGGTTGTAGTTAATGCTTTGCTGCAGCTTGTTATGGGTATCTGAAATCTAACCAAAAAGTTTTAATTTACGCAACACACATCAAAGAAGTAATCTCCAAACTTTATTTCTTTACTCTGAGAAGCAAAATAACTGACAAACAATAATAGGTAAGAAATTTCGCACAAGTCAGAAAGTTCGCTTGACACCGGAGATCCCGAGTAAGGACCCCTTTAGTCGATTGGACCGATTGCTTCCAATAGGGCCCCACGCCGAAGGTGTCCCCGCACTGCCCCTACTGACCTACGAAAGCTTATGCGGGACCCACAGATTTTTTAAGCGTGGGGCCCGTTGCCAAAAAAATGAAAGTTACTTGGCGCAGAGATGAGCGTACTGTCATATTTTGCGATCCAGAACCAGTCCTGAATTTCTAAAACTCACTCCCAGTCCAACCATAGACGAAAAAGTTTAAGAAATTTAGAATTCAAGTCCAAACATAGTCCAAAAAGTTAACTAAATACAGCATTTCAATGGCAAAAAATACGCAAGATTTTTACACCAACTCAGTCCAATTCCGTTTCGGATCCTAAATTTTGAAGTGTTTCACAGTCCGGGTCCAATCTAGAATCAACAAAATTTGTCATAGTCCGGTTCCAGTCCAATCCAAGTCCAGTCCAATGCTCATCTCTGACTTGGGGGTATTCTAACATCTTCATTCATCAAATATTCGTTCTGGAATCGTAACAGTGGTCATTTACTGCGATACGTGGTCTAGTCTTTTCAATGGCAACTAGTCAAGGCAGAGAGGGTTTACGTTTTGAAGCTGTTTTTTGTTTCAGTTGCATGTACTTCGTAGGTTATAGCTGTTTCAACAGTTAAAGCCATTTGTGTTTTGAAAGTAAATTTTAACTTGTAATTGCAAATGTGTGCTGCTTATGCGTTATTAAAGCGTTTTGTACTTTCCCTCGTAATTTCTTTATTGCTCCCAGGATTTACAATTGATCATCCCAGTGACGTGGCATCACGAGAAAGGAGCTTTCTAAGCTGAAACTAATTAAAACCTATCTGAGATCATTATTCCAGCAATATCGCCTAAAGAATTTGGCGATTCTGTCCATTGAATCCGAAATTAGCCGAGGCTTAAACTTGGATAAAATTCTCGAAGGACATAGCTATAGCTCACATATGACAAATAAGTTTCTCTTAGCAACCGCATTTTTGAATCGTAGGCTACAATAGGCCTAAAGCAAGGCTGGGGAGCCAGAACTCAAATTTCAAAGCTTCACCTCTGAATCCAGGCATCTAAAGTTTTTGGCTTGATCTCCGGCTCCAAAATTATTTTCTCCATTGGAAACTGAAAACCATGGTCTAATTTGTACAATTGCATTATTACACCAGCATACAGTAGATGAAGTGTTGCGAAATGATATCTTTGATGGATAGTGGGACACAGGCACGCAACCAGGGGGAGGGCATTTGGGGCATTTGCCCCCCCGAAATTTTCAAAACATTGCACAGCAATTTGACCTTTGTAGAAACCTTCAAAAAATAAAGATGAAATTGTATATTCTAATCATTTTTGAGAAATCTTATTAGAAATTTTCTTTGTCTTGCTCGTTAATTATTATCTCCTTACAGGATTTATCTTGAGACAGGTTATCTGATCGAAAATTTCGTAAATTATTCGTATTCAACCAGAAATATCCTGGAAGTGTCAACTTGGGAGATAGTTTACACTGTTCGAATTTTTATGGCATTTTATTTATTTGTTCGTGTACTATTTTGTCTCAGACAGGCCTCAACTTGCCCTCATGAAACTTTATAACATTAGGGAACTGTTGAACCGTGCAAACTGCTGAAACTTTCAAACTGATTAGAGAAATCTTGACATAGCAGTAAGTGCCTTGTCAAACCGCTTGTTCTTGTACGACCTTTTGAATACTATTTTTGTTGGGGCAAAGCGGATCACCATTATTAACATAGTAAATTTCTCAAAGAAGCGTTGTTTAAATGCATTTTCGCTTCGAAACCTGATGGTTTTTAACTAAATTTAGGTTGAGGATTGTTTCACGCTTTAGTGTCTTTCTGGATTGATCCCAGTACCACGGCTTGACAAAAACGTTTAGTAAAGTGTCATATGAGTGCTAGTCAAGTGTTCAACGCACCTACATACTAGACCACTTTGGCTCCAAATGACGCTTTACAAGACCCTAACTTTTGCAACCAGTGCAAGTCCTGAAAGCTCACAGCCCTAAACGTGCTTCTAAAAGCTTTCACACAAATCATGGATGCCAGAAAAAGCCATTTTGCCTCAAAAACACCTGATCCGCTATGCGCCAAAGGCACAGGACACCTGATACGTTTTGCCCGAAATGGTAGCATTTAAAGATCCCCTCGTTCTTGACATAGGCTATCTTTTAAAGTTTGGGATCTTCATTTGTGATAGAAATGCAAGCACATGCTAGAAGAATAGGTCTAGAATGAATTAGCTAAAACTAGACGAAAATTAGGCAGGTTTACTACTGTAGCAGCCCACACATCTGTCACACTAAAGCACTAGTTGAGTATGGAGCCAGGTGTTTGTATGAGAATACACATTGTAACTCTGTCCTGATCGTTCGTTCTGCATCTTGATCAATTCTGAAAAGTTCTCATTTTCGGAAATGTTGCGAAGAGAACTTTTATCTGCGTGTCAGGCTTATGCAGAATCACATGGAAATATTTTCAACTACAGCAAAGCTGTTTGTATAACGTTTCAGAAAAAATATGTACTTGTTTCTCGAAAGATTCAGAAGGTCTAATAACGTAATGATTGCCTGCTTTGATGCAGTCAGATTGTTTATATTCTTCCTTATTCTTTGAACACTACAACACATTTTACTTTGTGACTGAGTGCTAAAACATTGCAGTGTTTGTTCGTTTGAGGGTGTGCATATCACAATTCATTCGTGCTGTACCTGGTCTTGACCGGTTTAGGAATTAGCGTCCCACTCTGCAGTGGTTAGGGCTCTCTTTCAGTGTACATTAAAAGGACGTTGTTTGCTGTGTACCTGGACTAAGGTTAGCTAGTGTAGACCTACCGTGGACTGTAGTCTAGATTTAGACTAGCTAGAGCACTAGCTCTTTGTTTTAATGTG
>JGI24021J15306_10011947_pt1 | contig 10787 bp, 13 predicted proteins | sample Ectturendosymbi1_FD_15306 | JGI IMG/M metagenome (IMG submission 15306) | reverse complement strand
TTTAGGAAAACTCGGATTGGATGAGTACGCTGTTGTTTATCCGCCCAACGGAGTTATTCCATTCCACGGATTTTCGATGTACGTCACGCCACTGTGCTATCTCTACGCCGAGCCTGTCCGTCTGTATTACGTCTTCCGCGAATTCTACACACGGTTCTTCCATCGCTTGCACGTGATATCTTCGCATCCACAAGTAAATAGATCACGTAAAACTGAATAATATCATTGCTACAAGCTTCAGTTCAGGCTCCGGTGTTTTCTTAATCTTTCATTGTTTAGTCGCTTTGCGTGGCGAAGATCTGGTATTCCAGGAAAACCCATGAAGTCTCTTAGTGCTGCGCTCCTATCTTGTGCGTTGATCCGGCGCGTTTATCAGTTGTTGATTTCGTTGGATAGGTGTGGCATGTGCCATCTGCTTGTTTTTGTCCAAACAAACTTTCAGATTTGGTTCGTGACATATGTTTGTTCTGTTGCAGGGCATTGTGTCTATCTGCCACTTATTCGAAACAATGCTGCAGACCATGCATCCCAAACTTTTTCGCCATCTGCTTGACATTGGTTGCCAGCCGTAAGTAACCCTCAATTTTTAACTTACAACACTCTGCCGGTCAAGATCTCAGCAATGTAGTTGTATCAAGTGACTTTTCCGTCAAAATAAACGAATATGTTAAAATTTGCTGTCAATCTTCAGACGCTGTTCCCATTCATCAGCAAAAAAGTTTTCGAAAACTTACCAATCACTTTTGTTAAACTTTTTGTATCAATTAGATATCCACAGCAGAAGTCGGTGAACGCTGGCTTTTTTTCGGTCATGGACCGAAATGTTTTTGAAATGACCGAAAAAAATTAAGCCATCTCGGTCAGAATGTCTGAAAATGAACACTGTTATGGTAAGTTTTTGACAGCCGGCGTACGATATATTCGTACCTAGATTTCGGCCTAAGACCAGCAGTTTTCGGTTGCCTTACCAACGCCACAGCTCCTCCGCCGATTGCGCTAGAGAGCTGTTCAAGGGCTCAAACGAATCGGCCAGTCTTCTAGTCAGCACTCGAAAAAAAATTTTTTGGTTGGGGGTTGCGGATTTTTTGTGAGTGACGTCATAAGTGAAGTAGTTTTGGGGCCAGTTTGATTCATGTTACCTGGCCTAGGGCCCAACCGCTAGGCCAAAGTATTTCGCTAAAGTTTTTATTGGAAACTAGGCTCGAGTCCGAGTCTTTTGAGCCTTTGATCGACTTTCTAGCGTGTCTGGTTCAAAAGTTATGATCTAAAATAAACAAATTAATTAATTATCTAATTAGTCAAATATTTTTATTACTTTAGATCAGGGTTTTTTTAGGAAAATGTTAGGTACCCGGGATGGATCTGTAGGGACCCGATTTCTCTGATTCTAGGGACCCGATTTTCTCTGATTTTAGGGACCCGATGATTATTTTCTCTGATTCTAGGGACCCGATGATTATTTTCTCTGATTCTAGGGACCCGAATCGGGTCCCTAAAACGCCTTAAAAAACCCTGCATTAGATCATAACTTTTGAACCTGAAACCCCAGCAGGTCATCCAAAGTATCAAAAGACTCGGATTGTAGCCTAATTTTCAATAAAAACTTTAGCGAAATACTACCATCTAACGGTTTGAGCCCAGGGCCAGGTGAGGTGGACCAAGGTGGCCTGAAACTCCTCCACTTATGACGTCACTCACAAAAAATCCGCACCCCCCAACCAAAAAATTTTTTTTCCAGTGCAAGCTACAAGCCTTGCCGCGTCTTTTGGCCGGGTCGGTAGCGCTTACCGGACCGGAGAAATTCCCGCGCAAAGCCACCTGCGTTTCGGTGTTTTTATTCTCAAAAATCTCCGATTTCGGCCGGACGCCAAAGTGTAACTTTGAGACAAATGACCGAAATTTTTCAGTGACCAAAATGTCTCAGCAAGAAATTGACCGAAATGTTTCAGCGAAAAAAAACCAAGGTGAGCGGCATGCTTATGGCTGTTGGGCATCAGAAATCCACTCAAAGCTATCAAAGAACGCACCTGTCGATTTTTTTTACTAGACTGAAGATTGCGTTCAAGTGGTTGGTTCGAGCTTTCTCCGGGTACTTGTCAACTGATCAGCTGCTGCTTCTATGGGACCGCATCGTTGGTTACGGCAATTTGCTCTTGTTGCCCGTTTTAGCCGTCGCCATCTTTCTCTTTCGCCAAACCAACTTGCTGCTTATAACCAGTTCTTCCGGTGTGGAGGTGAGCTACTTATTTTCAACTTTGACTTAAACTTTTCGTGTGCCAGGCTATGGTATGTGTACATTAGAAGTCGTGCTCGGCGTCTCGCTATATTCTTGCAAATATTAGAGTTTACCCCTGTTTTGGTTTTTAATTAACTGGTACTTTTCAGCATGCTTAAAGTTCTTGCCGGAGACTGCGCTGGCTTCACCGTTTCGAATGACAGTTTAAAGGCAACCGACTCTGGCTTGGTGGTACACACTGCGCACCCGGATAATTGTGATGTTAAAGGATACTTACAGAAGTTTACGTTCTTTACCATAATTATTCGTTCAGTTTTGCTTTTTGTGCCTTGAAAACCATTATGTGCTGTCCTTGTAATTTCCTATCTACTGTATGCTTTCAAACGTGTATAGCGAAACCTGACGTATTTCCGCTGTACTAATATTTTCGAAATCCCGCCACTATCCGGTTATTAGTTCATACAGCCAAGGTCTCCTTTACTGTCGAGCTAGAGTCGGTAGATGTCGCTCGTTGGCTGTTTGCGTCGACTACACTGAAAAGAGATTTAATGTTTGCAAATTGCATTGGTTGTGCCTTCCTCACCGATGCAAAGCGTACATTTTTGTGGCAGGCAAAACATGTGCAGAAGCAAATATCTACTAAACGATCATTTACAGGCTTCATTGTCCGACATCTCGACGCTTCAAGTAATTCCTCTCTTGCAAAGCGTCTTATTTCCGTCCTAGTTCATCAGAGCATATTCCTGCCTTTGCACAACGAAAAAGGTAAGACGCCCCTTGTCGGTGTTTTCATCTTGTGTGGTTGCACTGAGCAGTATGTCAACAGAAATCGCAAGTTCTTGTCTGAACATCAAGCCTTGATATGCACAACGTAGTCTATGTGAAAAACGTTCAAACCAAAGCTAGGCAAGTTCTTGTCGGGCAACAACAGCCCGCAGGCTTAGTTTAGTGGTTACAGGACTTTCCCTGCCCGGCCGGTTGATCGAACTAGGGTCAAGTTGTACCATAACTACAATCATCGAGGCTTCGTCTTGTCCAGCGCCCGACATTTCTGATCGGAGGAAATGGGTTCTGTGTGAGATTTTGTTTTTACACTGTCCCGGGGCTCCTGTCCGAACATGAAGCAATAAAACAACCAGAGCCTGAGCTGCTTTACCATAACTTCTGATGGCGTACAATAGCCCTTTGCTTTGCTAAGTGTGTTGAATTCATTACACTCACCGCAAGTATCTTGATCAAACCAAATTCGTTATCAGGCTTAGAAAATAAACTTCAGTTAGGCTACAAACCTCATGGCAAGCTTTTGAGGAATGTTACCTGCTTGTTTTGCTTTCATACCTTTTCGATGATCAGAACTTACACGTATCTATTTTTCAACAGCTGTGCAAGCCACAAAAATGGCGAAGGTAAATCCATCGCGGTTTATTTCACAGGGAAACTAGCTCCCCTTTTTTAAACCCATCTTCAGTCCTGTAAAACGCCTTAAGACACACCATACTAGCGAAATGTTGACACTTGAAAACAAGTATAAAATATAACACACGAAATGTGGCCAGGTACAATGAGCAAGAGCGGAATAAATTTGAAATTTTAAAAGGCTGACGTTCCTAGAGCTTCGTTAACTCCACTACTGATAAGGTAACCTAGGTTTAGCAACGGTTTGTTAAAAGCACTTCTGACGCGGGGGAAACACCACGTGCGTGATGGCAGGTGCCCAGTAGCAAGCCACACGGTTAAAACAGAGCGTAGCGGTCCACTAAAGATCGAGAAAGGCCGAGCGTTTCAACGTATTCCGAAAGCTAGAAAGCCCGTCAAAGTGGTACATTTTAGTTGGATTAGTAAGGTTGAAACGTAACAATAGAGCAGCAAACTTTTTGAAGATGCTGCTACCACAAATCGCCAAACATAAAGAAGTTTAAGCATGTAAAGCTTTACATTGCAACATTTTATAGCACTTTTTGAAGCGTTCAATCAACACACTTCGTTATGTTGCTTCTAAACCATATTGTTACAATAAGATTTTGTTACAAAAAAGCCGGCAAGACTTGATTGTATATGAAGTCTTTGTTGCATGTGATTACCTCGAAACTAACCTTCGCTGCCACACATTTCAACTTGTATGCGGCAATCGCAGTACAGATGGGATTCGTAGAAGAAAGCAACTTCAAAACTGAACGCTATATGCATTTGCATGGTGTTTCCGTTGTTTTCCAATGTCCTTCAGAGATCGTGGTCGTGGTTTAACGTAATAATTAGGTTTTGGTGGAAATCTGCGTTATCGTCTGCATCCAGAAACCATCTCACCACTTTTTGCAGACCTTTCGTCCACTACGCATGTTTAAGATTGTGTTCCGCGATAGTTCACTTTATGTTTGTCCGAAACAATTGTCTTTATTTTGTCTGTTATGGCTGATCAGTGCATGCGCTGACCGCATTGGCTACATTACCAAATTCTGTAGCATGATAGAACTGTTGCACGAGTTCAAAAACTGCAGTTATTAACATAGAAGCATTCAGGCATTTGATAATGTCTCAGCAGCGAAAAAGGTAAACTACTGTAAAAGTTTGCTGGACTTCCACACATACCAAAATAACGAAAGTTTTCTTGCGTACTTTATGCGCGTTCTCAATTCTTGTGTAGTTTAGCAAGATTCGATCGTGCAAACCGGGATATACGTCAGCCACTCCAGCCGCGCGCCTTCTATGATCGACTGCTCGTATTCGACAAGACATTAGCGCAGCCTCATTTTGCAGTTGTAAATTGCACTGACGTAGTGATGAGTGTGTTTTACTCCCCTGTTTTAACGCTCACCCTGATATTTTTGCAATTATGAACTGCTGTGTCGTAGCGTTGAGTGAATTTTCCTCCGATATCCTAACTTGGAGCGCTGATAGTTTATATTCAGTGCAATGACACATAAAATGCGGGAGTGCGTGTAGAAGAATATACATATTATGTCGACAAACTTCGCAAAAACGTTGGTTTGGAAACATGAATATGACGTCAAATTGTGACGTCACAAACAGCGCACACCAAATAGAAATGGCCACCACATGCTACTGAATGAACCCCCCATGAAAATTTTCTGCGTACGCCACAGCGTTAAACCACGACCACGATCTCTTGACAGTCGATATGATGTCGAATGTATCGCGATCGACCCTCCCCGTCGTCGAACAAAGCAGATAATGACCCTGCCTTTGTCGTGTTCAGCCTCTGTTTGGCAGTTCAAAGCATTCATGCTAACGCGCGGTGTTGATTGGGTCAGTGTACGATTTGCCGCTTGTAATGGTTTGCGTTTTAGTTGGTTACAAGAGCGTTTGTTTTTGTGCAGAGAACCATTTCGCTGCTCCATCCGAGAGGCCATCACGGTTTGAGAGATCAGCACAGCGAGTTCGTGTGTAAGCCAAAAGAACTTAAGGATCCGAATCTTTCTGACGTTTCGGCGCAAACCTCACAAGCAATCCGCAGAGCACTGCAGGTCAACCAGCTTTGAATGTCGCGCTCAACGGGAATGCTTACGTCATATGAATGCATCGTTGTTGGTGTTCGACTGTGAAGCGGCAACTTCAGACAAAAGCAACGACCCGTGCCTGTTGTAGAAATGTGTGTATGTTCACTTTCATCAAGCATTGGTTTAGGACTCTAGAACGTAATCAAAGTTTCTCAACAATCGAAAGTTGGGATGTACGTCGTGAGCCGTACAAAACACGAAATCTTTCTTCGTTTCGTTTTTGGACTATTATTACTAGTTTGTTTGGCGACTTTCTGATTTCCTTGATCTTTGGAAGCGACACAAAGTAGGAAAAATGATCTTCTTTGCATAATGGACGTTCAAACATACGGCAATTTATTGTGCATGGGCAACAAGCTCCCTAAAGATGCATATAATGTTAAAGAACATCATTCAAGTAATTGTACTCAACTTGCAATTTTAAAGCTTACTTCGTGTTTTTTAAATTCCTTTAACTGTAGTCATTGCAGGAATAGTTCCTTCTGGTTCTTCTCAGGCAATGCTGAGCGGAGTTCCAGTGCTGTCGGAGTAGGTCAAGAGATTTTGTGAATAGCTTCGAATTAAGGTCAACTCGATCACATTCAGTTTTTTGGATTCCTCATGTGTATGATCCTTTGAAATCCTTTGAAATGTCAAGGGCGTTAAGCGACTGCATGAGGAAGCCCAGAAACTGAATGTGATCGAGTTGTCACAAAATACTAATGGTGCCTGTTTGTTGAGCTAAGTACGTATTTCCTATAACGATGTTCCTATTTTTGTATAGGATAAGAATGTGAATTTTTAAAGCTAACCTACACATTCGCTGTATCGGTGGTTAGCAATTCTTCCTTGTTTTCGATGTGGTATTATTGACTCATTTCTTGTTTAATGCAGTTTGTTTCTCGTGTTGCAGCACTGTGCACTGGTGTGTAGCAAAATGTTGTTTCTTTTAAAAATAAAGACTGTTTTCCATTTTGCGCCTGAAGTGTGTCTGAGAGTTCGTCGCATGACCGCGTTCAGCGAGGACGTAACTCCCCAAACTTCTTGAGCACATCGTGCTTGAAAAACATTTAACGATTGTTGAAGGCAAAAGTTGATTTGAAGGTAGTCACATTTTTCCGTCCTTTTTCAGCCTCACAAGACTCTCCTGCAGCTGAAACACAAAGTTGGGCAAATGTGGCGACTTGTGAGGAATACCTTTCAGGCGTTCGGAGTAAATTTATGAACAAAAAGCGAAAAATTTAGGGCGAAAAATCTTATCCGCAAAGCTCACACACCTCTTACATTCCAACGCAGTGTGAGGGAACAAACTGATGAAATTAATTTTGTAACCTCTACGTTTCAAAATATGTCTTATGTATCGATCTACCCTTTTTGGCTGGCCTGCCATTCTCACAAGACCGTACAAGTTGCGCAATATATTTTTGCAAGTGCACGATGTCGCGTGAAGTATTGACACAAACTTTGTACAAACTGGTAATACACTGATCATGACATCCCGCCCACTTTGTAGGATTTCATTTTCACCCAAATGTCTATGTGAGTGAGGACACCAGGGGCGTGCATAGGGGGGCCGACAGCCCTGGGCATCCAAAGAGTGAAATCACAATAATTAAATGCTGTAACTGGTCTAGATGCTTCTTCGTATCCTAAGGCTACTAATATATGCTGCATCTGCGTGGATTAAATTTTTCGGAACTTGTATTTTTGGAAACACTAGTTTTTTTATATTTCAAATGCTTCTAGTTATCACCTTCCTCAATCCTACAGCAGTTTTTTTAAGGAAAATGTTAGGTATCCAGTATGAACCTGTAGTGACCCGAAAAATTTCCGACTAAATTTCATAGATATTTCCCTTGATAATTTTATCTGATTCCAGGGATCCAATTTTCAATTGTAGGGACCCGAATCGGGTCCCTAAAACACCTTTAAGAAACATGCTATAGACGGGAACTTGGGGGGCATACAATCAAGCAGTTGCCCCAGACCTCTGCACGCCCCTGGGGGATACAGTGTGGTCATGGAAGAGCTCCATAGCAGCATTTACTAACTGATCTGTTTGCATCAAGCAAGAGTTATCGGTTGGTTTTAGAAAAGGTAGTCAACCTGTGTTAACTACTCAAAATTTAAACCGAGGGGGCTTATTAAGCCTGAGAATGCTTATAATGTACGGTCATGTTTTGAAAGCACTGTCGTTTCAAAATATTTTTAAAACAAGGTTTTCGATTTCTAGAACATTGGTATTCCTGTAAAAAACTTTCGTGTTATCTTGCTGGCTAAGGTACCACCAAAAACAAAACAATTTCATTAAAGAATTGCTCGCAACTAGATTCGTTGTTGAGTGCGTTGTCATCTGGAAGCAGCTTGGCGCCAGAGGGCCATTCATTATAATGATTGCGTCAAAAACTCGTGTCCGAGTCCATGTTAATGTTAAGATCGGCGAAATCGGGACTGTTAGGAGTTCGTTGGCCGATGGGTTTCTTTAAAATCTCCCCATTGTACGAAATCGGTTCTGTCTGCAAGAAAAAGAAACAATTGGGCGCCGAATACGTAGTTATAAACCATCCAGGCAGTTTCTTGTCATACGAAAACCATTTTGTCGCTTACCGGTCGATCGTTTTGCGACGTTAACAAAACAACTTCCTACCTGATGGTATACCACTAAGTCCGTCAGAGTTTCGTGATGGATTTGGTCGATTCCAAAGAAATGGAAACTCTGCGGTTTTGATGCATCAATGAGGAAATGTTTGACTCGATCTGTGTCCCTGCATGAAAGAAAAACGTCGTAATGTTGTGCTTTTAAATATCCATGACGCTTTTAAATACTTTGTGATTAAAACTGCAATCTAACCATGAGTTTAGCTTCAGCGAAACCTAAGTTTTCTTCTCGAAAATGTGCAACCGAGAGCAACAGTGCATGTAAGCAGGGCTTTCATGCTTTAAAATTTCGCCTTGCCTGAGTAATTGCGTGGCATCGCAGCCTGCCCTTACTGCTGTGCCACTTCAATCTGCCCAGCCATGCGGTAACCATCTCATAAAACGAGTTTAAGTTAGCACTGCGTTTGACGAAGGCACACAAAATTTTAGGCTTGGCCGCAATCAATAAGTTGCCAAGTAAAGCAATTAAGCACCTCTTCATGTGATGGGTTATCTTGGTCAAATACAGCGACAGGAAAATAACAAAACGACTTTTTAAGTTGTAGTCTTGCATGCCTGCTCAACAATTATTGCTACTAAAGCATGCAACAACACATTGTCTCACGATGACTGCACATGCAAAAACTAGAAAGAAAACTGCATCGAACTGTCTTGCATTTCGTGTCACAACTGTCTTCCTTACAATTTCGTGTAAAAAATGCAAATAGGGCTACTGCCACTTTTACGATGTTGCGAAATGCCAACTGCTCTTGGTCTGTTCCGACTTTTTTGAGAAGAGGATAAACTGCTAAATGTGTTGGCTAATGTTTTTCGCTAGAAGATTAATTCAATCCTTGTTCCAAGCACTTGCAGACAGACGCCGCTATAGTAACTGACTTCGTAGAAATCTTGGCCTGCCATGGCTGATCAGGTTGAAGTGGCAGAAAAATTAGGCATTTGTATAGATTACGTACTTGTAACTGAGCGCATAACCCCATAGTTTGTCGCTAACGCGTATGATAAAGCTTCCTGGGTCCGTTTTATCCAGTAACATTTCTGCATCTTGTCTGTTGATGATGCCTGTAAAATATGTTGGAGCTTGAGCGAAATGGCAAAAGCACTTGGCAAAACAACACGCTGAACATCTTACCCTGCAAGTTGCATGAAGACCGCTATGAATTAAACAACAGCGAAATTTCAGCTTAATGCATCTGCCTAAATTTGTAACAAAATTTTCTATCAAAATCAGTAAATATATTTCAGATCTGCTAAACATTTCAGGTTGTCAAGACTTTTAGAGCATCAACAATCGGTATTGCAATACTGCGGGAGTCAATCGACCAGATTGTTTGTTTGCCTATAGTGACGAATTCAACGTATGTGACGTATTTATATCTGCTTATTGCTTGCATAGTGACGTAAATGCTGGTTTAGTGTCAAATGATAACTGACGAAACACATGTTTGAACTAGTAAAAGGTAAACTTGTAAAAGTTATCGGGAAATATTTCATTAACGATCACTTCGAGGTGAAAAACTCAAGAGTTTTCCTCTCTGGGTTCTGACCCGTTTAGGCGTAAGCAGGCCCGTCGCCAGGATTTACCAGCAGGGGTGCCAAAAACCAGAAGGGGGGGGCACATTTTTTAAATACAGTGTTGGATGTATGTAACAACCGGTGGGCCAAACGTGAAATGAGGGACACCGATTTCAATTGGGGGGGCCGGGCACCACTGGCCCCCACGCTGGCGACGGCCCTGGTCAAAAGGTTTTATTTCATGATCTGCTTGTACTTAGCGTGGAAATTACAACCTCAAGCTTATCACACAAGTGATATCGACAAGCATCACAAGAACTGGCGTTATAACGAACAAATTCTGTGACTAGGTTTTGTTCGTTTAAGCGATAAGCGATGTGCATATCTACAGCATATCGTGACGAAAAGTTGTCGTCAGCAGATAAGTAACAACTGGGTGGTAACGATAAACAGGTAACAAATATTTTTATAGCCTATCATAGCAGTCGATTCGACCTTTCCATTCCCGCCAATCGAGTTGAAGATAGTACAGTGGGTTGCTGAAGGTTCTTTTCGTTTGAGCCCGATTGTCGCTGCGGAAACCTTATCAATATTTTGTTGGTCAGACCAAGACTTTTATTACTATCAGGCTGAGCCAAAATGACTGCGCGCCGCGTTTTAAGTTCACACATTCAAGCTATTGGAAAGAAACACGTCGTTGAAAGGCGTGTTAAGTCGACTGTTTTTTCAAAAGAGCGATGAAATGAGCAGTATGGATATGCTGTAAATCACCTACCTAGGGAGTGACCAAACCTACCTTTGTGAGTTGTTTGAATTTATGTCGGTTTGTGGTAACGATTAACATTTGTTCCCAAGCACTTTGTTATTGCATCCACAACCCAATTTGG
>JGI24021J15306_10011945_pt1 | contig 10788 bp, 4 predicted proteins | sample Ectturendosymbi1_FD_15306 | JGI IMG/M metagenome (IMG submission 15306) | reverse complement strand
CCCGTATTCGTTCATATTGTGCTCTTTTGTCTGTCTCCCTTTCCTTTCGCTCCACCGATTAATTTGATTCCCGTATCATACTGTGTAAAAAAAACTGGGGCCGAAAAGCAACACTGGTTAGGATTTTCTTATTCCATGACTCGCGTCGTTGTTCGCGACAAGATGTTCACACGTTACAGCCCGTGTGTACAGTTCTGCACGTCACATCCAGGTCTGTTGATTTGTCGCAAACTTAACTTGCCTACACGGTGCTCGAACTTCGTTTCTTTCGCTTTATCTTTTTTCAGCAAAGGATTCTTGAATCAATGCTTGCCAGGACTCTTTGAAAAAGCGTTTGAAAGCATTTCCACCGTTGCGGTTATGACAGAAGTCAGCGAAGGTTTTATTCTTTCCTTAAAGCAGACATGCTATCTATGGTCTCTATTTCGAACTACGTAAATTTCGTTGTTGTTTCCTAAGAATTGATTTTCATTTTATGCGCATTCACTGGTTGCAAATGCTTTTATCTGCGCTTATTGCGTGCTTTTTCGTTGCACTACAAGGGATGGTATCCGGACGATCTGATCTCGTGATCACATCAAAAATTCCTGTCGAGTTTAAAGATGTAACTCCTTGCTTACAACTTGCTCGGTGCTGCGATGAATAGTGAACTGTTTGTTTTAACCTCTGTACTTTGACCTCTCTTTGTTCTTTTTGTAACTGGGACTAAATGTTTTATTTCAAAAAGTTAGTATACCTTCGTTGCCAGCTCATGAAAACTGTGTTGAACTCTGCTTACCACTGTGTATTTGTTCGTGCCTGAACAAACTGCTATTGTGCAGTCGAACAGGCAAACGTTCGGCATTCGCGAATGTTGCTTTGGCTTTTTCTTCGATGATAACCCAGGCCTTTTTAATTTTATATCTGTTCTGAGTTACTCCTGTGGTCGTCCTTCTTTCCGGGCGATTTTGTCGATTGACTTAATTATAAGAACCTGCATATTCTCTCATAATGTCATACAAGAAAACTTAAGTTGCACTTTGTAGCTTCAGAAACGTGTATGTGTACTACTCCAAATTCCTTTTAGAATCGCGGGATTACGCTTCAAATTTCTCGTAAACTGTAGTTCTTGATTATTCGTAGTTTCACAAATTCAGATTTCGGCGACTTGCTTTGATGTTGGGAATAAAGTTGATCAAGTTTTGCAACAGGGATCAGGCTGCTGAAATAAAATTCCTCTGATTTCTGTAAGTTTCCCCTGAAGTTCAGAAATTTTGAGGCCCGAAAGTATTTTGCTCATTAACTTTGCGACTTACTGCAGCCTTGATAACCACCAATATAACTTTTTTGCAGCGTAACTGAACTGAGTCTCACTTGGTAGGCGTGCACTTTCATTTAGCGCCTGTTGTTGGGTCTATCTTGTTGTTCGACGTTTTTAGCATCTCATGTGCTGTGTGACGCTGTGCCATGACGAGCTTCACTGTCACAATTCCTCGCCTGTCAAAGATATTCGATCAACCTGCTTTTTTTACTTCAGCGAGCGCAACACCCGATTTCTTGAAATGACCGCGCGTTTATCGGTTTTCAACCACGACCAGCGAAATCTTAACACTGTATCTTTGCGCGCACTGTGATACACGCACTCGCACTGTTTGTAAATTGCTCACGATTTTTTCCTTTTTTCTACTTTTGCGAAATGTCCTGAAAGAAAGTGCGTTTTACTTTCGCTCGATCTAGCTCTGCTGCGTGGCTTGAATATCCTTCTTGTTTGTAACTATGTAGTAAGCGCTACGCTTTATTCCAGGGGTTCCCAATCTTTCTCTGACCATGTACACCGTCAGCATTTCGACAGATAAGCATGTGCTCCTAATATTTCTTATGACAAAAGGTTGAGTAAAATAACAAAATTCCACTGAATTTTTCGTGGATAACTTTCATATTTTAGAATATTTGGAAATAAATGATATATAAATATATTTTCCCCTTCTATTGCTAACCTCAAATGTACCCCTTCAGATAGGCAAATGTACCTCTAAGGGTACATGTACCCCAGGTTGGGAACCCCTGCTCTTTGCGGTAAATGCACCGCTGTCGCTAGGTTCTCTCTGGCGACTTTCTGTGACGGAAGAAACACGAGTGCCATGTTTAGTCAAACTTAGAAGTTCAACCTCCCTTACGCTCGTTGCAATAATCGCAAGGAGCGGCAATCTTAAAGAAAAACTAATTCTTAAGTGACTTTCTGCACCGGTCTGTTTTCGTGATCAGCCCGAAGGGTAACTTATTTAAAACTCGACAGTTGCTGAGACAATTGCTACATTCAAGCAAGCTTAGCCCATTTCGTCATTAATAGACACGCTGGTTTCCAATTCAAATGTCCTATAACGTTATGTAGCAAAGTCAATTTCGTTTTTATATCGAAGCATGTGAACTAGACATTCAAATTGTGAAATATATGCTTGAACAAACCTTGAATACGTTTCATGCCATACATTTGCCACCTTTTTTTATCCCTGCTCGAAATTTTGTTTAAAATTTGATGGCTGTCGAACACAAGGGCAAGGTTTGTGGTGATTTATAGCTACAATGTCAAGTTCTGTGCTCTACCTAACGATGCACAACAGCATAATTGCAAGCAAATGTTTGCTTACCCAAACCCGATGTCGCGACGAAGGTAGTTCCCCAATGTGTTGTTGAAAGTGTAGTTCCCGCACCGACTCCGCGAAACTTGAGTTTTCTTCGATTTTGGAACGGCAGCGGCGCTTATTTTTGAAGACGCATATGTGAGATATTTCGTCCAACTGGGCGATTTTTGTTTTGACAAACCTTTGCTATGACCTCGAAACTACAAGGTAGTTTGATGCTGATAGATGGTCGCTGACTGTTTTCTACAAGACACACGACAGTAACCGCTCATGACAATCTTCGTTTCTTTTGCATCACTGCGGATGTGTACATACGGCCTCGAAAATTAAATTATCTTGAGAAATCATCGTGTTTGCGTGTGGCGGGATGTGACTGAACGGATCCTGATTGACATATTTGCAGTTTGGCCCAGGCCCGTAGCCAGGTTTTAAGGTTTGGGGCGGAAAAATAAAGTTTTAGGGGGGAAAATTTTTATTTTTACTATATGTTTAAAATAACTAAAACAAAATACAAACAAATGTAAGAAAATAATTTTGTAGCCACAACAAAATATGGGGGAAACTGCCCCCGACTGATGCTCCAATTGGTTGGCTACGGGCCTGGTCTGGCCCTGTTGCAGTGAAACGTACAGATTTCTGTCCAAAATCACTGATCATTAAACAAGGTGAGAAGATGCAAACTTGAAGTGGAATAGCTGCGACATCTGGCACCTCATCACTGTGCGGTTGCTGACATGGACGAAACACATTTTCAAATTAGTTATTACTGTGCAACGTAGAAAATATACAGCTTGGAATTTGACTCGCAAGACAGTAAAACAATGTTTCTAATGCAAGACCCGCGATAAGGTGAGACTGCATGAAGTTGTTGAGCGACGTTGACTTGTAGAAGACGATCCCGCAATGTCGGTTTGCCGTGGATAAATAATTTCTCCCTGTGGCCATCGCTGCTGCAATAAGCGATTGTTTTCAGAAATTGCATCGTTCCAAAACCGCCAACTTAACTCCCGCCCGACCCAGTTCAGGATTGGTTTGCTGACGGCAAACTTAGGAAATTGATTTGCATGGGTATTTTGAAAAGACTTATGCTGTTGCGCAAAACCTCATTTGGGAGAATTGGTTAATAGCACATCTGGAAGACAGGCAAGAATCGAATTCAAAACTACCGGTAACCATATTTCTCAAATCTTAAAAGGCTGCAAACGAATATCACATACAAACCAATCCACACGAACAGATTTGCAAATTACTTGAAAGGGTGTACACTACATCAGGCCCGTAACCAGCTTGGTACAGCATGGGGGGCGAAGAATTTCTGGGAGTGGCCCAAATTTTTTAAACTATGTCCAATACTTTTAAACAATGTCCAACATATTTTTTCAGGGGGGGCGAAAATTTTTCTAGGTGGGGCTTCGCCTTCCCTGCGCCCCCTGGTTACGGGCCTGCTGTACATTCACCAAAAAATCGCAATGGTAGATGACAGCTATTATTTTGATGGCGTACATGCAAACACAAAATTTGATCCAAGTTTTATAATTTTCTTTCACCCTATGGTAGACGAGAATTGCAAGTGCTAAAACGACTTACAATCAATAGTACGGTTACAGCAATCGACATTATGCAATTGTTTTCAAGCTCGTACTTGGTGTGTGGTTTTAGTGCTTGAAAATAGGCAAAGTTATGAGTTTGAACTGTACATCTTTTATTAATATCTTAACAGTGGCTTTCACCTGTTGCAGAACCAGCCAACAGGATAAAGAATAATAAAAGTCTTCGCTCAACTGTTGTAAAATGTAAAAACGACGCCAACGTTTCAGCCAACTAACAGCAGGCTTTCATCAGGGCAAATGGCGACTCGAACAGGGAAGCATTAAAATCCACTAAACGCGCGTGATTGGATGACGTGGTGATAACACTGATTACGTTGAAGAGGCACAGTAGATAAGTGAGAACAGATAAAGCAGAATGAAATAATAGAAGAGGAGAAATAAATTGTAAAATAGAGAATAAAATAACAGCAATAAAAACCAACTGTACGTTGAGTCTAAAAACTGAATCAAAACATAATCTCGTATCAAGTCAGTCACAGCCAAACGTCGCTTTGTAGATTTTTGGGAAAAGATCTGAACTTTTTTCGTTAATGACGTTGGGCGTGGAATTAATAAAAAATTATTCAATAAAACGTTTTTCTAAAATCGTTCTCAAAAGCAACAATCTGAGTTTTTGACCAGTTCATGCGGTCATCCAATTCTAATGTGTGTTTAGCAAGGGCACTATTTTCTGGATGAAAGTGTTTTATATAGTTAATGTGCTCTTTTTTACGTGTGTTGAATGTCCTTTTTGTTTCTCCAAAGTACTTTTGGTCGCAATCACCACACGGTACGCAATATACCGCGCCTTGACGTTCAAATAGGTGGACAGGATCTTCTTCATTTCGAAGTTTGTCACCACATGTTTGCATCGGTTTAAAAAACGATTTGATCTTGTGATCACTTAGACATCTTTGCATCTCTATCGCGTTCCTTGATGTGAAACTAACCCGTGAAAATACCGGTTTTTTGGACTATACTGTTTACAGAAAACCAACTCACACAGACCGGTATCTGAATTTTCGATCAGACCATCCTCTACAACATAAAAAAAAACCGTTATTAAAACATTGCTATGCAGAGTAAAACTTCTGACCTCCAGTGAAACCAACTACAAAGAAGAGATTAATCGTGTTCAACTAGCACTCAAAAACAATGGTTATCCGCCTGCACTGACGACTCTATCACAAATTTCGAACATCAAGAAAATGATAGAGAACCGATTCTGTGGTACTACCATATTATCGTGGACTGTCGGAAAAACTAGCAACCAGTGAAGTAAAATGCAAAAGCAAGGCAAAAAGTCCCCTGATCATCTGCATGAATTTTATGGGTACAACTACAACATTCTTCTGATATCATCATCACGGCCTATCCCGTCGTGCACGACGATGGGCACGGCGGCGCTCACAATTCTCCAGGAATAATTTTTTAGATGTTTGTTTTTGAGTTTCAATGCCTGACTACCACTCTCTTTTGTTGCAAATGCATTTCCGCAATCTGGAATGTCGCCATACAATAGTTTGAAGGTTCAATCGTGACCGAAATTTCAAGGTAGGGATAGCTTTNCGCGAATCGATTAGATTCTTCACTCTACGATAGTTAATGATTTTCAAGCTTGAAAGGTCCTGACGTCAATTCCGTGACGTCACAATCACATGAAGTTATCAGACGGATCTATAAACAACTGCGGAGCCCGAATAAGCTTACGACGCCGTTTACTCCCAACTCATTCTTCGCATTTATGCTGCCACTAACGGGTGGGTGGGGGGCGTCTAAACTGACTTTGTCCCCGGGCGCGGGAAACCCTACGTTCAGCACTGCATGTATGTCAACAAATGTGTGGGAAAAGAGATACTGTACTTCCATGCGCCGAAATATTTCACAAATGGCCCTGCAGTGTGATGATGATGTCGAACATGTCGTAAATGCTGTACAAAATAAACTGGACAGTAGCTAACCAAGTGAACCGGAAAATTTGCAGCGAATGCAAAACATTTCTTCCGGGTAAGAACGCGTACATCAGTTTCGGTATCTACTAATCGACTGCTTCCGATGTTTTCTGTAATGCCACACAGCTCAAATTTGCATGGAGGAGGCAAAACACGTTTGTGGGTTTTCAAAATTTTGCTTGCTGGTCACCCCGTCGCGTTTGGTTACAAACCAACGCTTTATTCCACAGACAACTGCAAAAACTGCTCACGCATAACTCGAGAAATTCTTACTATCTCCTACGACTTGCAGTAAACTAGCAGCGTGAGTTCCGTGCGTTTTCAGTTAACGCTGCATACAAGAAAAAAAACAGCAAAACACCCCCACGATTTTTAGGATTACAACCGTAGAGCTGAACGAGTGACTGCTCAAAAATGCAACGTGCGACTTAATCGATTGGACCCACGGTGTTTGATGGACCAATACGCCATGCTTTCGATCTAGTAACGTGGGTAAAAAATAATATTGCAAACGATAGGTTAAAGCACATCTATGATTAGGAAAGAATTTGCCTACTTCCGGATCGTAATCCTATTCGGTTTTTGTATTGGTGTTTATCAACAATAAATCTGCACGGAAAATGGCGTACGTCATTTTATTCAGTTGTCCATAAAAGAAAGAGTAATAAAATGATTTCGGCAGCTATACAACTTTAATCATCCTAGTTTGAAAACGGAGGTTTTGACGAGTAGGATCGATTGCATGCGAATATTAAAATAATTCAACGATTAAAACGGACGAAGTTCTTATTTGCCAGTAAAGTGGCTTAACAACTCTTCGAGACAATTTGCAAATTAAATTTGATTCGTTTGCATTTGATGTTGGTCTGTAATTGCTCAAAATTTGGAGAAAATTACGGGTTTCACATCAACTTTTGTTCTTTTCGTCGGGTTTCATACCTTTGAAAAAGACTTTACACGAAAGTTATTTGTGATAAAAAAACAGAATAACGCGGTTTATCTATTTGTGCAAACAGTCAGTCCAACATTGACCAGAATCGTGGTCCTTCGCTGTGCAACCAAGTGTCTCAAACAGGGGCGTCGGAAGGATTTTTTCCAGTGGGGGGACAAGTGTGGATTTTTCCAGGGGGACAAAATGGTTAAAAAATTTTTTCCAACTCGAAACTACGGAAACAACCCTTTTTGCTAAAAATTGAATAGGAAAATGTCAATTTTCAAAATCCGAGGGTTGCTAATGCCCCCTGCATCCCCCCATCGACACCGATCGCCTAAAAACCGTATCGGCAGCAAAACAGTGCCTTCGAGCACCAGACGCGTGCCAACGTAGTATTCATATGTATTGACATTTATCTACGAAACAACGCGCTACAAGTAATGACGATGATTTGCCACTAATCGTGATTCAAGCAAAAAACGCGGGCGGAACATTATCGCCCTCCGCGAAGCGAGAAACACTAGGTGGCGCATAGACAATCACGGGCATTTGCACTGCAAGGAATTCGTCATCACTGCCATCTCAGGCGTGCGTGTCTTACTACCAGGAGTCCTCAGAGCTTACCTGTGCAAGGATAGGTTTGCGAAGTAACCGAAACGAAAATATGTTACGGCAAAGGTATGGTAAGTCGGCAGTTCGATGAAAGAGAGATATTGTTTGATGGGACTTGAAATGGAAAAGGGTGCAAGGACCTCTACAACACGCGGCAAGCCGCACAGCGAGTGATATAAAACGGTTGCATTAAGCGATGAGTTTTTGCTGAGGCAGGTAACTGACCCGCGAGACATATATCACAGAAACAAGACGGTAATCCACTTGCGTGGAAAAATACACAGCTTACTACTAGAGCTTTGGGAACGTAGCAGCGGGCGCTAATAACTTACACTTGTAGTGAAATTAACTGCTACAAAACTGATCCGAGCAAACTTTGCTTGCTAATTAACGAACGACTGTACTCGCCACTACTAAGCATCGTGAAAACGACTGCCTGCATCGCCAAAACATCGTTGACCAAAAATAGCAGATCGGATGACGAAGGACGTGAAACTGGATGTCAACAAAAATGAAGCTATGACGTACTTCAGAGCGAAGCTCACCGTTTGCAGCCAGCCAAGCTGCAGAATAATTTGGACAACTGTCGTCTCCACACCAGCTTTGAACATAAAACAATTGATAATAATTTGCTCATCTGGCGATGCAAGTCGCTATGGCTGATCAGTTACCTTGCAGAATGAGGAAACGACTAGGCAACCAACGCTAGACTGCCAGCAGGGTACGAGGAAAAGTAACGGAACAGAAATACGCACCTACTTGGGGCTGCAATTACAGCACAGCAATCATCCTGCCCACAATGTGGATCGCACAGATGGTCTCTTTAACCTTGAATGAAATCGCCAAAACTACGCTCCGAACTAAGAAGCGTTCGTGGCAGGCAAAGAATAGATTGGAATGCGCATTCGAGGGCGATTGCTCGGGCCGGGATCCGGACAAAGATCGGTAAACGAAAATTTGACATTATCGCGGATTTCGAAAGAGAAAAATCAGTGCTAGATTGAAAGGTCACTGGCATCGCCGATGAAAATCATGGAGGACAGGAAAGTTCCCAGAGGACGGCGAGCCCTTTCGGGTTGGATCGCAGGTTTCAACGTCAATTTCCAGCTGTTTCGGGCACACTGACGGGTCGAGGATTCTGTTTGAGCCGAAGCAGCGACGAGCGCATCCGGGACACGTCCTTGCTTCCTTTCGATACTTTGGGATTGAAATCGCACAACTTCGATACACGTTCCCACTCGGATCCGGGATTCGCTTGGTCTCGCTCTTTAACAAATTGGTCTTCCGCTTTTCTGTCAAAAGACAAAAACAGCGTTTTATTTATACACTCAACGATTGTTGAGCCGTCAGTCTTCGTTCGCCGAAATCCTGTTTGAAAACGCAAATCTGGCAACCTTTGTACCAGGCGTGCACAAACTTCGAAAAAATGTAATCTAAAATATAAATTATCGTGGCCGTGTATTAATAGAAACTCTGTCTACTGTATGAGGATACGTAGTAGAAAAACGGCGAAACAGACATGTCGAAGCCGGCTAGGCTCATTGTGTGGAAGCAGAACAGAAACAATGCAAAAAACATCTTGAACTCACTGGAAGCCGTAATTCACAACAAACCTAATGCGGCCGGCAACAGCGAAAAGGTTGTGCACCATAACGCAAATCGATGTTTTAAATCTCCATCCAATGATAACTACAATCTATGCAAAAAATACACCAATACGTCATCCAAGAGGCGTAACGAGGTTAGGTTGCGTCCGGGACAAGAAGTTGGCGCCCCCATGTTCGAGCCTGAGGTCTTTCGGAAGCAAATGTACTGTATTGAAGAAAGTTTTGTAGCATTGTTGGTACTTTTCGGCGCCCCCATAGTGATTCGGGGCCCGGGGAATTGTGCCTCCCTTGCCCCCTTCGTTACGCCCCTGACGTCATCGATTCCATAACAAACCAATGACGGTCGCAGAGTCAAAACCTCAAACCATAGTAGCAAGGCCCGAGTCCACGTGAACTCTGTAGTCGCGCGGCCGTCCGTACATCACAATGAAAATGCGCGCCCCGGCACAGCCACGCAGCTATAGCATTTACTTAAAGTTCTATCTCCCTAACACCCAAAATAATTTAGACGCGGTTGTTTTTTGAACACATTACGCAAATTTCTAGATTAAGCACTGGTTAGGCATTGGGGTTTTATGTAAATAATTTGTCAGATATTTCAAAAAGTGCGCTTTCTCCTCGTCGCTGAACGGAATGTTCTTTCAGTAAAGGGGTTTGAAGAACCAATTGGGAATCAAATGATTGGCTTTTTTATTTTCGTCGCTATGGTTTGAGCTTTTGAAGCGTTAATGCCAAGTCGATCTGCAAGTGTCCCAAGTGACTACACAAGTAAGTCCTGTTTCAAAGCTTGTCTTCACCAAATACTTGCGATGCCAACCGTTCATCTCAATCTGGCCCTAGTTCTGAAAATGAGCCAAGATAAAGGCCCGAATAGCGTCATAACGCACGCAGAGGCAACCGGTTCATCCGAGCGAAGTTCTTGAATAACAAACGTTTGAGGATGCTTCTTACGCTTGTAAGTCTTAACTATATGTTGTATGTCAAATAGATTTTCTAGTGTCAGTTAATTTGCAACGACTCGTTTCCGCAGTGAGGTGAGCTACGTGGTCTGCAGTCGTGGTGCAGGTTTCTATTCTGCCGTCTGTGTTAGAAAGTGGGGAGCGGTTCAGCACCAACCTTTTGATTTTTGACGCACTGTTTTATACTTTGAGAAGGGTTGTTTAGCTCATTACCCTGTTTCAAACAAACATACGTGCGAAATTTTCAGGCGCGAGTTGCAAGGATTTTCCTCTGACGGGCCTGTGGCTGCTGCGGGGCCAATCTCTAATTCCTGAATTGTCATCAACGACAGACTGCTTTAGTTTGAGAGTAGCAGGCCAAGCTGTTTTAGCTGAAATGTGCTGTTTCAGGCTATGTTCACTTTGCAATGGCAATCTAATTTGTAGACTTGCACAGTGTTTTTTTTAAGGTGTTTTGAGGGACCAAAACGGTCTCTCAAATTCCTCCAACGGTCTCTCAAAATATAGTGACCTG
>JGI24021J15306_10011944_pt1 | contig 10788 bp, 6 predicted proteins | sample Ectturendosymbi1_FD_15306 | JGI IMG/M metagenome (IMG submission 15306) | reverse complement strand
CAGATTTTCAGGGATTTTACCCAGGTTTTCAAGGATTTTGCGCAAATTTTCAGGGATTTTGCTCGGATTTTCAACAAATCAAAACTTTTGCGGCTGAGCTTGCACCCCCACCTCCTACACCACTGTATTTGACCACTGGACTGCTGATGTGAAGAAACAAACTTTAATCCCACTTGCCCAAGTTATGAAAAATAAGTTGTGAAATTCTTAGACAAAAATGGGAGCAGGCATGCTGAGCCCCCAAATTCACAATCAATACCTCCAAACTCAAGCTCTAGTCTTCCCGATATAGCCATTTTCCAAGTCATTGTATACTACGACGAACCCACCACCAAACAACCCTAAAGGCACTCCCAATGGTGTAGATCTGCCTACGTATCTGCTTCTATCCAGGCCACCAAACACAGGTGAGAATCAGCCTATAACCAAGTTGAAACCACGAATCTCCTCCAACATCAAAGTCACCAGCAAGAAAGTGAAAATTTGCACCAGAAGATTGCTTTTCTGCTCAAATTTATGTGATGTAAGCGGAATGATCTAACCAACAAGCTACGCATTTTGCTGTCGGCTGCAGATTTCACTAACCATGCGAAAGTTATCTTTTTGTGGCGCGGCTGCTCCTGGACGTGCTAGGTGAGAGATACAGATATACCCGTTGGTGAAAAGCCAGCGGAAGCTTCCTTTGGCTGATTACTTTCGCGCGATGGCGAAGCGCCTCAACATCAACAAAAGGATCAAAACCACATACAGTAATCATCAGTCACTGGCGTTCCACAAACTTTGGACTGCAAATATTGAACCGTTGACCAAAAACTGTCATGACCGCGTGAAGCCAAATATTCATTCCATCAAGCTGTAGATAGCTGGTACTTGGCCAAAGTTTCTGCTTTAGAGCTGACAAACAATGGTTTGTTGAGGCACGTCGTGCTAACACGTAGTAATTTAATGCTACTCTGCGTTGTCCCCGTTGGCGGGGTAAGATATTGCACAAAGGCATTGTTTATTAGTTAGGTCATAACTACTTGAGCTAATGGAGCACGCTCAATGCATTTTGCAGGGTAGGGAAGTTATTTGCAAATGTACATCTATAGCTTTTTGCAAGCTGCCTTATGGTTCAACCAGTGGCATTAGTTCCAACATGAAACTCATCTACTCACCTCTACGTTGCAAAACGTCGATGCAGACACACTGCGGACTCATGAACTGTACTGGCAACAGCCCTGAAACATCTTTGGAGGCTTATAAAGTCCTGCATCAGTTACAAGTTTTCCACATTGCACTTCTATTTTCATCACTGCCTTTCGTTTGAAGGCTACTATCAAGCATTAAAGAACTGAACATGTGGCACAAACAGACCTATTTTGTACAGCTCAACAGTAAATCGGGAACCGTGCTGTGTTAGCGAAAGCGACCGCGTTTGTAATTTCCTAATCTGATCTGAGTAACTAAGGCTTGGCAGTTCTCACGCGGGAAAGAAATAATGGAACAGTAATAATATTACGAAACAATAGCATTGATGACACCATCAATAATGGAAGCTGGGTAAAAGTCCAGCGCCTAAGTTCAACCAAGTATAAAGCATTGTTTAGTTGAGATTATTTTTTGATTTCTGTTTCGGCTTAAATAGGCAGAAAAAAGGGCGCATTTATATCAAAGGGGCACCATTCATAGCGGGGGGCACAGGCGTTAGGAGGCGGGGCAGTTGCCCGAAACTGTCCCCCTTCGAACCGCCACTTAATTTATTTGTCATTATCCTGGCGGAAGGATACAGTTGCTTTTTGGAAACTAGCAGTTCATTTCGAGGCCTTGTTGAAAAAACAATGCACATCGCAAAGAGGCTTCACATTCCAGTTTGTCCCGAGTTTTTTCTTGTCCGCTTTGTTTTAATTATGGCGTTTCAGTGAAATGATAATAAATTTACGAATGATAAAACAATGCATTCAGTAAGTTTCAACAATATGTCGCTGCCATACTCGCGCCTCCCTTGCAAACCTTTTACGCTCACCAGCTTAACAACCTAAACTCTTGAACTAAACAATGTTTTACACTTCGTTGAACTGCAAGATTTACGTGCTGGACTTTTACCCAGCCTCTACTATTGAGTGGTATCAACAACGCTATTCTTTTGTGATAATGCTATTGTTCCATTATTTCCTTCCCGCGTGAGAGAGAAGTACCCAACCTTACTCAGGCAGGGTTGCCAGTTTGGCTTTTTTGAGGCCAAATTTGTAATTTTTGGCCTTTCTCAACTCTTTTGGTCTTTTTTCTTTTTGAAAAAAGGCCAAATAACATTTGGCTTTTTTTGGGCCTTTTTTGGCCACATAGATTTTTATGTCGAATCGGCAGATTTAAAGATGATTTTGGCAGGTTCTTGGCATTGGCAGATTTCTAGACACTGTTTCTGGACACAGAATCATAAACTTTCATTGGAAACTCAGCACGAGAATTTATAACTTCTTGTTTTGCTATTACATGCTTATTAATTTGCAGTTTCAAGTTACTCTTCAGCAAAACCAAAAGTTTCGAGAAGTTCATTAATGGAGTGAGCTTTATTCTTTTTATGTATAAAATATGTACATATTGCCTTTCCAAAGCGCATTTGGGCGTTTTAAAGGTGTCGTTGTGTATTTATCGTGTATTTGGCTTTTTTCGGGGCTATTTGGCTTTTTTAAGGGTTGATCTGGCCTTTTTTGCTTATGACTACCTGGCAACCCTGTACTCAGGTAATCACAAACGCAATCGCTTTTGTTAAAACAGCACGTCTCGATTTGCCGCTGGGCTGTGCCAAACTGGTTTGCTTTTGTTACAAATTTATTTTTTAATGCCTAATGGCAAGATTAAAAGGAAAGCAGTAGTGAAAATAGGAATGCAGTGTGAAAAACTCATAACTGACGCAAGATTCTAGCAAACTAATAGGCAGCTTCTGCAGGCAACTGGCCATGCACTGGACAGATTTTGTTGAGATAAGCGTCACCTTGCTCAAGTCGTACAACTGTAAATCTAAAAGAACAGTTGAACGTAACTAATATCCTTCCAAACTTGATAAGCTACAGCAGTGGCGGATCCCGGTGGGGGCAGTTTGGGCAACTGCCCCCTCCCAAATGTCTGTGACGACCCTTGAACGGCGCCCTAAATCAAGGGCGGATCCAGTAAGCGAGCTTAAAGGGGGCGATTTCAGTGATATTTGGCAGTCAAGTCTCATTGCGGGTTCACTGCTGTAAGAGAGATGAAGTATACTTCACAACACTGCTGTGACGAAACAATGGACGGCAAAATGTCCTTATTATATCGCGAACGCTTTTTTCCGAATTGTACAAAAAAAGTTCCTTTTTCGGTTTTAGGGGGGGGCGATCGCTCCAATAGACCCCTCTGGTTCCGCCTCTGCGCTAAATGTGCCTTTTTTAGTCCCTATCAAAGTGGAAACAAAGATAAAAATACTCGAAACCAGGGGTTTCAAATTCAAATTGCCCCAAGAGCCAAATGAGGACTCATGAAGTAACCCGAGGGCGGCATTATGACTACCTGAGTGCCGCATTATGGCGCCGACGCAACAATGGCGGTAACTGAACCTTACTAGAAACACCTTTTACATCTTATTTCCTGCAAAAGTTTGTAGGCAAAGCATCTCTAGCCGTCTCTACGTTCTTTTGAAAAAAACTTGTTCACTCGCTAGCTGAGCACTTTCAAACACCGGTGAATGAACTAAATTACGTAGATGTTGAAAATTCCCAAGAAGCATTGCGGCCTGCGGGCCGCACAAAATGCCCTCGAGGGCCGCATGCGGCCGGAGACCCCTGCTCTAAACTAAACAATTCCTTATACTTTGTTGAACGTCAGGATTTACGTGCTGGACTTTCACCCAGCCTCTATTATCGAATAGTATCAACATTCAGCAATGCCATTCTTTCGTAAAAATGCTAATTTTCCGATATTTCTTTCTTACGTGAGAACTGCCCCGCCCACCTCACTCAAATTAGGCGCGGTCGCTTTTAGAGCGGGAGCCCAGAGGGTCCAAGTTAGCTGGAAAGGTAAAGAATTTCTACTGGCATCACATTATCTGGTATTGCTTCCTGTGCCAGGAACTGTTGCAGAGCCGTCGCCAGAAAGTCTCCAGTAAGGGGCTTCACCTTTGTGCGGGGACCGTGACTTCTGAAAATTTGATAAAAATCCAGTGATTTATAGTGTTTCATATTTCGATTTGGGAGCTTGGAGCCTTGTTTGGGGTGACTGAGCTTACCAAAGCCCCCTTGATTATTTCCATAGTCGCTTGCCCTCTGATTTATTTTACTTTTGAATCCATATTTGACACGCTTTTACGTTGCACTTAAAACATAAGACGTTTGCTCGACGCGCTGTGAAGCGTCTCCAGAAAACGATATTTTCAATCGTCATTAAATTTATTAGGCCTCGAAGGTCTTTCTCGAGCGTAGGCTGAATTAGGCTAGGTTTGAGATGATGAAGTATATTCTGTCTGTAGTCCAAACTAATTTTCCATAAATACACGTAACAAGCTCGTGGTTTGCAGTTAAAAACTGTGTAACAATCTTATTGAAAGGATTTAGGTTATAAGCATGATCATTTAATTAACGGCGATTACTTAGAGGTGTCGTGATGAACTGTAAACAACCAATTGCAAGAAACCAGAATCAAATTTTCCGTGCAGTTATGACAACACTGCTGCAGAAGAAACAAATATGAGTCCGGTCAAGCTGCATGCAGCGCGTCTTTTCATCAGCGCAAACTTATTAATGTTAACCTACTATCAGTTGGGGTAACTTTGCTTAAAATCTCGCACAGCATGGTTTGTCATTGGCTGAAATACGCATGCGCAAGACTTTCTGATATTAACTAGTCCCCAGTTTAATCTTCTGCAAGGCAGATCTTAAGATTACTAACCTACCATAAATTTTTTATCGCACGTATAAGATATGAATATCAACAAATCTAGAATAAGGTCTGCGTGGGCGGAGCATGTCATCTGTAATTCACTAAATTGATTACTCTCTCTGGATTATAGCTTTGCAATTATTGGTAAATAAGCTCAACCAATTTCGTTACACAACTAACTCCACCTTGCTATCCAAACAGTAAGCTGCGTAATGTTGAAACTTTAGTCATAAGCATAAAAACATATCTTACTTTTGTGCAACAAAAATACATGAAGATTATCTGGGCAACCCGTGATAAACTTTACGCAAAACAATCTCTGCATCGAATACAGTCGCAAGTCTTGCGCATGCGTATTTCAGCCAATGACAAACCCTGCTGTGCGAGATTTTAAGCAAAGTTACCCCAACTGATAGTAGGTTAACATTAATAAGTTTGCGCTGATGAAACGACGCGCTGCATGCAGCTTCACCGGACTCATATTTGTTTCTTTGTACGCCCACAACTAGGCATGTGAGACACTTCACGATAAACACTCCAAACCACTTTCGTCTTTTCCTTGTATTTGATGACACAGCTAGTCCTTGCACCGTCTGACGTCACGAACTCGTGACTCAGCACCCTCGCGTTGACCGCCTGGCCGGTCACGCAAACACTCCATTGAGACGCCTGGCCGTAACTGTCCACAGTCCTGTGCTTGAATGCGAGGCCAGGGCAAAGACAAACGATCCCAGTCGTGTCATTCATGAATCTGAAGCCAGGAGGAGGAACGTGGTAACGTATCCTCCTACTTTTCAACCTCGCCAACTCTTGCGTCCAACCACATTCGCGAATTCTTCCTAGTCGTCGAAACGGTGANGTTGCGCCTCCCAACCTTCCTCCATTTCCCAGTCGGCTTGGTGCAGGCTCGTTCCGCAAAGGCAATCAAGTGTGGATACAGCTGCAAGTGAGCGACCGACACGTCAAGAATCAGTTCGGACCAGAGCTGTGCCTGCATTCCAGTTAAGGTTTCGGGCCTTGCCAGTGGTACAAAGGTGTCTCTGATGTTGTTGTCAAGATCTTCGGTTGAAAAAAAGCCCAGTGATAATATTACTTGGCGTTGCTGCACAATTCGTCTGGAATGAAGTCGAAAACCATCCTGACGTCGGCGTAGCGCGTGGCCCAGAACAGGTCGACCGCGGACCTCATCGGGTTCCGGTTCCTGGGGATGATCGAAGTAGAGGAGGGTGCCCGTGGATATCACCATTTTGTACCCGGCATTAGCCAACTTGCGAGCCCTGTCTGCCTTTTTCCTCCCAGGTGTTATTTTAAGCCAGGGGTGACGAACATGCGGCCCACAAAAGAATTTCGTGCGTCCCGCGAAGCATTCAGGCGAGACCAGCAGTTATTACTTTCGTTTGTTGTTTGCTTCTGTTAATGAACAATTTCTTCGTTTTTAACAGGTTGCATAGTATGACTAAAAAGTTGTGCGGCCCGGTTACTCAGTGGTAACTCACAAAGTGGCCCGCGATAGCAAATAGGTTCGTCACCCCTGTTCTAAGCGTAAGCGATCAAATCCACATTCTGCAAGTGCTTCTTGTCAATTGGGATGTTGTCCGCGTGCCCCACGGCCCTCTCCCCCCAGACCCCGCCGACAGACTCTTCTTGCTGATGATGGCGGCGACCTGACGCATGAAGTGCTCCTGCATGTTGCGGTAACTTTTGGAAAGCCTCCCACTTTGCCGGTCAGGTTTTCGCAAACCGGAAAGTCCCTCCAGGGGTTTGTCGCCGCCTACGTGAAACATTCCGATTGGTTGAACGTCTGCGTGAAGGTCGATGGTCGTGCCAATGACCTTTTCCGAAAATCTCAGGGTCGACGTCATGCACGGATTCATAGCGTTGTTATGTAAGTGTTGCACTGACTTGACGGGAGACTCGTCGCTGAAGTCTGTCAGTGTCAGGAGGTATTCCGTTGCAGTGTACCAGTGTTTATGAGGAGGTAATATCTGGCTTCCATTCTTTCATGGCGGTCTAGGAATGACCGGGCGTGTCCGGGCGCTTCCGTGATGGCCTCGATTTGGTGGGCCGTGGCGGCAGCCAGGATCGTCTTGCGCTCGGCGACCGAACAAAAGACTTTGCCGGCTTTGTCGAGAACATTCCAGAGCCCAGTGAAAAGGTATGCAAAGCGCACAATTTCGTTCAAACGCGTTTATGACATCACAAGCGAATATAAATCATCACTATCAGGCAATATAATTCCGGGTCAAAGAGGAAAGTGTGGTGATCTTCCCTGCCCCTCTATTTTATCTGCAAACCGCGACGATATCGCTATAAAGCAATTTCAGAAACAGTTTTTAAAAAAGTATCTTAAACGATTGAACACAAAACGGGTCGGCGGAAAAACCAAGCGTGTTCCAGAACGTACTTCCGTTTGCAATTTAGGGGGTTCAAACTTAGTTTGGGGTTTCAAGCCCCCAAAAGCCATAGTGACATATTTCCTGATATAAACTCTCTCAAGTATCTGGCAGACCTGGTTCCTGGGGTTACGATGGACATCTTCCAACAGGTTTGTCTTTCGAGCTGATGTAGTTCAATTTTGGGGGTGTCTGGCGGGGCTTCCTCACAACTTAAAATGTTTCGCATTGGTTATTTACTAATTCTAGGATTATGCTGGACATCTTGCAATAGATTTCAAGTGGTTACCTTTCCAGCTGATCTAGCTCAATTTTGAGGGTGCAGGGTTAAACACCCCCCATGACCACACCACCAGCTGTGACACGGCAGGCCACCAGTTCCTTGTACAGGAAGTCATACCAGATGACGTGATGCCATTAGAAATTGGTTACCTATCCAGATAAATTGTATCTATTGGGCTCCCAGTCTACCTCGTTAGGACGGCTCTCGACTGCCGCTGGACTGTGCAAATTGGTCTGTTTCTGTTGCAAGTTTAGTTTTTTAATGCTGGATGTTTGCCTTGAAATGAAAGGCATATTGAAAATAGGAATGAAATGTGGAAAACTTGTAGCCGATGCAAGATTTTAGAACACTCCAAATATATTTCAGAACTGTTGCCAGTGCAGTTCGTGAGTCCGCAGTATGTCTTCATCGACGTTTTGCAACGTAAAGGGTAGTGGATGAGTTTCGTGCCGGAAATACTGCCCCTGATTGAAATATAATGCAGCGGGTAAAAAGCTATATTTGCACATTAGTTAAGAACTTGTCCCTATCTTGCAAAATGCAATGAGCGTGCTCCTTTAGCTCAAGTAATTATGACCTAAGGAATGAACTTGGGCAATATCTCACTCCGCCAACGGGGACAACGCAGAGTAGCATTAAATGATTGAATTGCTACGTGGTAGCACGACGCGCCTCAGCAAAGCGCGGTACTCAGCTCTAAAGCAGAAACTTTGGCAAAATACGAATTATCTTCAGCTTGGTGGAATAAATAATTGGTTTTACGCGATCATGACTATTTTCGTTCAACGGTTCAGTATTTGCAGTTCAAAATTTGGTGAAACGCCGTCGCCTTCCGCCCCCACCTGGTTGCGCGCCTGGCAAGAGTAGCTATGTAGTTTTGATCCTTTTGTTGAATTACAAACGCGTAGACAGCTCATCCCGGCCTCGAAACAACAAGTTTGGCACAGTTAGCGAAATCTGCAACCAACAGCAAATTGCGTAGCTTGTTGGTTAAATCAGGGGTGTCAAACTCATTTTCACTGAGGGCCATATCAGCATTGTTGCCCTCAAAGGGCCAGTTGTAAGAGAATTAACCACAATCATCTGCGTCTACGCTACCCTAGTGCTTAACCAGCGTCTCTGTGACGTAACAACGGTTATGTTGCAGTGAAAGAAGCCTTGAAACAGAATAACATTTTTAAAGAGAGAGAGAGACTTTAGGCCAACAAGATGACTAAAGTGGTGAAGTTATAACATGGCAAAGAACATTGCTCGCCTTTTTAAACAAATTGAAACCACTACACATGAAAACACGTGGCAGGCCACATTTGTCCCGCGGCCCACCAGTTTGACACATGTGGGTTAAATCATTGTGCTTACATCGCATCAGTATGAGCAGAAAAGCAATCTCCTGGTTGTTTGGGGGCTTCGCCGTAGTATACAATGAATTGGAAAATGGCTTTGTCGGGGAGACTAGAGCTGGAGCAATGGCTCAGCCCGCTCCTCCCTTTTCTGTCGAACAGTGTCACAGCTTTTTTCATAACCCGGACAAATGGGATTTAATATTTTTCTTCTCATCAGCAGCCCAAAGGACGGCAGTTGCCTTCACGTGGCCCTCCCTGTTAGGACATGGCTTAAAATGTCAACCAAATCTGTCACAAGGAGAGCAACAACTGCTACCCGTGCTGGATGTGTTCAGCGTGGGCTGGGTAGAGTAACGCCTGGCGCAAGGCGCGGTAGCAGAGATGCTGCCGAAGATGACCCACGACCCAACATGCTCCAGCTGACCACCGAGGGGATCACTGCAAACAAGACTAGCGTTATTGAGCAGCTAGCCTATAAGAACAAGGCATTCATTGTCGTCGTATAGAAGACCCACTGGACAACTGCAGACAAGCAAGTAATTCCCAACTTCTCACTAGCTGAGTCAGTCCTGAGCAGGAATCAATGCCTTACCACGTTTGTTCACGAGCGGTTGGAATGTTCACTGGTTGACCGGTCTCCAGACCAATCAGAGACTGAGTGGTGTAACAGGTATTTGTTGGGTACGTCTATCGACCTTAATTATTTCGGTCTGCATATCCTCGCTGTTTTTAGGAATACTGTCTTTCACTGCGGTCAAAGGTCGCAGTTATTCCAAGATCAGTTCTGGTCTTGTACGCACCTAATCGCGAAGACTTAACTACCCTTTGTCTTACACTGCTGTTACTCCGTTTCTTACTGTCAGTATTCATCGCTTACAGAATACTCTTATTCACATCGATGTATTATTATAAGCTTAAGCAATAAGCGAAGTTACTAAATTCATAATTCCATTTGACAGATTTTCTCTTTGAGAGTTTTTATCTTTAGAGGTCTTGATAGTACAGTAGTAGTCTGTGGAAACNCCGCCGGCAGACTAAGATTTCAGTACTCAGTGTCAGCCTGTATATAGTTGTTGGTGCGACTAACTCGGGATTCCCCGAGTCGTTCTTCGTGCATTCCATGAACAAATTAAGTCAGGAATGTTGCAGTGGAATAGTTCAGTCCTGTCTTCGGATGTGAGGTCTTCAGGCATAAGTCACAAGACTAATCACATGCTTATTTAGCAATTCGAAGAGTGGAATTTTCGGAGTTGAAGTCTTGCTTGCGTCAGTTAATAGTTTAAGCCCGTTTTGATGGAATGCTCTTCAACGAACTCTTAATTTTCGTTGGTTTCTTCTTTTCAAAACAAAGATGAACTTAGAGGTGACTTCACTTGTTCAGTCCACTATCTGTAGATGTCGAAGTAGTTTCTTTTAATATAATCAATGCTTGAAATACTTCTAGTACGTTTTCTTGAAATATTCTTTTGACCTTGTTTTTCCATCAGAGATGTTGGAGCAAAGAGGTCTCCAAAAGTGGTTGTGCGTAAACGTGGCAGGATAGATCACTAACGTCTACAAACCTCCACGATCGCGACTCACACCCAGGCCCATAACCAGCTTGGGACACCAGGAGGGGCGAAGAGTTTTCTGAGAGGGGCCTAAATTTTTGCAACTATGTCCAATATTTTCAAACTATATCCAACACATTTTTCCAGGGGGGGCTAAAAATTTTCTATGGGACTTCGCCCCCCCTGCTCCGCCCTGGTTGCGGGCCTGCTCACACCTGCGGGCATCCCGACGTTCCCATACCCCAGTCTGTATTTTGGGGACTTCAACTGCCAACATATCAACTGGGGCTACAGCAAAACATCCCCTGACGGTCAGAGCCCGGACTCCTGGG
>JGI24021J15306_10011937_pt1 | contig 10790 bp, 10 predicted proteins | sample Ectturendosymbi1_FD_15306 | JGI IMG/M metagenome (IMG submission 15306) | reverse complement strand
GCAAGCCCCACCTTTGAGATTTGAGCTCACACGGCCTTCCATTCCGCGCACACTAAGCAAGCTCTTAGAGGGAACGTTGGTTGTAACTTGAAGTGAACATTTGAAAATTTGTTGCCATGTTATTAATACATGAAAATGACCAACAGTGAAACAATCCGCTCGCAAGATTGGCAACTTACCCTGCAGAAAAGCGAGTGGACATGAGTAAACTACAAGTTCATCACTGCATGACACCAGAACAGTGAACTTGGCTCTCATGCAGCGTGAGTGTCGTACCGGCAAATAAACCGTTATTGCAAGAAATAAATCAATTGATCGGAATTGAGCTGCTGACGTCAAGTTTTCGAGAAAGTTTTTGTTCTTAGTCCCAATTTCTAGAGAGGGGCAAATGCCCGTTTTGACTCCGGGACAGATCCAGAAGGTTAGGGGAGAGATTTCAGTAAAATTTATTAGACAGTCTGATTACGGGTTCACTACTGTAAAAGAGATGAAGTACACTTCACAAGCTCACAACGCTTCTGTGACAAAACAATGGATGACAAAATGGCCTTGTATTGCGAATGATGTTTTCCGAATTGTACACAATCATGGCAAATGAGGTCAATTCGAGGGTTTGAAGGGGAACGATCGCCTCAGTGGAGCCCCCCTGGATTAGCCCTTGCTTTGACGCCCCCTGCGGACGCCCATGGTTTTGACGTACCACGAGTTCAAAACTGTTTACTTGAGTTCAGTGTAAAAGCACACCCATAGCCATAATAGTCATTCTTTTCGCATTTACAGGTTTAGCAAAAATGTTGACCTCAAAACTATTAACAGAAATTATAGAAAGCCATTTCGAATTTTAGGTGTGCGCGAATAGCTGCAATGAATTTGTTTCAAATTGATAATGATAAATCATGAAATTACTTATGACACTGTGGGCACCTGTGCCCTCGTTGCCCCCCTTTCAAAGGTCAGGGGGCAGTACCCCCGTAATGCACCCCGGTTCTGGCGTCCCTGAATATACCCCTTCAAATAGGCAATGGTACCTCTAGGTGTGCATGTAACCCAGGTTGGGAGCTCCTGATATAGACTATGAAGAGGAGTGGCGTATGCACACACCCTTGTTGGAGTCCAACACCAATGGTGAACGGTTGTGATTAACTCTCCCGACACGGACACAAACATTTGATCAGAAATACAGTGACTTGACGGTCAGTAACAGGCGGTCGTCAACACCGTACTCCCGCAACACTCCCCAAAGCTTTTCACGAGGAACCCAGCTGCACCCAGCTTTGTCGAGGTCGACAAGTCGCTGTGTTCCTTTGTCGAGGTCGACAAAGCATGTTTACACATTTTTGGCATACTCCCAAGATTTCTCAAAAATCTGCTGGAGAGTGAAAATTCGGTCTGTAGTGTTACGGCCGGAACGCAAACCGCACTGGGTATCATGCAGCTTTGATTCAATCATTTCGTAGCATCTTTTTCAAACCACTTGTCATACACTTTTCCAATGATCTTCCAGAACGCCAGGCCACCTGGTGCTCAGATCCGCAAGGATATGGGCGTGGCAGAGAAATTATAAACTCAGCTAAAATGAAACTCAGCCGGGTTGTCATAACCCTTTCGCACCCAGTAAGCCAGAACGCCATGCCAGTTGACACAAACTAGTAGACCTAAGCCAAAGAACTCTACTGTTCAGGTCTTTGAGCATTTCAAGTCGGATTTAATCGCTGCTTTTCCGGCCCAGGGATAGATATTAGAATTAACGGGCCAGAAGAAAACTCTCAGAAAGGGGCCATAAAACATCGCCATTGCGAAAGGTAGATGTGGGATTTTATCTACACATTAAAGTTGTTGAGGACCCCCTTTGACACATTTGCACATAATTTTGCTTCAGAGCTTATGAAATGTACCTCTGGAGTGGTTCATAAGCTTTTTAACAAAACAATTTGAAACCTAAGTGGGAAACTCCCAAAAGGAGGGTTACGGGATCTCTGAGAAATAGGGGGGCTGAGACGACCGCCTCGTTCGCCTCCCCTAATATTTACCCCTGTGCCAGCCTTTAGTGCTTTGACAGCTAGAAAGACTTCGAAGGGGGTGATAGTATTTTCCACCCCAAATGTACCTCCTGTGTACCCGATGGAATGAGAGTAATTGGGTTAATGTGATTTTTGAAATACGAGTCTCCATCTGTCAAGGCATGTTCCCTTCATTGCTGATTAAAACACAGATAGATCTATCAGTGTGAAATCATTTTCCGCAGAACGCCGGTTAGTTTGCCAGAACACTTTGTTTGCTTGCCACCTACTGTAATTGGAATCCACTTTATGTCCGAATTTCATCCAAGATTGCATTTTCGACTTTTCCACCGTGAGTGCTGCGGTCTTTCGTGCCTCAGCGTACCAGGAATGCAAAGAAGATTCAACTTTTTCCTGAAGCCAGGCCTTGTAGATCACTTTCTTTGTTCGAAGAGCGTCTTGCACAACCTGGCTCCACCACGAGATTAGTTTTTTGCCATTATTCGCGCACCGAGTCGTTTCCGTCCACATACCAGAGCAGCAGATGAAGCTACAGCTGCTTTGAACAGCCACCTTTGGGTCCGCTGTGAATTCCCGGATCTCTCGGAACAAGGGCGATACACTGCATGCAAATCTCTTTCTTACACCTTTGTCCACCAAGGCCTCCCCTTTTATTTGGTACGACTTCCTAGACCTGCGTGTCCGTGTAGACCAGCCATGTCCAACACAAATGGCTTACTGAGCCAAAAAGTATGTCACTATCTTGACCAGGGCCGCACATTGAATGGCTTACTATGATTTTAGAAAAGTAAATTTAGCTCCTGAAAGTGTTCGAATCCTAATTACAATGATAACAGACGTGATAAAGAGGCACTGAGGACCACCTGCATCAAAAATGTCAGATTCAAGATTATCAAAATAAGGACAGGTTGTCATTATGCAGAATACTTATAACTGCCACAACCTAACGTGGGCCGCTATAGTTCTGCATCACTTTGACATGAACGTCCAACACTGAACGGAACAAGTCAGCTGAAAATACGCAGACATTAATGAGTGACTGTTGACCCAAGGAATCTCTGCACCAGATGCACTTGTGCAAACTTTGTGTTGGAAGAAAGTGTTCATGATGCACAGTGCGTTGTTACATCACAGTAGCACCAGGAGTCTTCCGTTATCATTTACGTCAGCATCACCATGTCGGCCAATCACACCCTTCATACCTACGCATCGTTCCCAAAGCGTGTGTTGAAGTCTCCCAAAAGAATCGTGGATTCATTAGTTTTAACTTTCGCAGGGCATCACTAATTTTCTTTCACAAATTCCGGGTACAGGGCACTTGAGCTTGGGTTGTATACCTACAGACGCCAAAAACATCCAGGAAATGCCGTTTGGCTTCCTCGATCAATTCGTTTTCTTTTCCTGTTAGTGAAGTGATGTTCCAGTTTCCAATCATTAGCTTATGGAAAGACTGCCGTGTACGCGTGGCTTTCAAACCTCCCCGAGTAGAAGAACTCAGCACTGTCGCTATTCGTCAACCCAGATGCATAGCGGGCGCAACGTGGGGCCTCCACTTGTGGATAGCTGATGGGGGAGACGATCGGGCCCCTCTGACTAAAGCCCGAACGCGGTCCTTCGTGACGCGCGCGACAGCCGATGCGCGATGGTTTTGATTAATTTTGCGCATTTGTTGGTATTAGCTGCCGAGATTGTACAATGAATCTATGTTATATCTACTTAAGAACAAAACAGAATTTTTCGTGGACCAATTGCAACAAGTGGAAACAACTGTGCCCCTTGGCCCTTACAGGCATTACCACGTATAACCTACTATCAAATGGAGCTAAAGTAAACTTCATTACAATTGTCATTTATTTTAATGTCGCACTCGCCCAGCGTTTGTAATCAGTCATTAAATAATCACCCCAATGGTGTGCTGTGGTCTTTACGTCGTTATTGATACAACTTCATTACATTCGTGACATGTCATTGAATGTGTCTTTTGAGGCGGAAATTTACAGGCTTGCAGAGTTAAAAAATCATATGAAAAAGATGAATTTAACTGAACCAAAATATCGTTCAGCAAAATTTTATTCACTCTAAAGTGTACTGTCATAAAGCTTTTGCTGAGAAATTTCTTTCAGGATTTTTAGTCTTTTGTAAAGTGCTTTGAGACAATTTTTGAACGAACTTCGACTGGGATCAAAACTGAAAATTGATGACCCCGAAAATTCAATCCGGACAGACCTGCCATCTACTAACTATAAACTTGACGTGGAAAGCAGAATGAATCGGGGGGTGATTTGTTTTTCGTGAATCCTAGCCCTTTGTTTTATAAGGTTTGATTTTTTAATGGCAAAACTCGAATACTCCACTTCCTAGTTTTCCACAACTAACTATCTAAAAAAAAACTTTGAAAACGTGAAGAGGTTGTATGTATGGATATTTTAAATTGTCTGCCGGAAATGATCAGGCGTGTAAATTTTTTCCGTGATGTGGGAGGAGGTAAGAACTCAAGGTTTGCGTTCGCAATTGGTTACAATTAATTATTTTCATTTATCGATTATTCAAAGCCAGTGTACATGTTGACAAAGTGTATGGTTATACCTTCGCAGTTCCATTGAACTGACCTCTTTCAATGTTTACATTAACAATGTNTCATTGCAAGGAATGATATATGTGAAGCATTCGGGCGTGTTAGTAATCAGTACAGTGGACGGGCCATGTGCAGTGGACGGACCATGCCAATATTCATCAATTAAAATAAAATTTCTCTGTTCCCCCAACATGTTTAAAATTCATAAATTTGTTCATACTGGCGTTCTGACATACTTTAGTTGCGTTCATTACGACTTAACAATATTGCGTTATTTCATGGGGTACAGGCAATAACTCTGTACTATAACCATTGTCAGCATCACGCAACAACATCTTACGGACAATGACGTTAACAAATATAGATGTCACATAACTCCTTTGTACAAGAACTTAAAGATATTGAAACATAATGATATTCATCAATTTGATTTGGCACAATTTTTGCAAAAATTTCACCACGGCAAATTGCCAAATATATGCAATGGATTTGTTTCAACAGACTTCCTGTAGATTCTTATCAAACTAGATTCGCTAAAATGGAAAATTACTTTGTTCACCGAGCTTCAAGCAATGCCGGAAAACAATCAGTTTAGTACTGCGCAGGGTAGCTTCTCTCTTGACCAAGGCGGAACGAAGTCTGACGGTTGTACCTGCATTTTGCAAACAGTTACAAAAATTCGTACTCTCTCAGTATGAAGTGAGCAAATCAAAATCCCTGGTTTGTTGCTCCTATCAAATTTCACTGAGCATCACTTTCATTCATGTCGTACAGTATTCCTAGCAATTTTTCTGTTTTGGAACGCGTGAGTTTGTGTTGTATTGCTATTTAGCCTACAGTACAGATTGGTCTGTAAGACACATTTAATAGGGCATCTTGACCAGATAACCTTATGGTTTGTCGATGTCCCAGCTTCGGAAAAATGATGTAACTCACTTATAGAGCAAAGACTGTATTTTTTGTTTTGCTATCAAATGTAGTGCTTGTCGAGCATTTTTCTATTTTCGTCGTCTTTCCGTTGATATGTGTACTTTACTCACCGTCGCTAGACGCATCTCTTTATGGGCTCCACCAACTGGAAATGGTGATGACCATTTTTTGGGCGATGAGCTTTGCAGATGGTGACTGACTTTTATTACAGTAAACATTATTTCTTTTGCCTCACACTATTCGAAAAACCTGGTGACGCGCTTAAAGTTTGCAGAAGTTTTGAAATCCTTTGTGTTTCGAGGCTTAAAGCTTCTGTACTTTAAACACCTTTAGCAAGGCATGTTGTCGCCTTTTCATTTTCAGAGTATATACGAGTGAACACATCCTACACCACCCCAAACAGTATAGACGTTGTGGCAAGGTGTTTATGCCACATATAAAGCTGAGTTCGTTACAGCAACAGCAGAGTTAACCTGGTCGAGCGGGGAATCTCTACTGCTGTTGTGCAGAGGGCCGGCGGTTCGATTCTCTCTTTAGTTGGCTCGGGGCGACGCAGCATTGTTGCTGCAACAACATGTCTTTCCAAATCGGTTTCAAAAGTTCCAAAGCAAGTCTTGACATCGATTACAGTTGCTGAGTTACCCAGTCATCAGCGGACCGCACTTCGCATCTCTATGGAGTGCTAGCGAAAGGGCATGGCCATAGTTTGCGCCTGGTTTTAACTGTAGGCCAGACCGTATCCAGAGCGGCAAACAGCTGATACTTTCGAGGGGCCAAATGATTGCGACTTGTTGTTTTAGCGAACAACTAACAACGTTTTTGGTGCTTTCAAAATGTATTTGAAAATTTCGGGGGGGGCAATTGCCCTGATTGCGAGTAGGCCCATAACAAGCTTGGGACACCAGGAGGGGCAAAGAGTTTTCTGAGAGGGGCCCAGATTTTTTAACTATATCCAACACATTTTTCCATGAGGGGGCGAAAATTTTTCTAGGGGCTTCGCCCCCCTTGGTTACGGGCCTGATTGCGAGCCTGGTTGTGGCTATTACTTTGGGGCCCAGGTTCGCTACAGGGGCTGCCAGAGTGGAAAATATTTCCCACCTAACTATCGGTACCTCATACCTGGACTGACTGCCTTGCATGGTTTAAGGGCTCAGTCTGAACTTTAACATAAGCTATGTGATGCTGGGCCCTGCTGTGCGTCGCCACTCCGGGCCAAATGGGCCGTTGTCAGTTTAACGTCATGGCCACTGCTTACTTTATACTATGTAAGATCAATCCAGTGAACGCAAAAAAAACGAAGCATTCTCGCAGTACGTTTTTTTTCGGGCTCCTTTGCCGATTGCCAAGATTTTTCACACGTTATTTTTCCTACGCACTGAAAATCCCGGTCAGAATTTTTTTGAAGTTGCTACGTACGGACACGTCCAGGTGAATTTTAATCCTGGCCAAACCTCAACACATTTCATCTGCAATCGACTATTGTTTTATTCAACGCATCACCAGGCAACTGTTGTCATAGTAATGCGAACAGCATAAACGATGTTTCTCTGGCACGATTGGTGATAATAGCGTTGCGCGAAATTAACTTGTTTTTCTCCGTCGCCGAAGGACTTCGAATACTTTTGCGACTTTGGGGGGTTGTCGCTCATATCCCGCATCCCGCCCGGTGAAAATTCAAACCAACGTCAAGTCCCACAAAACCCGTCACCCATTCCTCTTTCCAAAACTAACGAACAACCAACTCTTCGTCTTCTGCCAATCGCGACTTGCCTGTTGTTCTTCGATCATTCGTCGAAACCTGAACCTCAATCTCACCTGTTGTCAAGTCCATTGTGACGCATAATGCCAGATGCGAAACGCGATCGCGTGGCGTCGATTCAAATACCTTCGCAGTCGAACTTCACCCCGACAGGTCAAAGGGCAAGTCAATTGAAAGTTGCATCAAGGGTTCTTGTCGACAACAGAGAAACAGTTAAGTCTGATTGTTGACTCCGCGACAAGGTCGTCCGACATGCTTAAGATAAAAACTGCCGACGTTTCTCACATTTCGGCCTCAAAATTTTAGTTATTGGTGAAAAATTTTGCGCAAGAGCTTTAAGGAAAATTTTGTTTGATCTGCGGCGTTTGTTTGCGAAAAAAGCGTGGGGGGTGAAAAGGAGGAGCTTAGATTTCGTTCGCACTTGGTAGTTTTTCTCGACATTCGTCGAAGGAAGGTCTTCTTTCGAAAAAAGGCAAAAAACTGCGGCCATTTTGACGTTTTCCTGAAGTTTGAATCACATCAATCAATGTCACTGTGCAATTCACGTTCGGAGGCTCCCTGCTGTTCAAATGAACGGCTGCAAAGTTCAACAGCAGATTGAAATTCTAGCAGTCTTGTGGTTGCGACATATATGACGTCATCATCGTCATGACGCAAACAACGAGCGTCGAATCGATGTAACGACCGATTTTAATCACCCCCTTTTCGCACTTTCGTGGGAGTGTAGGATGTTGCCAACATGACTGGAGTAAGTCAAAGACCATTATGTCGTGTTACAAGACTGGTCAAGGCAACAGGGCCATTTACCCCCGATTAAAAAAACAAAAATGTGGTCAAAAATGAAACCAACTCCAAAAGACATGCATAGATAATGAGAAATAACAAAAAGCAACACAAAAAAACTAGCAGTGGCCCACAAAACGATTTGGAGTATCCTGAAGTAAAAATTAGTGCGTCTCTTGTGGAAAGAAGGGTGGTTGTCGCAGAAAGGCCAGAAAGATGTAACGAAACCAACGTTTGACTGAAAAAATGCGATGCAACAGGCTTTCATGAGCACAAAGAGCAAATAATCGAGTGCAAAAGGTTGAAAAAAAGTTTTAGTTTCCGACGGAAGTCCGTGTTTGGTGCAAGGTGAGCAATGACGTTATATCAGGAAAAGTTATGGGTAGAAGATCACAAAGAGATCATCATCAAAAGTGTTAAACATTCGAAAAATGTTTTGGGGTTATTTCAACTTCCAGTTTGTTGGATCACTTTACCCTATTACAGGGATGATGAATACAGAAAAATAAAGCGAGGTGGAGTGACGATAAGNGGTTAAGGAAATGGAATGAACGCTTATGACCGGAGGAGATATATTTANACAAGATTTGGCTCCNTGTCATTNTGCAAGAAAAAAGTGAAACAATTTTAGAAGAGCAAGGTATCAAGGTTGTTGATTGACCTGGGAACTCATCCGATACGAAACGCATCGAAAATTCGTGGAGAATTTTCAAAACAAAGCGAATGGGTAACGATTGCACAACCCTGGCCAGTCCCATTGAATTGCTGTTGCTGCCACATGGTTCCGTGATGAAATGTTGCTCAAGACTGCCAAAAGTTTTGCCAAAAACTTGTGGAATCAGTGCCGAAACGTGTTGAACAGTTAATGAAGAAGAAAAGTGATCACTACGCTTACTAAAAGCAGCTTAGGTTTCATTCAAACCGCAACAAAAAGCAATTTATGGCTGTCTTTTGCTGGTGAGTCAATTAATTTTCACACTCCTGTACTTTTCCACGAATACGTCATGCACAGCAGAGCGTGACAGGATCGATTTATGCGCGTGTTCGATAATCTCCGCACAGTGTCTGACGTAATAAAAGCACCGTACGTTACAATCAGCGACGCACGACAATAGCGAGGCGATTTATGTCGAGCAGGTAACTCATAAAGCTGCGGTAGTTTCGGTAATTATGCACCGCTGCTTTCCAGCGGTAACATGAGGCACAAGAGAGGTAAATGTCGATCAGAACTGAATGTCCAACATTAATCGAAGAACGAATCCCTCGATGCAGACCGTGCTTTTTCAGGCTGTGGCGGCAAGAACTGGTTGGGGGAGAAGGGGGGAGTTATCGCGACATCGCGTGGACGAGTGGAGTGCAGCGCAAGCAATAACAGGGCTGTGGAACGGTATGTGGGGAGGGGGCATAACATATAAGGTCGTTGTCCAAGCTAGGGACGTTGCTGACGGATTCGACGCATCCGCAAAAAGGGAATCGATTCAAAAATGTTTCCGAATCCACAGCCCTTGTCGACGAAGGTAAAAAGAAGAAATGATTGATAGACAACGGTATCGTAGATAGTGAACAAAATAGACTGCTTTCCTTCCTGTATTCACAGCAAAACAGATGCAGCGTGTCCCTCAGGGCCTTTCCAGCCATTCCTGGGCCGCTTTATGAACCCTGTTGACCGCCGTGCCGTCCAACTGCGACTTGAGGAAAAGAGAGATGTTGTCGATCGCGATCTCGAGTCCTTTGTGCACATCTCGCATCATGTCCGAGTTGCTCTGCGAATGTACAAGTCGAAGCCAGATTAACACTAGGTGCTCATTATTTTCTCAACGATCTTTTCAAATATTATTTCAACGATGAAATTAACGAAGTAATCAATGTGTTGTTCCACAATGAAACTGGATGAGACGTTAAATCCGTTGCAAGTTCACACTTCACTGACATGCTCGTTCAGCGTCTGTAACAAGTTTAGCGTTTAAGCCAAACCTTGCGCGTGTCGTAGACAAATACTATTCTTACGAAACAATTCAACAGTTTCTGCTGGTTGTGATTTACAACTTCATCGTAACTATGAAACTGGTCAGCTTATAAGCTTTCATCAAAAGTATTAGAAAAACAGTGCGTTGCTGCGAGTGTATTCGAATCTACGACCTGTCGATTCGGAGTTCTATCTTTACATTCACTGCAACTTAAAATTGTGAACTATTCAAAACATTCAGAGCAACATCAATGTTGACACAACAGTGCCGTTGACGTCACATACGAGAATACATTTCTACGCCGAAGATTAGGGAAGTATTTCAAAGAGAAGACAAATCTCATCATCTTACTTTCGTTTGCTCGTAAAACTTTGCCAGGCCAGCCTTGTTGTACTCCCCTCTGTCGTGATAATATTGCTTCAATGCTCCGTTCAATTTCTCCTGGAGCTTCAACAACTGCATGAAGCAACGATAAAAGGCATGCGAGGTTTGTATATATCGGATGCGAGGTTAGTACTTCTGCGATCGGAAAGCCCGAGCGGCAAGTGTGCAAAGCTTGACACTGTAGCAGCAAGAGAGACCACCCCACGGGATCACTCCATTTTTACTTGTTCGCGCCACATACATATGGGTGTTGTTCTTCACGCACATCCCGCTCGTGCTAAATCGCGCATTCAACGCAACACCACCGGAGAGGTTGCAACAATACTATGGAGTTTTGTGTCTGCAAAGACGAGGGGGTGATAGTTCAGTGG
>JGI24021J15306_10011936_pt1 | contig 10790 bp, 6 predicted proteins | sample Ectturendosymbi1_FD_15306 | JGI IMG/M metagenome (IMG submission 15306) | reverse complement strand
AAGTGCTTATCACGGTTGGCTGAGTATGATGACGTCATCAGAGGGGCCCCCTTTTTAGTCTTGCCTCGGGCCCCCCCAACCTTAAACCCACCACTGGCCATGACATAAATTAAGGGGAGTGCGTGTAGAAGAATATGCATATTATGTCAACAAACGTCGCCAAAACATTGGTTTGGAAACACGACTATGACGTTAAATTGTGACGTCACAAAAAGCGAACACCAAATACAAATTACCACTACATGCCACTGATAGAAAACCTCCCATGAAAATTTTCTGCGTGCGCCACTGAACTGGCCTATATTACTGGTAGCAGATTGTTGCTTGTCCCAGTAGCAAAAGATTTGTGAAAGCATTAAGAATTGGTTTCAGTTAATTTATCCGAATTCATCATGCCTGCAGTATTGCGTTCTGCTGCCTTGTGTACACGAATTCGAAATATCCTACGTAAGTGGTTCGTAACTTCAGTTTTAACTCTACCCACACATGTTCTGTAACCTCATATAATTTTGTACGGATTTTCTGTAAATGATTCAGAAGCAATTCTTTCGCGCATTTTAGCTCTTTGCCCTGGAGGTCAAATATTTCTATCAGAAAAACACTTGAAAGAATTCGCAAATCATATTCATTTAGCGAAAATGATTTCAAACATGAAATAATTTTGGCAAAGAGCTTGCTTCGGAAGGAGTCGAAGCTGCTTATTTCGCTCGAACATTTTTTTTCATTTATAACTACTTAAAAAGCTGCGTTTGGTTGTTACTGGTAGCTGTAGCTCTTCCCGTCATCAGCGCTTTATGCGAGAGAAGTTTCTCAAAAATGAAATTAGTGAAAACCTTTCCCAGAAATTCCATGATCAATGAAAGATTTGGGAACACTGATGTTTCAATGGGAAGGTATGAGCTGAAAAATAGATTTAGATAATTTCGTTGATGTATTTGAGAGTCGATATGATAATCGAGGAATTAAGTTACAATGATAACGTAGACTGTGCAGGTGTCTGTATGAGAATTATATTGCTCAGTGTCTATTTGTCTGAATCTTTTCAGGTTTAGTGCTAGTGCGTGTTTTGCTTATGACAAGACAGTCATAAATCAACGCAGGGTTGAAAAGTCAGCTTTTGAGGATCAACCAGAGTAAAAGTCAGTGTGAATATTAAAATGAACAACTTTGTTGGAAAAATTCTGCAAAATAAGTTTTACACCTGCTGTTGCATGTTGCATCTTGCATCTTGCAATCAGGTACACGCCCTAAACGCCGATGCACGCCCTTATCAGCGGCGCTACTATCCTACTTTAGGTGCAACTGGTGCCGAAACCCTGCTGCTGTTATCTGCATAGGCTATATTGCATTGAATAGTCCTCACCCTATCCACGCTGCAGATGAGCATTAGTCATACTCATTACACCAGGGTTGCTAGGTAGTCATAAGCAAGAAAGGCCAGTTCACCCCTTGAAAAAAGCCAAAGAGCACCGAAAAAAGCCAAACACACGATAAATACACAATAACACCTTTAAAACACCCAAATGCGCTTTTGAAAGGCATTATGTACATGTTTTATACATAAAAAGAATAAAAATCACTCCATCAATGAACTTCTTCAAACTTTTGGTTTTTCTGAAGAGTAACTTGAAACTGCAAATTTATAAGCATGTAATAGCAAAACAAAAAACTGCAAATTCTCGTGCAGAGTTTCCAATGAAAATTTATAATTCTGTGTCCAGAAACTGTGTCTAGAAATCTGCCATATGCCCAGAAACCTGCCAAAATCATCTTCTTTAGATCTCCCAAATCGACATAAAAAATGTATGTGGCTAAAAAAGTCAAATTTCGTTTGGCCTTTTTTCAAAAATAAAAAAAGGCCAAAGGAGTTGAAAAACGGCCAAAAATTACAAATTTGGCCTCAAAAAAGCCAAATTGGCAACCCTGCATCACACTCGTAACAGTAGTTGCATTACTATATTATGATTACATCACAATCACAAAATAACCATAAGCTAGTCTACCACAAAAACCGATAAGTCAGTAGTCACTAGACACCAACCTGTTGTTGGCAGATGGTTTATTCTTGTGCTTTCTAGTTCGAATATTTTGACGAAACTAGTTGGCTATTAACAGCCTACTTGTCTCTGTGTCAAGTTGGGATTCGTGGTTGGAAACATTACGCTTTCATGTGAATTGTATTCACTTTTGTGGAGCTGTTTTCGTTCATGTTTTCGTGGGCAGGACCTACGAGCAGTGGTGGGTTCAAGGTTGGCGAGGCCCGAGGCACGACTAAAAAGGGTGCTCTCTGATGACGTCATCATACTCAGCCAACCGTGATCATCACTTTTGATTTGACTAAGATACGACCACCGAAGGGTATGTTCCTGAGGCTACGGCATAACTGAAATAGCAGGAGAAAATGCAAAAGGGTGTTCATGATACACAACTTTGAAAACCACTGAAAGCTGAGATGACAAGGCTGGCAACACATAAAGTTAGGCAATAGCAAGTAGGAATCGCCCCCACTTCTTTAGTTTTGCGCCCCATTTTTCTGCATTCACCATCAGTAAACTACAAAGTTTACCCCTTTGAAAGTTTCACACCTTCCCTCTTTGAAAAAATGCTCTGTAGTTGGTATCCTGAATTTGTTCACATTCACGTCTTTGTGGGAATCCATGAAACTATAAAAAACAACCAAGAAGAATTGAAACACTAAATTTGTTTTAAATTTCATCCTTTTAACTGCAAGAACATAGCATACAAAAGCATCCAATTAGAGACTTGTTTTGGAAAGCTTTGAGGTTGGATGAGTCAAGGCTGCCCTCATCTTGCATTGACACTAGTTTGAAAAATGTGCAAAAGTATGAAATAATTCATCATGTACCTTATTGAAAAAATTTCTACTGCAGCAAGTAGCCTACACAATTGATTAAATCTGTTCTAAGAAAAAACGGTTTAAGTTATACTGGCTAAGAGCTGCTAAAAGAGCTTAAACATCACCTACCAAGTCTACGTCAAACCAACCATTTATTTACAGTACTAGTCAAGCTTCACATAACCTGTGACTTCAGGCATAGGCTAAATCAAACCACCTAAAATACCTGAAATATCTGAAGAAAAAATGAGCATTCATAATAGTCTACTGAAAAATTGCCATTTCTGCTACGTGACAAGAAGCATGAGTGTAGCCTTTCTTATTAACAGTCTTTGCAGCACAACAGCAATAATAAAAAGTACTTCATAAACTAAAAAGAAAATGCCTTTTAAATTAAAACATGCAGTGTGGTCCCTACTATAACAATTGCATGTTGTCTTTTTTTCTGATGGAAATGTTCACTAAGGTACAATTTTCATAAAATTATCAAGATACCAAATACGTCAATCTCTAAAAACATCATTTGGTATAAAAAGTTATCATTTGGTATAAGTAGGCCTATTTGCTCTTATTTGATAGGGTCTTTGCAGAACTTTGTGGAAGAAATTTTAACCCACAATTTTTTTAGGTATAGAAGTTGCTTTGAAGCTTTTCTTTATTTGCTCATTGGAGATGGTGGTGGGGCCGCTTTGAAAGGACGGTACTTACACATTACAATTGCTGTTTGGGTCCTCGTTGAAAGCATATTACTTACACATAACAGTTGCTGTTGGTGGCCACTCCAAAAGCAAGGTATTTAGACATTAAAGTTGCTGCTGGGGGCCCCTTTGGTAGCAAGTTGCTTACACATTACAGTTGCTGTTGGGGGCCCCTTTGCAAGCAGAGTACTTACACATTGCAGTTTCTTTAAGGCCCCTTCAATGAATTTAAAAGCAGAGTGCTTACACACTTCAGTGGCTGTTGGGGCCCCTTTGAAAGTAGAGCACTTACACAATACAGTTTCTTTTAGGGGCCCCTTCAATGAAGTTTGAAAGCGGAGTACTTACATATTTCAATGGCTGCTGGAGGCCCCTTTGAAAGCAAATTACCTTCAAATAGCAATTCCTGCTGGGGCCCCTTTGAAAGCAAAGTACCTCCACATTACAGTTTCTGCAATGGACTCCTTTGAAAGCAGAGTACTTAGGCTACTTATGATCTGCTTTATAGTACATTATATGAGTGAGTAATAAGTTTTTCATCAAAAATAAGGAAAACTTACGCACGTAACACCTCAAGGGGGACCTCCAAAAAGGGGGGGGCAAAGCAAGTGCCTCGCCCGCCTCCCCTTAAACACACCACTGCCTACGCGGGAGTTTTTCCTAGCATGGTAGCTATTTTATCTATATTCTGATTACTATACAAACAAGCTATACAAGTTTCGGCAAAGGTCCCAAAAACTAGTGGGCCCAGCATTGATCTTCATAGCCCATGGTAAAATTTCTCTCAAAGGTCCTGCGTGTGGAGTCGGCATAACTGCATACGGAAAATGGTGTTTCGTTTTACATGTGCAGTGCTGTGGAAGTTGCATGGTTAGCACAGAATATGCGACATAGTAGCATATGTGTGCGATTGCATCTACAAAGGCGTTTAGGTATCTCTCGTGAAAAATAATGCTAGTTCATAATCAACGGTTTTCGCCGCAAGCCTATTTTGGTTTCGATAGGGTTAATCATAGCAACTTAATCTTCAAAACAACAAAAAACACCATGCAAGATAGATATTTATGTTTGGCCCATACTTTTTCCTTGTCCCCGCAGTGCCTTTCCCACTTTTTTAATTCTNGATCGCCACTGTGCACAGCACGAGCGTCCAAAAGCAAAAAGACAGACGACAACCGGAGGGCGGAGAAGCCACAACAATGTCAAGTGAAAGTGACTGGAATCGGCTGGTACCCCGTCCTCGGCGCTTGAAGATCAGTCGGTGTTTACCTGTTCAATGTTAGCTCGGATAGACTCCTTGATCGCTTTCTTGATGACTCGATCTTATCTTGAGTCTCGAAGTGCATGCTATAGTACGGGAAACCAAGTTATAGTACAGGAATAACTACAACCACTGAAAAATAATGGACGTAGTTTTAGACCTCAATTATTTTCTTTTTCTAACCCTGACATAAACCCTAACCCAACAAACTTACCTCAACACCAAACCCTAACCTCTGATTATCAGTTTTCTCAGCGTACTTGAAGAGTGTTACTTTGTGCATGCGCACATGGCGTGAAGTCAGAAATTACGCAAGTCAGAAATGTCCAGTGTTGCCACTCTGTTGACATGAAAAAGTACTAGATTTCACGATAAAAAAACACTACTAGATTCACAAAAAAAACATTAGATTACAAAATCAAACTTACACACACTGAAACTAAAAGTACCCATAAAACGTGTTGCAATGCCAACCATAGGCATTATGCAACTGATTGTAGTCTAAACCAGAGACAAAGAAAATGGGAGATAGCAGCAACGCTTGTGATTGTTTATACAGGTCACTGAAACTTTCAACAGATGACCAAGTAACTTCGCAACGGTTTAACTCAAAACTTATAATACTGGGTATTATATATTTCACTGTATTGTGTGATGTAAGATTTAATTAGGTAGAATTTTTAGCAAATTACACTTGCACTAATCAAAAGGTTTCAATTAAAGTTACAATTACACAAAATTGTGCATTGCATTGAGCTCACTCGTGAAAAAGGACTAGATAGCCATAAAAAACACTAGAACACTAGATGAAATGAAAAAAAACTAGATGTAATGGACAAACACTAGGAGTGGCACCACTGCTCAGGCTGAGTCTACTTTCTACCAGTGTTACCACTCTGTTGTTACGGAAAAGCACTAGATTTCATGATAAAAATACACTAGATTCACAAAAAACACTAGATTACAAAAGAAAATTTACACACAGTAAAAGTGCCCAAAAATGCGTTGCAATGCCAACCACAGAGGCATTGTGCAACTCATTGTAAACCAGAGACAAAGAAAACGGAAGATAGCAGCAACGCTTGTGTTTGTTTGAACAGGTCACTGAAACTTTTCACAGATGACCAAGTGACTTTGCAGCAGTTTAACTCAAAACATATTATATTGTGTTGTGTAATTTAAGATTTAGTTAGGTAGAGTTTTTAGCAAATTACAGTTGCACTAAATCAGATGATCTCAATTACAGTTACATATACACAAAATTGTGCAATTCATTACATTCAGCACACTCCTAAAAACAAACACTAGATAGCCATAAAAAAGCACTAGAACACTAGATGAAATGAAAAAACACTAGATCTAGTGGAAAAACACTAGGAGCGGCACCACTGGAAATTTCGCTTGACACCGGTGTCAAGCGAATGTCATTGCACAGGACGTTGAGTTTGGAGTGCAGTCGATAGCCAAAAAAGTATATTAATAATTGTTGCGTCACTTGTTGTTCATTGTTTTGCAATTAAAAGAAGACCTTCATTGTTGCATCATAGTTTTAGGATGTTGCCGATGTACAGTTCTTCACAGTAGATTGTGAGTATAGAGTAGACTCAGCCTTAGTCTAGCTAGTAGAGAGTAGACTGAGTCATAGACTACACACTAGACCTGCTGTTCAGACTTTGTGGTAATAAAGTGAAAACAGCGTGAAACCTAACCTTTTATTATATTATAGTCAAGCCAGATGAAGCAAAATAGCATTTTTTATATGAGAAGCGCAATCATAATAACAGTGAGTGAAGGTGTGGACGGTAATGAGCAATGTGGTTCACATGTAAAAGAAGCACCTGATCCGAAGCGGACCAAATGTAGGCTAAATCAATTGCCAAAATCAGAAAATGGGTCGACTCATATTTCAGATACGAGTCCTTTTTGCCGAATGACCAAATTTTGAATGCAGCAGCTACATTCAAGAGATGCAAGAACAACCGAGTCATTAAATTTCTTCTGTAATATCAGTTTACTGTTGAAATGTGTAATCACCAATTATTTCATTTTCTTGCAAGCAATTTGTGTTTTTTTAATGGGGTTTCCATAACAAACGTGAAAGTGTATCAGAGGTACCACGATGACAAAAAGGTTGAAGAGCACTGATAAATGGATGAGCACGGATCAGGACTGGATCAGGAATGAAACCTATTTTGGCCGGATCAGGAGTCAAGTCATGTTTGCGTTGTAAGTATTCAGCAGTAAAACACATTTCAATCGACAAAGCTTGAAACAAACAGCACAGATTGGCCGAAAGACGGCTAAAGTAGTCACGTAATCAAGCCCAGCCTACACTCAGTGACTGTCACGTTTCAATAATACAGGTGAAGAACAAAAAATGAGTTCAAAATGAAACAAAACAAAAAAACAAAAGTGTGCTCAGTTTCAGGTCAACCCTCGAAAACATCTTAAAAACCACGTATTGTATATATCACACATAAGAGTCAATAACCAGCAAGCATTCGCGATTTTACTTGATTTGAAAACGTATGCAATGGTAGCATTTTGATATTATTGGAAATACAAACCTATGCAACAGGTCCTACATATTGCAGCATTTTTTTACCATAATCAGTTCTAACACGTTTATGATAAAAATTTCCTGAAACTTGTTGTCTTGTGCCATGATCATGTATGTTGTACAGTTTCAAAAAAGTTATCAAAAGAAGAGAGGAGGATATCGGCATTATACTTATACATGAACCTTTCCAAATTAAGTTGGTACATATCAGAAACTTTGAGAATTTTAAGAATTTAAAAATGTTGCTTGCACTTGATGTTCTATTGCTAAAAGTCATGTATTTCACAATTCGGTTTTGCAGCACTTGCATTGGCCAGATAACAGTTTTATACGCTCGCCCCCAATCCATTATGCAGTATTGTAAATGCGAATGGAAGAGACTGAAATAGATCAAACGCAAAATTTTTATATCAGCAAAATGTCTAATTTTGCACACTACGTCACAAGCTTGAGAAAGTTTCTTACAGAGACTACTAATTTGTGGTTTCCACGAAAGTTATTCGATTTCGATATGACAGTTATTGCAATTGAGTGGTTGTATAAAAATGGAGATTAATAAAATATAGAAAATTAAGCTTAATAAGTATAAATGCATGCTTGAATAGGGGAACCAATTTGAAAAAACTGTTGATCTCCTAATCGCAAACTATGAGAATTGAATTAATAGCATGAGAATTATGTGAGCATTGTAACATACAGTGAAGTGCCTGAATATTATGATACATCGTGATTTGGTGAGTACTGTCATGTTGTATTTGCACATTGTTATCATGACTAATGAAACTTTCAGAATAAGAATCAAATATTCTTTCAGTGCGTGTAACTGTTAAAGTGAATAGTAAGAAAGAAACGGTAACGGGCAATTAATAGGGTTTGCTAACCAGGCGAGTTTCTGTGAGCATGAACCCAGGTCCAGTAATGAGAACTCACGCATTAATGATATCTACTGGATCTAAAGCATAGCAATGCCACCCTGTAGGAGTCGCATAATATGTAACAGGAGTCATTTGTTACAGCCACAATGCTGCGTCGTCCTGAGACACCTAAAGCGAGAGTCGAATCCACGACCCTGCGCGTAACTGCAATAAACAGAGTTTTCCCCACTCGGCCAGCAGGTAGACTCTACTACTGCTGCTACGAATTCAACGTTATATGTGGCGAATCACCACGCCACATAATAAACTTTGTTTTTGTGCAAAACAAAACGTGTCAGTTGAATTGTGTTCGAAGATTTTAGTCCGGCTCCCCAACAAAATCGTACGTCTGGGTTTGGCTCCCTTCAGCGAAAAGGCTTAGAACCCAGGTTTAAAGTTTAGTAGGTTTATGTTTCAGTTTAGGGTTTAGTGCTGCAGCACCAATGCTGCGTTGTCCTGAGCCACCTGAGTAGAGCCTCGGGGTGACAGCAATAGAGTTTCCCCACTCGACTAGGTAGACTTTGCAATTGCTGCTACGAATTCAAGGTTAAGCTACGTGGCGAATCCCCGCGCTACATCAGGTTTTGGGATTAGGTCTTGGGTTTAAGTTTTGGGTTTACGTTTTGGGTGTCAGTTTCGGGTTTGAGAAAGATAAAGAGAGAGTTTCTTGCTTATAGCTTTTCCTTGTTAGCCCACCTATCAGTGATGCCAGGTTACTTTGCAAAAACAAGCAAATAAATTTGAAAAGCATGCCAAAAATAGGTAATTTAATCGAAAAACAAGCCAAAATGCGTTTGCAGGAAAATTCAACAAAACGAAAAATCAGGAAGAAAATAAAAAAAGATCAGGGTGGCAAATCCGAAAAAACAAGCCCAAAATGAGAAATCTTCACGAAAACACGCCCAATATGCCTTTAGCAGTAAATTGAAACGGCAAAAGTGCCATAAAATTTGGAAAAAAAGCAATCTGCAAAAAACAAGCCCAAAAAACAAGCAAAATTCAATTGAAACAAGCCCAAAAACAAGCAACCCGCAAGTCTTAAAAAAAAACCGCAACTCCACTAAAAAACAAGCCCAAATTCGCGGGAAAAACGCAAGGTTGGCAACACTGCCACCTATCCAACTCATGAGGACTGAGGCTTGTGCGCTCATGCACGACGTTTTATAATGCTTATGTGACGTCACAAAAACGGAGGAAACCCGGTTCCTCGCAGTGTTCCGGAGTCGTAAGGAGTTGGAGCTGGAGGTTTTTGGGTGGAGTCGGATTTTGAGCAACACTGGGAGTTGGAGTCGGATTTTTTTGTCCGACTCCGGTTGTCCAATTGGATCATTTTTTCATTTAAGATTCCTGTTGAAATGAATCGATTACTTTTGAAACGTTTGTTGAAACAGATATTTCTTGCTGTGCACCACGATTTCCATTGATTTTAACAGCCAAATTTCTTTCCTTTTGTGTTGAGGAGTCGGAAGTTTTGGAAAGGTCAGAGTCGAATATTTTACCTCCGACTCCGCAACCGTGGTTCCTCGGCTCGATCATAATTCAAGTACATCGACTTTGTCACTTGACCAATTCAACCAATTAGATTAGCCCAATGGCAAAACAACTTCAGCAGCGTTTTTGCCTCTGATGGCAAAATGGACACTGCCATGTTGAGGTTTGCAAGTGTTAAACGCTGTGTCTGTTTTTCCTCATTAGGCAAAACTATGGTTGTTTTGGCTTCAACCAATCACATTTACTAAAGGCAAAATAACTACAGCAGTGCTTTTGCCTCTTGAGGCAAAATAAAAATACATGGTTTCACATGGGTGGATCAGCACTGGATTGGACTGATGATTTTCAAAAATTTAGCGGACAGGACTGGATCGGATTCAATTTTTCGGATCAGGATTGGACTCGGACTGAAAAATTTCACTCTCTGCTCATCTCTGCTAATGTTGTATATCACAGATGAGCAATGGACTGGACTTGGGTTAGACTCGATCCGGACTTTGTTGAATTTGGATTGTTACCGGACTGTAATGTCCTTGATAAATCTAGGATCAGGACTGGATTTGGACTGACTTAATTTATTTGCGTAATTTTTGTTATTGAAAAGTTAATTTCTTGGACTTTATTTGGACTTGGATTTCAAATTTTTCATATTTTTTGGACTATGTTCGGACTTGGACTGAGCTTTGAAATTTCAGGACTGGATCTGGATCGCAAAATATGGCAGTCCGCTCCGCTCATCTCTGTTGTATATGTGACTAAAACATGCAGTGATGCATGAAGCCGCTTCAGTGGGCCTTGGATCAGGGTTGCCATATTGGCTGTTTTTAAGCCAAAAACCACAAATTTGGCTTTTTTTGAAAGCGTTTGGCTTGCGAATTTTCTTTTGGCTTTTTTTGGCTATTGTTCGAATTTGTGCTGAACTGTTACTGTCGAAACAATGTTGCAGAGATTTTCAAGTAACAGCTGAAATGTTACAAAACTTTAAGTCTGATATTGTGTATCAATCTGA
>JGI24021J15306_10011933_pt1 | contig 10790 bp, 9 predicted proteins | sample Ectturendosymbi1_FD_15306 | JGI IMG/M metagenome (IMG submission 15306) | reverse complement strand
CCGCTCCGCAAGGACATATAACCAACTACTCTGAGCCAAATATTGCACAGTCGATGTGGCAGGTCAGCTCTGTTTCCCCAAGGAATGCCGAGTTTGCATCCCCAGCGCCCTTTTTTGACACGAGCTGCCCTCCCCAGCCAACGGTTTGCAGCACGGTGTGTCCGGTTACCTGTGGAAGTTACGATCCAAGCCCAGGTTTTTCGAGCTGTACCTACGTATCAAGCCCACAAATGTTTGGTAAGTCTAGCTTCACCGTGATAATGCTTCCTGTTTTCATGAAATATTACTTGCTTTCTCACTGTTGCTTTTTTGTTGACAGTAGATTATTCTATACCTTAAAAACATAATTGCTTCCGAATAGGAGATTTGCCTGTATTTCCGTAAACTGACATATTGAATTCTTTTGACAGAGCACTGCTTTCCTTCGGACGTTGGTTTTGCCTACTTCATGGGTAAGTTGCTCTTTTTAAATCGACTGCCACTAAATGTTGTGACTTAGTTTAGACTGAGCATCACTTTTTCGGAAATAGTGTTTGTAGGTTTTGTCAAACATGGTTAAGCGTCAGAAGTGAGTATAGATATCTAAGCTCATGTTTCGTTATGCAGATAATGATTCTGAAAGTTGCCACCCATCGCTTCATGAATTGGCCGCCAATGGCTGCTTGAATGAACTGCAAGCTCGCTTTTCGAAAATTTCAACGGGCAACACTGCGATTCAGAGTGTTGTAAATGAAAGCGATAGATCTGGAATGGTAAGGGTTTCACTTTGTTGGTTCCAATGTCGAAATACCACTTTACTTACTGAATGTCAGTTTGCAACTCGTATTGCGGCTTGGCATAAGGCGCCAATCTTGACGTTTTGATAGCTACTGATGAAGGTGACTGTGCCGCACCACTTGTTCCTGTGGTCGTAGATTTTTAAATCGACATCCTTTACATGAAGCGTGACGTCACATCCTTAACGTCACATCCTTAACGTCACATCCGTCCAAAAGCTGTAACGTGTCGTCGGTTTACGTGCTATTCATGTCACTAAAAATCTGTTAAGAAATGCTGGCGCCTATAGAACAGTGTACACACGTTCCCACACCTTTTTCACGTTTTGCTTTAAAATAAGTTGGAAGTTGTTTCAAAATGGCTATTTTTTTGGATGCGTTCCTACACCTTTTTTGTTAGCACCACATCCCTGTGTACACGTGCGCGATTCTACCATAGTGGGTTGGTCTCGTCTCGAGCAGAGGCAGTAGTTCTCTTTCGCGTGTTTACCCAAGTATTTTGTCATGGCGGTGGTGCTCTGTCAGGCTGTTCGTCCATGGCTTGGCTTTAGAGCGGAGGTAAACACTACGTCTTGCCCATTATCCGATTCTTGCGATAACAATGACCGACACATGTCGTTGGTTTAGTTAAGCCGGTGTGTTTACTTACGAGGCTGCAATTAATGAAGTAGCTGGAAATCGCCCAAGCAATCTGCATCACAGTGCAGCGTGGATCAGGACACTCAAAACCCAAGTGGAGGTTTCGTGCTTGCGAAAACGATGCTCGTAGACCTGGCATTTCGCTTGTGATGCACAGTTGCTGCCTTTTGACGTGCACAGAAACAACATTCACTGCGATTGTCATGCCACCGAGCGCTCCTTACTGCGGGCCGTTTGCTACTGGCTGTAAGATGTCACGATATCGATTTTGCATGCAAATCGATTTGCTTTTTCGCGTTTTGCCCTTTTGGTTCAACGCTGTGTGAACGGTTATGTTCGGAAGTCGTCCTTGCTGAGCGAACTGTCCGCCTCTCGTCAGGCAGCAGCGGTTTTTGCGGTGCTTGATCGCGAAAACCTACTCGTCCGTCAGGTTGTTGCTGGCATTGAAAATGGTTTTGCGGTCAACTCGCCGTTATTTCATTGATAAGAAGATAATTATTGTTTTAAAATGCTAACTCCGCCGGGTTTTTGAAAATCTTCGCCACTCTGACGTAAAGGAGGGTTGGCTTTATTTGTAACTGCCAGTTCTGTAAGAAAACAAATCAAACCAAAAAGTATTTTAAAATTTTCTCAGGCTGTTGCTAGAACCTTAGTTTTTAATTTCTTCCGAACGTTTGCAAACAAGTTAAAGTATGAAAAATGGCTTTGCAAAAAAATCAAACTTAGTGCAAATCCTCTCAAGGAATAACAAAAATCGTGAATTGCTGTGGCATCGGTTATGGTATCTGCACATTGGACCGATGTTAACAACACTGTCAGCCGTCAGTAAATTGGTCGGCTTAGAGTAACTCTGCTGTTCCGTTGTAACCATGCCCATTCTGCGTGGTCGTGAGAGGACCGATTAAAAATAGCGTGCTGGTGTCGTCACTGTTTCCTCTACATCAAGACGACAGCAAAGCTGGCGCAGAGAGACAAGATGCTGACTGTGCAATGCTTGTAGACGCGCCCATCTCACTGAAAGCTTGCCATTTTCCTCTCATTGCATTAAAGCGTTTGCCTTTATTTGACGGCCTGGCTAAAACAGGCAGTTGGAAACGATTTAAGGTTGTGTTGAACGGTTGAACCAGAAATGTTGCTGTTTGTGCGAATTCTCAGCAGGCGTAGCTTACTGTCGTTGTAAGCTAGTAATTAGATTCAAACTGTTTCATGCTAACGAAAACGTGCCCACTGCAGCGTTGCTGCAGTTTTGAAGATGTTGATGTCATACGCCACTACTCCTTGCCGCGAGGTTCCTGTTTGCAGTGCCGTGACGTGCCGAAGTACAGCGTGGTGTAAGAGCAGCGATTGGCTTCAGCACTTTCTGTGGCGCTGACGTTAACACGTTACCTTCGTTAATTTTTAACATTGTAGCCCGAACTGTATTCATGGCGCTTGACGTCGGTGTTCACGGCTCTGGTTTTCAGTTAAGCTCACGTGTGCCATGGCTTATGGTGAAGCAGCTTGTCGCACCCCGTACTTGTTTCAGCCGTTAAAAGTCAGTCGCAACGAGCGCGAACTTTCCAAACATACTGTCACTGCGCATTTGTCCCCCAAAAAACATCCCAGGAGCTTATGTGACGTGTGCAAAAAAGTGTAGTTGGTGATCGAGTATATAGGCAACTGCTAAAGGTCTTTCATTTTTCTCGGATTCTTGGGATTACAAAAACTTTTCTTAGAAGTTGTGGAAACGGATGTGGGTGAACATCGCGGTAAAAATAGATTGTATTTTCCCTATTTGAATAAGGACTGAGGGTGCGTAATTTTACGTGAAATCGATTTCCTATTCAAAATTTGCTGATCGATTCCTTGCTTACACCCATCGTGGAAAGTACATACTTGTATTTTCCCTCTTTTCACTGTTGCGTGTTCATCAGCACTTGCGTATAGCATACTGTGATATAAGCTTTATAAGGCGTGTTTCCCAATGTAAAGCACTGCTTGTGCGCATTCAGTTGTTGACTGCGTCCCTTTCGGATGAAACTCTGCTTTGCAAAGCGTTACAACCGCCAATCATCAGCAATTGCCAAAGCGTTACGGCCAACTGTCAGCGAGTAGCTACCGGTAACACCAGGTTACGGTTTTCCCACAACACACTTTCCATTAGTGCCGTGACTGGCTGTTGTTGGCAGCTTTTGATTTCAGAGTAAAACGTCAAGGTATTGACTAAATACGAAAAGCTTTTTTCAACCAAAGCGAGCGGCAGTTCGTGGAGAGCGGAGATGTTCATTTGTCGACAGTGCGTTGCAACCGACTCCTTTATGTTTTCTTGATCGCTCAAATGTTCTTTCTGTCTTCATTGTTTCGTTTGTTAAAGCTACTTACAGCAAACTAGCTCGATGGAGCAACACGTCAAAATCGATTTTTGGCGTTGTACTGCAGCCACAGCACTAAGGTGTTTTTTCGATTGTGCTAGGCTAACTGAAGCCACTTGTTTAGAATTGCAAAGATATATTTATATTTTGTAGGCTTTGCCTTACCAATGACATGCAATACGTTGTGCGTGCGCCTGGTGAACGTCTTCCAGTCATCTTATTTAAGTTGGCTTCGTTTGGTTTTATTAACCACCGTATTCAAACTGCTTAAAAATTGCCTAACTGAGTCATTAAGTACGTTAAGGTTAATGTAATCAAACGCGGCATTCAGTGACGCATGCCATTACTTGAACACAGGTTTTGCCGATAAACCACCAGGGCCCGGTATTCCCAAGCACTTGCTTCGGAGAACGAGCGTCGCGTGCGAAAAGCGCATCAAGAATTTTATCGCAGTTCTTTCCTGCGCATCACGGAAGTTTTGTCTGCTCGCCGAATAATGCCCCCGTTCCTGCGCCCTTGTTGCTGGCTAAGTCACGCGCGAAGCTTTTTCACAGAAAGCCAAGTGCGACTCCATGATAATTGCGAAGAAAACATCGCTCTAAGGGGCTGGGTGAAGCGTGCGGTGTCCGGTGGCATGGTTTGCTCTTGCGGTTACACGCGGCAATGTGTTGCGGAGTGCAAGTTCAATTTAAGTTGGCTTCGCCTCGCCGACTCTTAACGGCTTGACGTCATTAAATCGGTCTATTTCCCCAGCTTGTAAACGCCCCGGTGAACGCGTGAATTCCAGCCGCCCTTTGTGGGGTCAGCGTGCCGTGAAAAAATTCTGCCTTGCACATAGCGCTGTTCAAATTAACTGGAGCCGCTGCGCGGGCTGGTGAACAACCTCGCCGTCATGTTCTATTTCAAACCGCCTTGGGGTGAATTATTGCCAAGCAAACTGATTCGTACAAATATCGAGCATATTCATCAGTTGGTATACGGTGCGCAGTCTTTACAGTTGTGAGACTCGCCAAGCTTGGCGTCTGAAATTATACGTGCCTGTTTAAAATTCGCTTTGTGCAATGACACATCACGACTGCACACTTTGCGTGTAGTGCGTGCATGTCACGCGTTCGCTATTTTTCTTTCTCGTGTACTGTCGCAAAACTGGAACATACCAAGTTTGGTAACAAGCGATTGCACCAGAAGGGGTAGGACCTGTTGATTTTCATGAGTATTGCCAAAAAGTCTCAGCGGTCGTGACTGCGCTTTGGCGGAAAAGCATCACTGTGCAGAGATGCGAAAATTCGAAATCAACTACACACGCAAAGACTGGTCGCCCAGTTGAAGCATCATTTCAAGCTATCGTCACTTGGCAAATTTGCTGCAAATGGTCTGTTACTGCGTATGTTGTCAGCAAAGCTCCAACAGAAGCGAAACGTAACCCTCACACACAGAACCGTCGTCAGAAAACCGTCATAAGGGGGGCTTAACTTCTCAAAATTAGATAAAAACTCCACTGATTTGGTGTATCATATTTCAATTTGGGGGGAGTTTGGCGCTTTGTTTGCAGTGGCTAAGCTTACCATAGCTCCCCGGAACGACGGGACTGCTCACATATCTCGCCTAAATATTTCAACTGTGGAAAGGCAGATGACACGCGGTTACGGTTTGTGGTCATACGACAGTTTCACCAAAATTCAAGTTACCACTGGCGCACTAGCTTATGTGTACCCGAATACGACTGTTTAACAGTATGGGTTTATGTGTTTTATTTGGTTTCTATTATCAAAGTACGTGGTTACAGTTCCGGGAAAGAAAACATTCGTAGTTTTCAGAATGTTCTTTTTATCAGAAACCTGAAGATGTTTACGGTGGATGCTACTTTATTTCGATAGAAAACTGCATATTTTTAGTTGAATCAGGATTAGTTGTTGCATGATATTTGTTATTTTTTCTGTGTCGTCTTTCATCCAGAAACGACCTTATACGTTTGCAATCACGCAGCCACGCAAAAAGTTGACTTCCAAATTGAGTTTTCAAAAGAGATTCGTTCTACGGCATTGGTTTTTCTCGTTTCCAAGGTTTGGATTTCATGTAAACAATGATAAACAACGTAAGGTTGCAAATAATTCAAAAGCATGTACTAGCACTAAGGTTTATTTGCTCAACAACAACTTACTGCGTGCTGCTAAATGTGAAACTTGCTGTACGGTTCGTTTCCCTTTTTAGTGCAGGTGATCATATTGAGATACAGTTTAAGGTCCTTCTCCCGTGTCTAGACAACCAGACCGAACTGGATTGAACCTTTTTAATGACCGTGTGTGGCCCGGTGCAGCATTTTAAGTAGTGGAGGCGATGGAGATTTTGTTTAGGATACGGTTGTCAACTCTGGATCAAAACAGGCGGTTAGCGCGAGGATTAAAACCTGTCCTATGGCCATCAGCACCACACCATGCAGGATTGTTGAACTGCGTGGCATCTGCGGGTGCATCGGGCGCGCTGCGTCACCTCGACCTCGTGCCGAGTTCCACCCTGCGCCGTGACTGGGCCTGGGCGAGGTACGGCGTGTTTACGATAGTGTGATGCGGTGGATGTAACTGGTAAACTTCGTCTAGGTCAGAGGTTCTTAAACTTTTTCAGTCGCGCACCCTATGGCGTTAGTCATTGATACTCGCACACTCACCTAACCTCATGATCAAGCATAAAAATTCAAGAACAATTTATTTGCCATTATTCTGCTTTTCAACCCTATCTCGCTGCCATATTCGCGCCCCCCTTGCGAACCTTTCACGCCTCCCCAGTTTAAGAACCCACGTCTAGTGGGTGTTGCTTGATCTGTATTGGTAACGTCAATTACATGTGTGTTGCATTGTTCTTTTCCAGACCCTGCTTCTCTGCGCGACCAAGAAAAACCAGCTGGATGTGGTCAAGTACTTACTGGATCAGTGCGGCGCTAACCCATGTCATTACGCCAATGACGGTCAGAACGTGCTTCATCTCGCAGCGACGCTCCAAGACCACGGAATATTGGTGAGCACGATATTCTTGAGACTGCGACTCGTAATGTGGAAAAACGGACTTGATCATTTTAGTCCAGGGTGGTAAATGATCCTTCGTTATTTCTTATTTGCTACCTCTCTTTTTGTATTGTGACAAATACCTGCACAGGGTGGGTTGGCTGTGCAGTGAGCAGCTCATGGGTAAAAATCGCTGTACTTCGATGGCTTTCCGGGTATCGGCATGTTGCTGAATATCAGCGCAGCATCAGTGCAATTGTCAAGATGGCGATTTTGGTGTCTTTGCTGGACTTAATTCCTCAGCTAGCTGTTTATATCGTGCAGGATTTCCTCTGTCGCCGCATTCCGGCGTCGAAATTGGAAGCGCTAGTGAACGACGCCGCTGCACTGGAGGGAGGTTAGTTTGGGTGCTGTTTTTTTTTAACTGTCGCTTTTATCAACGACAAATCCAGGTTCACTGCAACAATAAGTCGGCAAGTAATAAGTGCTGTGTTCGTACAAAGCTTTTAAGTACCCCATTTCAAATGCGACGTGCGTAGTGATTGCGTGGTTCAAAACAGTGTTATGCACTAAACCTTTTATTCGATGCAGGTCGAACACCTCTCCATCTAGCCACGCAAAACCGGAAGGTGCGAAACATGATCATCCTCATGCAAAACGGAGCGAATCTGTCGGCAAAGGTAAAAAGAGCGTAATCTAGCAATCTGTGAAAGCGCCTTTGACGGTGCGTGGGGTGATGTTGTATTCCGCAAGCTTCTCTATTTGTATCTAAACGTGCAATTTTGTATGCTTGCTTGAAATGTCCACACATCCTTCTAAGCGTTTTTCTGAAAATGCTTATTATGAACCCTTTCCCTGAATAGCTTAAAAGCAAGAAAACATTCTCCACCGGTTTCCATTAGAACTGTACTACCAAATGCAACATACACTTCAAGCACACTGTACAATCACTTGCAAATGAAAATGTGGTTGTGTTGCAGAGTTTTTTTTTTATCGTGGCTGAGAAGTTGAGACGTAAAACAGCGGTGTGTTTGCGTCTAAATATAAATATCAGCGCGCTCCTTCAAAGTTGTGATATCGTTTGCACATCAGTAGACTCCAGACGCCCACAACGCAGCCGCTTAAAAATCTGGGTTTGTTATCAGGAGCAAAAAAACGGTTGGACCGCACTGCACATGGCTGTGAAAAACGCGGACGTCGACGCCACTCGCGAGATTTTGAGCTTCGCTGCCTACGGGCTTTCCGCAAGAGAGACCCTGACTTCCAGGAAAGCTCGCGATTTGATCACCTTGCGCAAGGTGGCCTGCCAGGAAACGTACAACAACAACACCGCTCTGCACTTCGCCGCTGGTGAGTCTCGCACGCACATTAAACAAATGAACGGCTTCTGCTTTGAAGCGAACGCAAACACACGGAGGTTTTTGTTTCAACTACTGCGACCGCAGAAACATTTGTATACGATATTTGAAGCCGAGAGCTATTTACGTGCAGGCTGTGGAACACGGAATATCAAAACCAGTGATGCCAACCTTACTTTTTTCCCGCGAATTTGTGCTTGTTTTTTTTGTGGATTTCCGTTTTTTTTGAAGACTTGCGGGTTGCTTGTTTTTGGGCTTGTTTTGATTAAAATGTACTTGTGTTTTGGGCTTGTTTTTTCCAGGTTTCTGTAATGCAGATTGCTTTTTTGTCAAATTTCGTGGCCATTTGCTCTTTCAATTTACCGCAAAACGAAATTTTGGCGTGTTTTTGTGTAAATTTGCTGAATTTGGGCTTGTTTTTTCGGATTTGCCTCCCCGTTGTTGTATTTGACTAACGTGCTATTTTATGATTTTTTGAATATTCCTGCCAAACGCACGTTGGGCATGTTTTTCCGTTAAATTACGCATTTTGGGCTTGTTCTTCAAATTTGCTTGCTTGTTTTAGCAAAATAACCTGGCATCACTGCTCAAAACAATAGGCCAGTGATTCTCAAAAGTTTAAGCGCTCGCGGTTTCCAAGCCCAAAGAATTTGCCAGTTCGTTTGCAGTAAATAAACTGGCCGTAGCTACATTGAGGCAAATGAGGCACTTGCCTCGGTGAACTTTCTGTAGTGTTACTACAGAACATCTGTTTTGAAAAGAGCAGCACTGCAGCTACACAGTGTTGCAACCACCAGAGATACCACCAGCCTAGATTAAATACGGGCAGGATGTTAGGTCTCCATAAACGACATTAAACAACATACCTAACCGGGGACGTAATTTAACATATTCGCCTCGGTAAAAATTTGACCCTGACCACGTCCATGATAAACATGCATATAATCGCGGATATGCTTAGTTGGTCTGGTTCACTGCAACAAAAGGACAGTTTCTGTGTAAGCACAATGAACACTTACTACCAGGGTTCGTAGATACTTCATCAGCGCAATGGCCAGGCGAACTATCATAAATGGCCAAATTTCAGGAAATAACTTGCAGATTAGAAATTTGATCGATTGATGACACAACAATGGTCATTGTGCGTCGGTAACTATTTCCATTCACTGGGTTTTGAATGTTGAACTGGGTAATTTCAAGTGTCAGAAAGAAAGCGTGCTTGTTGTGAGAATGCACATGGAGATATTTTGAGCGTTTAAATTCTGGAATGTGGTACCACATGCAAATTGGCCAAAATTTCAAAAATAGTCAAAAGGTCAAAGAAAATATTTGCGGCCAAACCACTTCTGAAAACGGCCAAAATCTTACAATTCGCCGCAAAAAGTCCCAATTCCCAACCCTGCTTACGACATCAGGGCGTTCTTGCGCATCAGCAACTCATTGCGCCTGTGATTAGTGGGGAATTTTTCGAAAAGAACGGTTGCTCGATCAATCACTACAGCATAAGGTAGCCCCAGCGTTTCGACGCATCGAGTGGTGCAGATGCAGAGTGTTCTATTTAGAGCTCTTTTCGCGCTCGCATAGGTAAGATTCCTGTATCCGGGTGAAAAATCGGGAAAGGAAAGCTTTGAAAAGCTTGTTATCATCAACGTTTTTTTAACGGCCTGCAACTCAAAGCGTATGCCGCAAAAATGTTTTCTAAAACAATGTAATCATGTAGAAGCAGAGCGACGCCAGTGATTGTTTTGTTATGTTGCGCACTGGCCATTGTGGCGCGAAATAACAATTGTGACACAAAGTGACGGCAGGTCTTTTCTTCACACTTTCCGTCGAAACGAAGCTTTGAGCTTCATAGGGCTTCCTCTCAGTGGAGTTTTATTAAGTCATATACCTCACATTGTTTGCTTTCTCCAATTGTTTCTTGTTAGTAACTTCCTGCCACTCACCGGTAGCGTTTCTGCAATGCTTTTACACTTGATAAACAACGTTGCCCTATAGCCTCGACACAAGAATTAACCTGAGCGCTTGCTTTAAATCCTGCTCTTTTTCAAATATTTTTGCAGTATATTTTCCAATTTTGCGCGGTTGCTACTGTGAAGTTAAGAGTGTTGTGGGGAGCTGTTTTGCTCGTTTCAAATCGGCGCTTTTGCCAAAAGGTTGTAAGGGATATAAAGTAAACAACGAACTATTAGGCGTATGTTGGAAGAAATGCAAGCCTGCCCATAAAGGAAAACCGCATTTTCGAAACAGGTTGGGTTGCATCTGATATTTCTTGTAGTAGTCGTTAAACCTGACGTGTTGCAGCAAGTTTATTGCGCGGGCTCTTGTTGTGAAGCTATCCTTATAAGCTGTGGTTTCTGTATCAGACATTTGATGTAATTTTGAATATTTCGCAGAACTGCCGGTCGCCCCCGGCGACGTATCCATGCAGCAGGCTCAGGCTACGATCATCAACTTGCTGCTGGACAACGAAGCCAACAAGTCGCTGAGAAACCATCAGAATCAACTGCCACATAACCTGCTGTCTTCCAGCAACGCGCAGGTACTGCACGTTTTCTGCAATCCTCTCTGGTGTTTCGTTGTAGTTGGTGACCACCATAGCGCTTGCTCTTTTTCCAAACTGTATATTTAAAGCTTCCAAACTGTATATTTAAAAAAAAAAAAAAA
>JGI24021J15306_10011932_pt1 | contig 10791 bp, 10 predicted proteins | sample Ectturendosymbi1_FD_15306 | JGI IMG/M metagenome (IMG submission 15306) | reverse complement strand
TTTCACAAGTTTCTTCTATTATGATAAAATTAATTAGGGCCCTAGAGGTTATTAGGCCAACGCTGCACAATCATCATCTACGACACGCAGCACGTGCTGTTACTTTTGATGTCTATCGTGTTTCGTAAGCTTCTGTTGCATCAATCTTGGGATTCTTGATATTAAGGTGTCCCGGAATGGCGAAACAGAAAGTTGGTAACCCTATGTATAACACCCTGTTTATAAGTATTGACAACTTCCAACTGTTTTCATAACTTCAATGCAAAGCGTTCAAGCTTATCTGAAAATGATTGTTAGGACATAAAGTTTTCAATTTTCCCACGTAAATCAAAAAACGCCTTATCACTGAGAAGACTGTCAAACTGACGGTGATTAAGACCTCTGACTCGGATGAAATTAACTGTCCGGACACCCACTTGCATGACATGATCCATTTTTCACGACTTGCAACACAATGCCTTCTGGTGCGAAATACAGTGATATGTCCAAAATTCACGTCCTCCACTTACAACCTGTACTTTTTCTCTAAATTTTGTCGCAACATCTGCTTTTTTCCCGGTCATCGATGGCACGCTATCTGCAGCAATACTGACAGTTCGGGACTAGTCTACTCCGACCCTGTTCAGCACTCCGAGAGTTGAAAATATCATTGGCTGTTATGGTATCCATCATAGGCACCAACTGCAGGAACTCCTCAGTGACAGACAAAGTTTCGTTAACGCCACGAATTAATGTGGCTAGTTGTGCAACGTCCGAAATGTCCGCGTGCAACGTTCGCAGAATGGCTGCATGTCATTGCACGCGTATTGCCCTTAGCGACGTTTCCCCTTGTTTGGGCCTCGAGTAATTCCCGGGCCGCGTTTTTGACTTTTGCCTCGTTACGCATTCCTTGGCCAACGAGTTGTGTTGTTCGTTAGTAGTGGAAAAAGCCGAGGCACTCTCTATTCTTAGAATTACCAGGACCGTGAAGGTTGGTCCGTCAGGGAAAGACAATAGGTCTTTACGTCTCTGCAGCATAAGGCTGTTTCGTAAGACATAAGGTCTTTGAATCTTGAAGCACAAGGCTGCCGCAGCATAAGGCTGATTCTGATAATTCTGGTGCAGGTCATAAGGTCCTCACAGCACAAGGTTGGTTCTATAATTTTCGTTTATCACGTTCTGTTGGCAACGTTTTGTGGATCTCGTTCTGTGGGTTCATTAAAGTTGGAAATGTCCGAAGTCCTCTCTGCCACAGTCTTTCTCTTCAGGCTAATATTAGCAAAAACATTAACTTCTCAGAACACACGATTTCTGCAGCATTTAGGATGCACGTCTTCATGAACTCACCCTCACAGTGTGGCTTTGACGCTAACGCTATGTCATTAGCAATAAGGTGGCTGGCCTTCACAGCTGCTGCACGTATATCTCGGCTACTGGTAAAAACGGACTGCTGTTTTTTCAAGCCTGCTATCAATACCTTTACCTTCTCTCTCCTCGGTTGCACTTGCAAGCCACGGTATCTTATGGCATGATGAGTCTCATAATGGCGTCGAATGTTATATTTTTCACCACTGAAACCTGCTGTTGCGGCGGCCTAGAGATGGCGCCACATGTAAATAAATGGTCACCGCTAGATGGTGCCCATAAGTAACAAGTCACGGTGATAATCACCACAAGCGAATTATCGTAATTCACTTATCCCTATATAAACGTAGTGCAACCTAGCAGTAGTAGAGTGAACTCGTTAAGAGAGCTCTATTGCTGCTGGTTGCTTTCCTGTTAGTTTATGCCCCGAACCACAATCTTTCGCTGGTACTTGCCTCAGTAGTTCAAGGCGATGCAGTCAACTGCAACACTGTGAACACACCAAACATACAAGTATTTCATTCACCTCCGTAAAAAATAGGAAACTGACCAACTGTCTTAGAAAACTCTGCATTGTTTGTCGACTTTTCTCTGTTTCGATAAAAACATTTTGGGAAATGAGGCTGCCATGGAATAGAGAATAAAGGCTAAACTGAGCAATTTAAGGAAAAGCAAAAGCCCAATCCGAGCATGGAATCCGAGCAAGTTCTGCATCTAACAATATGTCCTTACGCCGCAATACAATTTCCTTGTCTCTTATTTTCACGAAAAACGACAAAGATGTCCTCCCCGTTTTCACTAGAGTTTGACATATTTGAAACAGGAAGTTGCTTGAGCCAGTGGTTTTGGTTAACATTTCTGTGTATTTTTTGACACTAGAAATCCAGCGATGTGGATTTCGACATTTTTTATAATTCAATGGGCAATTTTCTGCAATTACTGCTTTTTACCGATTCTCAAATTTTACCCTGTCGAACTGATTTCTGTGCAGTTTACTTTTCGGTCAATAATTGGAATAGAAGCTTCACGTAGCAAATTTTAAAGTTGTACCTAGAACTCCGAAGGTTTCGCAATCGACATCGCTGGAGCTAAGATATATTTTTCCCGGAGTTCTAGTGTTAAACTTTATCAACAGTAGTTGTCCTTTTGCATGTTCATACATACCTATTTGAAAGGTCAAGCCGGTGTGAACATGCAAAAGGAAATATGCAGAAAACGCGAAATTTTCACGTGAGAAAACAGTGGAAAACAATAAAATATATGAAATTGCGTTAAGGTTTCAAGTAATTGAAATCTAGTCACCAGTTATCGAAGTATGGCTGGGTAAACTTCTTAAGCAATCAAAGTTTTTACTTTACAAAATCATCCCGCGGGCCGGATTCAACTTCGCAACGGGCTGGTTTCGGCCCGTGGGCCATATGTTTGACAACCCTGCCTTAGAGGGTCATTTAATAAAGCGCTCTGTGGGTAGAATTGATAAAAATGATTTGTCAAAGCCTATAGCGTGCATGTTACAGAATTCATAAGGTTATACTACCGCTTGGTAGCGCTAAAAATCAACAGAAACTTTTGGTATGCCGCGAACGTAGCTGCTGCAAGCTGATGGTACTAGTAGAAGCTGCTTCTGAATGTGTCTTGTACTTGAACAAACCTCGGGCAAAAATCGCTTTACTGTAAAAAAATATTAATGTGTAAACAAATGAATGTTTTTCTGTTCATGTTCAAAGTGTAGATATGAAACATGTACCTCGTTTTCTTCAGATGCTGCTTGGCGTAATTTTTCTGCAATTTGATGGAATTTCCTCCTGCTGATTTTAGCTGCTGTTTTTCGAGTGTATGGTTTTAGATCAGGGGTCTCCAAATTACGGCCCGCGGGCCTAATCCGGCATGCGAAGCTACTTTATCCAACCGCAAACACACTTAGTCAACAATGAAAAAATAATTTTACGAAACATTTGTTGATTTGATAGAATGTAACATACCCCGAAGTATCCCGAAGTAAGGTGTCCGCCCTCGACCTGTTGTGTAAGAGCTTATGTGGCCCTCTGACAAAAGATTTGGAGTCCCCTGTTTCCGATGAACGTTTACAGGGAAAAAGGTTTAAATGTAAACCTTGATTAAGCAATCGGGACATTTAACCAACGGTGCGTCTTTTTCAAACGCGCAGCAGCAGACTCAAAATGTCGCCACAGCATTTGGGAAACGCTTCATTACATTCTTGACAGTGAAGCTTCCTTATACCGGAGTTGAGGTTCGGTCTCAGAGTTCACCCTAGGTTCTCTGAAAGAAAAAAAATTCGATAAAAATCGTGTTGCTGGGACCGCAGTCATGCTTGAAAGTGATTTAATACCACCCGTACCCTAGTAAAAGAAGCATCGATTCATTTATTTACGCGAGTAATAATAATATAATAGTGATAATGATTTATTTCAGACACGTGGTCCATATCATAGGCACAATCAAACAGCACATGAGAACAAAGAATGGTTAGCCATAACGCATTACAGGATAGGTGTTTGCACATGACCACTCTGATAAGGGGCAAAAACATTTTAACAGCACTCCAACTGTAGCGTCATACTCCCACCATAATACAGGAATCCAGTAGTGTGGGAGAAATGAAGGCATTCTAACATCAAAACTTTGAGGTAACCAGCTAACCGACAAAAAGAAAATAAAAGAATCAAAAAGAAATCATTACCTTGCTTTAGGAAAGGTATCTGTGACAGCTGGTGGTCTACTCGATAATTTCTGGACGAGCTATCGAAAATATAGCTCAGGCGGGTAGATCGCTGCAATGAACGAAAACAAATGTAGCCTTGCATTGCATCTCAGATGCAGAGTCATTACAAACATGGGCGTCGGAAAGATTTTTTACATGGAGGGCGTAGTAGATTTTTATTTTACCAACTCGAAACTAATGAACCAAATTTTTTACNAAAACGTTGGTAAAAAAATATCAAATTTCAAAATGCCATGGATAAGCCAAGCCGCCTGCCCCCGTTTTGACGCCCATGATTACAGCCGATTCGGAAATTCGAACACTCGCCGGAATATGTAACCTCACATGACACTAACAGAAGGACTATTTGATTCTATAGTCCTCTGGTGCTTTGCTTCTAGGAGCTTGTCGACTTCAGAATGCGAGGGCGAAGTGAAGTGACCTCAAAGACTGTCGAAATTTAAAAATGACTTCTGACAAAGTTGATAGATAAATTTTGAAGCGCCCTCACGGTGCACGCTTTGCTTTCAACCTATCGTTTGGCGAAAGTACACAACCGCACTTCGAGCAATCTGCTTTCTGTGTCACTTCTCCACGCACACAAGTCACGTGATTTTGAAGATCACTTTCACTGTAAAAAATTTCCCACAAACAGGACGGGAAAGCTTTTCACTCACCTTCAAGCAGCCGGGAATACCGCACAACGCTACTGGAGAATAGTAAGCTGAGCTATATGACTAAAGACGGTTAACTGATCAACATAATCACACAGCTCGCTGACATGGCGTTTCCTGTTTTGGAAAAAAGCTGCACAGACCGGTGAAGTCACATTCCATGTTTCAACAATTGTTGCAACACCACGAGCTGTTCCTGATGTCACGTGACACTCTAAATCTAAGACTTACCCACGTGCACGATTTCCAGCACCCAGACAAACGTGATGCTTTGAAAGCTTCGATCAGAGACTTGTGATGAGGTCTAATTAATTATAAAGTTTGGACAAGAGTGCTGTGAAATTTCTGATCGAACGCATCAAAACTACCAACAAGGCGAACTTTGTTGGACAAACGTGACGTATAATCGAAGTAGCTGCATGGGAATAAACTTGAATTTTTGATGTCATAAACTTGATTCAGACCCACTTGGGTATGCCATCGAAAAATTTGTTTAAACACATCAAAACCACAGGTCAAATGGACTTCATTAAGACAATCTGAACAAGGTGTTGCTAGATCCATCGATGAAAAACAAACAGTGAGGTGTGATTAATTAAAAGTCCGGACAGCCATGATGCAAACTTGATGATCAAATGCATCAAAGTGTCCCTACGAGATGAACTTAGTTGGACAAAAAAGTTTAATCGGATTAGTTGCAAAACGACGCAAACATTGGACCATGCGTTGGTTTGTCTTAACAAAAAACAGTTCATGGCGGCACGAGGCGGTTGCACAAACTTGGAAAGAATATTGCATAAAGGAAAAAATTTGAATAAATTTACAAAAATGGTTTGTCCAAAATCTTGAAAAAATTGACAAACACTATTTTGTAAAAGAAGACAACTAAAAAGAGAGAAAAAATTTGAGAGCCAAAAAACGTTTAAAAAACTATGTAATAAACAATCAATATTTGCATAATCTTAAAAAATATTTTCCAAAAAAATTTGAAAAAACGTATGGTCAGCATTTGAGTGTCAGTAGGGTTTGGGGACTCCCCGCTCACACATGCTGAACCTCTTGCATCTCGAAGAAAGGCTTTTTCAAAACTCCACCTGTTACTGCTGATTTGAATATAATCAATTCTTATACAATTGTAGAATAATTTGCTAATTATTTCGTTTTTGCATTTTAAGACGACTACATTTTAAGCGCTATGACCTTTTGCTTACAACAAATATGTATTGGAATGGCAAAATGGCCATGTTTCCTTTCATGTCCTTCTGTCTTCTGTCTTCACTACGTGCAGTGACAAACCTTAAGCGGTTTGCCCAATCCTGCTTAAAAAAGGTGTATGCGTAGATCTTCCTGATAGCTACGATGAAACCACGACAGCAGTCATGTGCAAAAGCATATAATTCCTATAAATTTCGGAGAACCCACTAGGTATCACACTTTTTTACCATTGCATAAGTCGTGTGTTAAAATTTGCTGTAATATAATGTAGTGGACGTCATCACTGCATGACAACGATGATAATTTTTTGCGAACGGTTTCGCACGCTGGAAAGGAAGTCAACGCTCACCGAGCTGGCATTACACGCAATGTATGTAAAACCTGGCGCTCATAAAAAAACGATGGAAGTCTTTTTCGCGCAATGTGAAGAAAATGAGAAACAGCAAAGCTTTTATTTTGTTTATTTTAGATCACATAAATTGTTTCAAAAACAATTGCCTTCATCTTCAGCAAATTCGATGAGTGGAGCGCAGGTTTCTTGCATGAAACAAGCAGGCCGTACGGCTGGCGTGAAGACTTGAGTAACCAAATACCTGGCTCTAGATCGTACTGTGTGTGAGACACTCACTGAGACAGTCATTACTGAAAGAAGCAGTATTGTGACGCAAGGTCACGTTGTGTAATGAACTTATTGGAATTTGTTAAACCTTTATTTATGACATAATGCAAGAATGGAAATCAACCCGTACAGCGTGGATTTCGAGATGTTGTTCTGAACGCTCTGAACTTGTGCGAACCGCAACAAAAGCTTTGTGACATTAAGACACTGCGCTTGACGAATGATCTGTGATGTTTGCCAGCGAACCTGCGTGCGTCTCTGGCATGTCGAAATGAAAAAAAACTGCAATGTAAATTATGCGCTCTTCTAATAATGTTCTACAGTATCTGAATAACCGCCTGTTGCCAGTACGCTTGCCTTCGAATCGCTGTGCTTTTCATTTTGGCGCCAGTGTGATTTTGAACTGTAAAGCGATCAAAATAGACAGTTCTGACCTGCAGCAACATTTGCGAGAACATTTGGTCTTACGCAGTTTGCTTTATGAAGTTCAGTGGCCTATTTGTTGCTGCAAAAGTACAATTTTAGGGCTCCTAAATAACAACAATATATAACACGATGCAGGAAATCTTTTATTAGTTGGCAAGTTGGCAATGTCTGTAAATATATAAAAATTTTTAAAGTGATGCCGAGGACAAAACAATCGAAAGCGATCAACCAATCATCGAACAGTATTTTTTCTGTTAAATGTTCAGACCCTGGATGAGCAGCCAATCGGATGACAGCGTGACAGTATTGCGCTGTGAATGAAACCTTTTCAAGAAGGAAAAACTGGTTGAAAAATCAAAAATACATTTACAAAATACAAAAGCAAGAAAAAAATATAAAACGTTTTCAACACAAAAGAAAAATTTGAAGAATAACACTTAATCAAAACGATTATGAAAAAAAACGATAAAAGATATAAAGAATACATCTTTTTTGATAAAACGTTTACAAAATTTAAATTGAAATCTGATGTCAAGTTACCGTACTTTCCACTTTCGGGAAACAATGGAAAATAAATGCGAAAATTTTCATGGTGTATGTCTTCAAAGATATTTTGGTTATTTCAATCCACTTTGCGATTGAAATAACTGCCCTGGAAACGCAGCTGCACCATTCTTCAAGGTTGTGATGAACTGCTTCTTTCACGTTTGCTGCGAACTGCAGAGCTGCTTCTAAACTGACTGCGAAGTTATTAATCAAGTATCAACAAGTTTAAAACCTTGGCCTGGGGCCACGATGTGTCTACATCAGGCGTTGACGGGTGTCTTCGCTTGTCCTGCAAACCGTTCATAACAATATGTTTGAACTTTTTGTTAAAGTTACCCTGGGTCTGCTAGCGAGCTTCTTGTCAGAAAAAATGAAGTTTTTAGCGATATTGTGTTTTATAGTTTTGTGTACGTCCTTTCTCGAAAGAATTGATGGAGGTAAGTGGGTTTTAGTGCTATCTTGTGAACAAGCTTGGGAAAGTACGATCAGTGTTAACAATGTGCTAATTTAAAAGCTGATACGCATGTACATGGTTTGCAGAATTGTGCTTTGTAACACAACAACTGGTTCTATAGACAGCCATTGCCGACAAAATTTCGAACACCTTGAAAAAGATCGGCAGTTTGCCTTTGAGAGTAAATGAGAAAAGATAAGTTATCGTTCGCAATGATTAAAACTCATGCCTGAATTAACAAAACGTCAGATAAGAGTTTTTTGTACTAGGCCCAAGATTTTAATGTGTCCCAAATTGAGTTTTTAAGGATTCTGAAGTACTGGTAATAGGCGCATAGTTCATTTCAAAAAATGTTTTTCCTCGGACATCTTACACAAGTACGTTTAAACTTTCGCGTAAAACCGTCGGCAAAATAACAAGCACAAGCCATAGGATCCTGCTGCCAGCAGAACGCAGAAAAACAATACATTATGTTAAAAGTAACCTCCTGCATCATTAGTCGGTTGTTTTTGTTGGCAGGTGGAGAAAGTTTGATTCTTACACAATGGACTCCATGCACGGCCGCTTGCGGCAAAGGCTTTCGCTCACGGTTGCGCAGTTGCAATGCTAATGATACTGCGTGCAGCGTGTTTGAAGAGGAGGCCTGCGCAACCAAACAATGTCCAGGTCACTGCAAAAATTACTTTTCTTCTCTTTGAAAAAGAACCTAAACGGCCTGAAAAAGTAGCGCTTTTTTGGTGCACTGATAGTTTAAGAAACGAGTAGTAGTAATGATGGGCAAAGAGACAGAGGAATATCGCAAAACATAAAGCGTGTCGTCATTACTATGAAGTAAATATGCAAAAAGTGGCTCTTTAGCGATTTTGTAAGTGTTACCAATGAAATTTGAAATCTACTTTTGCATTCATTATTTAAAGATTTCTTTTACTGTATGTGTTAGCAAAGTAGCCAACGATATTCAGTAAAAAGTTTATAATCCTTACGTGAAATCTATAACATCTGAAGATGTAGAAACAGTGTTATCGTGCCTAAAAGTGTCTGCGCACCAAGAAATATTTGAACTGCAAGTTTTTTCACATTGTATTCAGTGCCCATATTCATGTGTGGACGAGTCAAATGATTTTTCGTAATTGCTGTGGATGAAACTTGATGACCTACTTGTAGTGCTTTCCACTTCAAAAAATCTTTCTCAAACTTCCCAAATTTGTGCTTGCACAACACGCCTATGCGTCATAGGGCCTGTAATAATTAGGAAACGATAATCTAAAACATATTTCGATGGTTTGATAACTTGGTGCTGGTTTATCACAGGCCCGTAGCCACGGAGGCGGGCATTCTGGGGCACTGTCCCTCAAAATTTTAGTTGTGTTTCCTCGAATTTTGTTGTGCTTAGAAAAAATTGTTTTAAATATATAATAAAAACAAAAATCTTGCCCCACTAAAAATTTATTTTTCCCCACCCAAACTTTAAACCTGGCTACAGGCCTGGTTTGCCAGTCGACACAAGCACAACCAATAAAGTAGGGACCGTCTTGTTTTACTCATCCAAGAATCCCACTGAACTCCACTGTTTCAAACAACTTGTGTCTTGGTCACCAAAATGTGGTTTTGACTATAATCACCGAACCTCCAACTCTTTTTTCACCAACCTCTGAGTTTTCATGGCAGACTATTCGTAGAAGTGAATAATCACAAGTATTGAGGCTTACTTTTCAATATTTGTCTTTCTTGGAGCCATCGCATATTGGAATTACATGACAAATGGTAATGTTGAGGCAAGAATAAATGTATTCAAGTGGGTTGCACATCTAGTTCTCCGACGTGCTTTGTTTGTTCTTTGTTGCAGCTATATCTTACCTCTGCTTGAATAGAGCGATTATGGTAATATGGTAATTATTGTAAAGTCGACTGTAATGTTTCCCTTTTCGATATTTGAATTACTGCACTCTGCGAGACGTGACAAAAGACCCTGATTCAGGTGTCAGCTTGCCAGTTCCAACGCCACGAGGGGTTTGATAGGCTTAGCCCCTCCGAACAAAGCATCAAGCTCCCCAAATTGAAATATGAAACACTATAAACAAGTGGAGCTTTTGTCAAATTTTCAGTATCAAGCCCCCTTCCACAAATGCAAAGCACCCCTATTGAAGACTTTCTGACGACGGTTCTGCAGCAGGGACTGAGTTTGATAGAACAGTTTTGGAGACAAACTTTGTGTGACACGCATGTTATTGTGCATGTCACACAAATATAATTTTTAATGTCACTATGTTCACTCAACCATAGTACGACCTTTTTTAACAGTGGCAAAATGGGAGGCAAATTACGGAATTGATTGATGCTGTAGACATAGGCGGATCCAGGGAGGGATAAGGGGGCTGAAGCCCCCCTAAAATTTTTCAGATACGTTTTTTCATCGGTGGTTCCCGACACAGAAACGCCCCTTTTTTGTATAGCCTTTAAATAAACCATTTCTTGCATAGCGATAGGGACGAAAATATTAAATGCAAAGCTTATTTTTTTGAATTTGGACAGTCTGAATGTGTTTATTTCACTATAACTGAAACTTCTGATCAACAAGTTTTTTAAAACTTAAACAATATGGTCCCAGTGTTATATAAATACGTGTTTACATAAAGCATTTACAATACATATACGTTGTATAAACCGCACGTAGACAGGCGTAGCCGTGAGGCCATGGCCCCTCCAAATTTTTAGAATATCGAGTCATTTTGTGCTTTAAGAGTAAGTATCTCAAAAAATATACTGTTGCTCGCGTAAAATTAAACATTTT
>JGI24021J15306_10011931_pt1 | contig 10791 bp, 6 predicted proteins | sample Ectturendosymbi1_FD_15306 | JGI IMG/M metagenome (IMG submission 15306) | reverse complement strand
TGTTGTTATTTTAACATCGTTAGATTTGCAGGTAATGGCTGCGACCAAGCATTTATACAATATTTTCGAATGGAGTCGCGAGATCAAAAAGGTTGGGAAACACTGGTTAAAACAGACTAGTTCTGAAGGGTGATTATCTCGCTTGCATACTGCAACATTCTCGACTGGAACAACAACAATATTTTTCACCAAATTCAATTGTTTTGATGATTTCGGGAAAATACAGCACAAATTCCTCACGAAGCCGTCCAAGGTGTTAAACAGATTCCTATGCTATATCAACATTCACTTCATCACCAACCGCCGTGGCACCATCTCGAACATAGCAAAATTTCCTGGTTGATCTTTTCACTTTCAATTGTCAAGTTTTTCCACGAATGCGCTGAGGGTGTCAATAAAATCCAAGATTGTCCTTCCCCTTCCTTGTACTTGTAGTTTCAGATTAACTTTATTGAGTTGTTGAAATACGTCAGCAAGATATGCCAAGCTGCAAATGAAATGGTTATTTTCGAGACTGGATATTATTCCGCTTTTTCCTTGATCGCAGAGAATTGATTTTAATTGTTACGGTACTTCTGGATGCGTGCATCTGCGAGTTGCACACTGCATCTAAGTTTCATACTGCTCGGTGCGTGCACCTGAGCTTGCTATCATGCATTCTAAATCTTGCCCAATATGTTTGGCAATTCAAAACACGTAGATAGATGGAAACCTTAACAGAAAATCGGCTTAATGACATTGAGNCGGCANCGTTATTTCAGGTTCACGAGAGGTGCTTCATACCACCACTCAGTGAATTTGAATTATGCGAAATGGCGCCATGGCCCAACTAAACACCNCCTGTGGTCCACCAGTGGGCCATGGTCTACTGGTTGGGAACCACTGGGTTAACCAATTCAAATTTAGCTACTTTATACGTCCCANCACCAATAAAGACTAGTTTTGTCTGTATTGCCCTTATCTAGCTGCTGAAAAAGATTGCAATGGCCTAAACAGAAAGTTATGAAAAAGCGTGTTTTCAGATGAAAGAGACGAAAGGAATTTCTCACCGATGTTACTTAGATTCTTAGACGCCGAGAGTAACAGCATCCAAAGCTTGTGATCCACATAATTGGCATAATGTTCATGGTGCTTCGAATGTGGAGGGCGTAATTGTGGCAGAGGATTTCGCGGTCATTTGGTGGCAGATTGTGGTTGTATTCTATCCGATAAAATGTGGTCAAACATGACCCCGAACAACGTTCCGGTGTTTGTAAAGTTATGCGGCCTGCATTCCGTTTGAAAATATACGAAGCTGTGGTTTTGAAATGTTGTCGCTGTCGTTTGCTTTTTTCTGTCATTCCCGGATGTCCGCTGTATAATCATTGAAGAAAGACTTTGTTTTTTGAACTGTTTGTCAAATTTGGAATAATGCTTAATACTTTACAGCACATAAAAGACTGAAGTCTATTTCAGTCTAGCCAGAATATAAAATAACCCGAAGCAAATTATTGCTGCTTCTGAAAAACCGTTACAGTTGATCGGGGTCATGCTTGACCACATTTTATTTTTCAATTATTTTTTTTTCACATTTTATTTTTCAAACTTTGACCACATTTTATTTTTCAAAAAAAAATTTTATTTTTTCAAAAAACTTCAAACTCCTTCGTGAACACTGCAGCGAGATTGTGTTCATCGACCATTTTTGCGATAAAAAGAAGCTATGCTTTCATCTTTTGAAGTTTTGTTAAGGTTTCTTTGCATAGAGACGTTTATCATCCCCAGCTGCTGGCAGAGAAGACAGGCTGTAAAATGTTGCATGACCGGCCATGCATAAAGCCGAGCCAACCCGATTCGCATGGGTGACTTCCTGATTTTTAGTTCACTAGCCACGTCTAAACTGTCTGGTGTCTCGGCAAAGCGGATACATTCCGGGTGAAGATATAACCTTAAAGATTTTTTCTGCTGTTTCTGGCATGCAAAGCCTTTCGATGACTGAATACGGTAATACGTTCCGTGAATTATCAATGTCTGGAGGTTGGCCGATCACTGACAGTTTAATGTCGAAAACTGTCACAGTTAAAACTGACCCTTGTTCAGGTAAACACGATTTGGGTAATGGTGAAATGAACCTTAATGTCGGTCACGAGTGTGCCAGCTGAACACCAAATTTTTATGGTCAACAACCTTTCATAGTGCGAACCTGGCCACATGTTTTTTTATCTTTACTCTCAATGGCTTAAATAGTAATCCAGTTGCGGGCGATGCTTTTCCCTGCGAACCACTCATTCGTCTCTAACTCTTTAAATGCACTGATTCGTTCGCTCGTTTGAGCTGCTGATGTTGCTATAGTGTTCATTTCAATTCGCGCACTAAAGATAGTGATGGCACAGTATCTTTATTCAAGTATCTAGTCTCCACTATTTGAATCAATCAGCACATTTCCGTTTCACGCAATACTAGGCATTTCCAGTCCTAAAATCTCAAAAGAAAATAAGAAAAAGCCTTTGAAAGTTACATTACTCTTTCTCCACATTTTGTGAGAGTATTTTTGAGGATAAACATCGTTTTTATGACGTCATACATTGTGCATTATCATTAAACCCAAGTAATTAACGATCGCCTGTGTTTCACACTCAGAACAGCTTTTGTGTGTCAATAATCCTGATTGTTATGTTGGTTTTGTTGATCCAACGAACGATACTAGGCAGAAATCGGTAAATCGCGCGAAAGAATGGGACGAGACAACAATGGAAGTGGTTTTTAGCGCGAGTGGTGGTTTTGTTATCATTGATTTCTACAAGTGCTTCCCACTCTAACTCGCCAAGAAAGTCAGCGAGCGAGGAATGTGCTGTACGTTCAAGAAGAAAGGCGCCCTCGACTTACAATGCAACCCTCCGTTTGAGCTTCGCTAACCCTAAGCATGTGGATGCCAGACAAATGTTGAATTGTATTTACCGACCGCAATAGGAACAACGTGAAGTATGTAAGCAGACTTTGTAAGCTTTTTCAAACCAATGCACTACTAGCGCTTGTACTGAAAGCGATCCTTGCGGAAATAACTTGTCACGTAACAATAGTTTGAAAACTCTTCGTACGACATGTACGCACTGATTCATTTTGGAAAGAGCCGAGACGTGGAGTGTAAAGGTCTTTCTGCATTTTGAGGCTGTTCAGGACATGAGCTTATCTTGACACTGCCACTGGGGTCGAAGGACATCATAGGAACAAACTAACCGATTCACTTGAGGTCTGCAGTTATTTCTTTTACACTTCTGCACTAATTTACAAAACGCTCACTTTCTGACTCGACTAGTACGAGTCACGCATTTTAGATCAGTGGTCGGAACACACCTGTGCCATCACAAACAAGATTTTCACAAGCAAGATTCTGCAAGTGGAAGTTTCAAGCAGCAATTTGCTTTAAACCTGCACTCAGTTTCCGTGGTGCACTTCGCTTTGAACGACGCTAACTGAAGAATATCATCTATCTCGCGTGGTTTCGGTCTATTCGGCTTGTGTTTGCCACGCATTTGGATTGATGTACTTCGGCGATATTTGGAACTTTCTGGATCTATTGCACCGTTTCTGCAAGTCTCCACAACTTGTGCTGACGCAGCTACTGCAATGTTCGATTGCTCGCCGAGCATCAAGTAAGACAGTTTCATTTTTTTAAATCGAACAAAAACATTCTCGGCTGGCATTTTTGCTATCATTAGTCACGCCGTGCAACTATATTGCTTTCAAACTCTTTACGAACTTGTAAACTTTTCGTGCCACAACGCGGCTCAATTTTGACTTTTTGACCTTTTCTCCCTGCTTTTTACTGTAACCTGCCTGCGCTTGGCAGCTCTCACTCCATCAGTCGCTGACTAAACTTGGGCATTTGCAACTTTTTGCTAATTTTCTATTGTCTTTCTGTGTTGTGCTGATTTGTTTGCTTAATCGTTGTTTTTTTACTTGATTGCTGTTGCTGACTTCATTTACTCCCATTATTGTCTGAGTTTGTTACTGGCCTGTTTTTTCTTAGCTCATTCCTTGCAGGTCGGAACATCTTATTGCGGCAGAGTAAGTCCAAATCTTTCGCTGAATCAGTGTCATGATGAGTTGCGAGTTGTAATAAATCTTCATGTGCCAAAACATGCATTATGTTATAGAGGGCCGGCCCGCAAATTAATGCCAGGCTGAAACCGACCCACAGCGCGAAAACGTTTGCCAACCCCAGTTGCAGATTTAGATAATATCACATCTACCTCCTAACAATCCTGCATTTGCCGTCACCGAACGATGCAATATTCATTTTGGTGACAGAACATTGAAGAGTCAATTCTGTAAAAGAAAGTAATCATGGACAAAGGAGTATAACATAATGCTTTTTGCAATAAGTCTGGAATGGATTTGTCATTCTGATGCAAAACAAAACAAAAGTCACAATTACTTCTGAAGTAAAAAGTTCCGTTAGTCGCAGACCGCAGTTTGACAAACATCTATTTCAACAAATCATGATGCTGCTCTTCCACATTCTTGGAATTTTTTCGGTTTTAGCGGCTTTACCAAACGCAACGAGTACTGCAAATATTGTTGATCAACCAAAACTTACTTCCAACTTTTTCGACTTACAAGCGTAACAACTAACAGTTTCAAAGCTTTGGTGACGCAGCATTAAATGGAGGTTTTCACCAACACATATGTGTAAAATAAATTTTTTCAGATTTCATTAACCATCTGCAAATATGTTTTGTGCAAAGCCTAAACTTGATTTTAAATCAAACACGAATTACCCTCTCTGACGATGTTCTTTTCTTTAAAATGTGATAAAATATATTAAATGTAATTTTACTTTGCAAAGCTCTTAGCCATGATTTTTCACACCAGTAATGCTGAGCTTCAAATGCACAACTCCTGAAAATGTCTTTTGACATCGTGTACGACAAACAATACGTAAAACGCTACATTAATGCAAAACGAAATTATTTCAATCTTTCAATGGAGCTGTATTTTGGTAGTGAAAAATGGATTTTTGTTTTTCTTAAAACTTCGGGATCCGACTGCTTTAGTACTTTAGGGCAAATTCCACGTTTTTGTGGTTTATTTGTCATTAGGAACGTCGACAAGGTTTAAGCCTCTTGTTTGAACTCATCTTTGCCGCTTGGTTTGAAGTCGGGGTTTGAATGACTCATTCCGAAGAAGCGAGTGCGGAGAATATTTCAGGCTTTCATGCCCTCTTGTACTGAACACTGACCGCGTGTGCGGACGTTCGCTGTTGTCAGCGCCACAGAAAGGTCGATGCTTCAGTGGCAAGTTAGCGCCCAAGGCTCAAACAGCTTACTTGGTTGATGGTTTTTTCAGTTGCTTGGTGAAGTCGTCTGCATAATAGTTCAGATATAACGCATAACTGCAGGGTATCAGCGGCAATGTCTAGCAAGGTATGTTGGTTTCTTTCGAAAGTTTAACTCTTTTGAGTTCAAACTGATAGTTGATTTCGCTTTTCCTTCATGTTGTTGCAAAGTTGACTCATAGTGCATGCTGGTTTCGTAGATATTGAGAGGCTACTTTGACAAGGTTGTTTACGTAATTCTATTCTCGCGTTTCACAATTTCAAAGAACTGAATGTTCCGAAAGTTTTACAGGTGCTGAAAGAACTTAATGTGACATGTGGTAACATTTTGGTGGCCTCTAGTTTGCAACATCAATTGTATCATGTAACCAATGCACTGCAAACTCATCTGCTTGCGATGATTTTGCCGAAATTCCATCTCCAACATTCTCTGCGTAAATACAAGATTGGGTAATGCTGGGGTTCACAGATGGCAATAAAAAGGCCCCCCATCTTTCTTCAATGCATCAGCAAAGTTTAATGCACACCTTCTTATCATATTTTCCGTTGTGCAGACCAGCAGAGATATCTGTTGAGGAAGCTCTTGAATTACTTTCGTTGTCATTTGCGGCTTCAAGCTTGCTTATGGTAGCGTTTAGTAGATTTTTGTCGCGCGATTTTTTCGATCAAAAGTAGCATTCGATTCGTAGCATGATGGCACAGTGCCTTTGTACCCCGCCAATCTTGAAATTAGTTCAAGCTGGCGTGTAATGTTTTCATCAATATTTCGTGCTTTGATAAGATGGAAGGTCTACTAGAAATCACAGTAAATCCGCACAATACAGCCCTGATTACGCGACGGCCACATTTCAGGACCGCGCTGATTACCGCTTGAGGGCCTAAACAATTATCCTCTAAATCAGGCCTGCACAACTCAGAAAGTTCGAAGAGACAAATTGATCAACATAAATTTGCCGCAGGCCGCAAAAGTCTATTTCGTTGTAGTCTGGAAGAAATTCCGGAATGACAATCAATTTACCGAAGTCGGGCTTTTGCAACTCAACTCTGCAATTGCGAAAGCTCTCGCGGGCCGCAAGAAAAGTTCTACGGGCCGTGTGTTGTGCATACCGGCTCTGAACCGCCAGCAGAGGCAGCACGTTATTCAAAGGCATTACGTATACCACGCACACAGTATTTCTCTGAATTTGTTAACTATTCTACAAACCTTTCAAAACTCTACGAAGCATTTAGTTATTGTGAAGTTTCGATCAAATACTGCAAGAAGAGTTCAAATTCCTCATAATTCAAACTTATTGACAAGGGTTTTCATCAAAGCGAACCTCAACCCCTAGACTAGAGTGCCGAAGCAAAAGTCGCAATGTTTTCTATCACGAAGCAAACCGCCTTAGTGCAAAAATGTAGAGCAACGGCGGGTGTTTCAGTTCCGCCAGCAACGGAGGCTGGATTAATAGCTGTAGCGACAAAAATACGTGTCATGAACGTAGCATTACTGATTGTGTGAATAATGTCTCACCATGCAGCAATATATGTCACCTTGGGTTTGCCGAGAATGAAGAAGTTCCGACACTATTTTTAGATTCATTTTTGCTAAGGTTCATTCCTGTAAAATTTATTCTAAACAAACATACATCACCTGCAGATGAAATGCATGCGGTGTAACTACTGTGTAATAATATCACTTGTTTTCATTGGCCACAGGAAAACGACACGTTTGATTTTGACCTTTGAAAGACTGCATTTCGGTGAATGAAATGAACAAGATCTTTTACGATATAAATTTTTGACAAGCTATCATGAATCGTCTGTTCTGCATCAATGGCCAATACCTGTGTTGCGTTGAAGCGCTATGAAACGATATACTGCAGTTATGAACCTTCACGATTTATTGGCCAGTGCTGAGCAGTGTTCCCTCAAAGAAAATTTCACATTGAGCAAATGTTTGCGTTAGTGCGCATTCATTTGCGCAATCATGTAGACACACAACCAGTGAGACGTTTCAAGTGTTGCAGGGGTTATGCGGTATCTACATACGCTATTAATTTTGGAATGTTTCAGGTGTCGCGAGAATGCGAATTCATTGCGCAAGTTGTCTGGTGGTGCTGCGCATTTGCGCATCTTAAAGAGAACATTGGTCTAAATATTTTTCACTAAGTGTCTGGCAAAACTCAGCAGATGAGGATATTCACGCGGGTTCTATTTATGCTTTCAAGTAATATTAAAATTACCACTTTTTTTCTTTTTGCGACGCCAGCCTGACAACACTGTGTCAGAGAACGATGAAAACCAAGATCGTGGAAACTGGGATCGAAAGGCGGATTATCTACTTTCGTGTATTGGATATGCCGTTGGATTGGGAAATGTCTGGAGATTTCCTTTTTTGGCGTTTAGAAATGGTGGAGGTGAGACCGATGGAAGTTNAGAGTTTTACAGCAAAACTGATTTTTCAAAATTGTTATCNGATCATAAGCAAACCTTTGTTCCTAACTGGTCAAATGATNAAGTTTCCTTCTCTTAATGGAGTAAAGTCGTCCGCAGCAATTAACCAGTTTTAAAATGTTGTTAATTTGGNCGTGAGCCAAAAGGGAACAATGGATTGATTGTAGGAGGAATACACATTTTTCCTAAAGTCATCANTATTTACTGATCTGAAAATAACGATAATATACTGCTTAAATTCGAAATTTGAAAGCACAGAATATGGCGTGATTTTTGTTTTTGAAAATTCACGTCCTGTAGTACTTTGTGGGAAACTATCGATGTTGTCGGAACCAATGAAATTCAGGCCCAGATAAAACGCCTAAACGCTGAAAATATGCAAGGTTACGGTTCGGTTAAAAGGACTAAGAACTTTTAGAAATCTGGACCAAGCTTGCAAGTCAGAGCATGTGAATCAAGTTGTGGCGGATTCTCCAAGCTCTGTTTTACGTTGAAAGGTTACTCGCACAATTTTGCTGTAAAGATTCGATTCGTTTGACTAAGGACTCTTCTACATTTTTGACGTTGCAGGCGCCTTTCTCATCCCCTACGTGGTGATGTTGGTCTTTGCTGGTATGCCAGTGTTCTTCCTAGAATCTGCGGTCGGTCAGTTTTGCAGCCTGGGACCCATCACTGCATTTAAGTTTAGTCCCATTCTTAAAGGTGAGTTGTAAACTGATCTTCGAGAAAGTCGTCTCACGTGGAAAGCTGGTATTTTGTTGTTACTGATAACTTTCCCGCTTGGGCAAAGTCATCTGCGCACGTGTCCACGTTAATCCATAGCTTTACAATTGTATACAATGTCAGGAGAAATTGTAATTCAATCTCAACTTACTAGAATTCCTAAGGTTTTCTAATTCTACTGTATTCTTCAAAAAAGAAAGGAAAACGCTGCAAAATATGCAAGTTTAACACGTGAATTTTTTGCAATACTACTCTTAGGATTTCTTGCTCTATTCCGAGTACACCAGGTTAAATTTATTGAATATCTAAACTTCTAAAGCTCATCTGATGTATCAATAAAAAAGTAAAAGCAGATAAAACGTAAAAACGGATACTGCCAACGTTTCGTTGACGGTGCATTCGCCTGATGAAAGTTGTATTCGCCCTGATAAAGTTGACTGCACCGTCAGCGAAACGTTGGCAGTATCAGTTTATACGTTTTATCTGCTTTTACTTTTATTGATACATCAGATGAGCTTTAGATATTCTGTACTCTTACGATTGACGAAGCAAATTTCATGCATTCAAATTGCTGGTAGTGGTGGCGCTTTAGAAATACTTAATCATATTTTGTTGCATAATTTAAGTATATGATCATAAAATTGGTTCCATTCGCCTGAAGGAGATCCTGACTTTGATAAAAATCCATCACGCAGTCTCCCGCTATGAATAAACAAGTTGAGAAATTTCCACTCTCGAGTGACGGTTATTTTTAGAAAGGTTTAATTCAAAGTTCATTTTTTGCAGGCGTTGGAATATGCATGGTTGTCTTAAACATTCTAGTCAGCATTTACTACAACGTCATCATCGCTTATACTGTTTTTTACTTCTTTGCTTCCATGACGGCGGAGTTGCCATGGGAAACCTGTTCCAATTGGTGGAATAACGCAACAACTTGTAGTACAAAATTCAGTAAGTCTGCGTCGTTGATTGTGTAGTTCATGCTTTTCCTCGAGTGACACGTTGAACAAGTATCCCTAATTGTATTCGCATAAGTTGCTATGCGAAATAATGGCAAGACAAAGAGTTCTGACACAGTTCAGTTTATCGGTTTCTTTTCTCCTTTCGGAGTGTCACGAGTGGTCTGCGGCGCCCATCACCGCTTTCCTGCGCCGTGGACCCTGAAACTAAAATGTTTTCAAATACCAAAAAACTGTAGGTCTATCGTTTTTCATGACTGATTGTCCAGTTATCAGTATACTGCATCTTTCATCTCCCAGAGACTCTCAAGAAAATGCGCGGCCTGTACGTTAAGGTTGGATTCGGTTGTAGGGACTGTCGGGGTTGAGAAATACTTCCAACCTGTCTGTCTGATAAAACTGACTTCATTAACGGTGAATAAGTACTTCCAAATATTATATTTTTGGTAACCACACCCTAAATCAACCAATAAAATGCAGTGATTGAAAGAACTGACCAAAATACGGCAAACGGCCAATGTTCGTAACCTTTTCTCTGTGAATTGTAGGAAAAAAATTTACAGCATAAAAAATACTTATATTTCAGCATTCAGTTGAACAGAAATTCTGCACCACTGTTGCATGTAACATGTAGCGGGCTGACATTGTTTTTTTCTCATTTTCTACGTAGAATCGGTCTGTAAAACGGTCAATGCAACAGCTTTTGATAGTAACCCCGAATTGACAAACTGGGTGATGTCTTACGGCTTCGGACCCAGCAACAGCACTACCGTGTTCAGCCAGGGTGAGTAACGGTCTGTGTCATTTGCTGAAGAGACCTTTCGCATAAGGGATATCACCAAAGATTTCCTTACTGTCCTAAGTTACCAAAAACTCAGGATTGATTTTTAGATGTCTTGAAAAATGAACGTGAATTGTGTTTGAAAAGTTTGTTTAACATTTATGTGTCGCATAAGCATGTGTGAATTGGTCTGCGTTTTTAACGTTACCTTTCTCAACGTTCGAACTGTTACACTGGACCAGTGTTCCCTCTAAGATTTTTGTAAGTCGGCTGGTGGCCAAAAAGTGCCCTCAAGATCAAAAGAAACTTAGGCGCCTTTTGTAAATTTTCCTAAAATACGTCCATTTTTACCGAAAAACTTTTCATCAAACATTTTTGATGAATGCCGAAAAAAAATTAAAAATAGTCTTCACATTTTCTGACATGTACACGTGCAACATTTTCTAATAAACAAACGAAAACAAACAGTCATCACAAAGGCAATAAATGAAATCAGCTGCATGCAAACTTCCTAGCCAAATGTGAACCTTTTCTCTCAGACAGTGGTTGCCCTCATACGGTCCTGAATGACTGTT
>JGI24021J15306_10011930_pt1 | contig 10791 bp, 5 predicted proteins | sample Ectturendosymbi1_FD_15306 | JGI IMG/M metagenome (IMG submission 15306) | reverse complement strand
AAATCAACTCCCTATGCTGGAGGTACAAATAATTGCATTCTTAAGCTACCCCTATGTTGCAGATACAAAGAATTGCTTTATAAATCAACTTCATATGTTGGTGGTACATCCCTATGCTGGAGGTACAACCCTACCCTGGTGGTACTGACGCTGCCGACCAGTCCTCAGTTTTTGTGATAAAGCAATGAAAAGGAATGATTCATTGATGGTAGGTTACTAGGTAGTGTCTATTTTGCCACCAGTGGGAAAAGCTCTGCTATTTTGCCATTTTAACTGCATCCAGCTTGTGCAGATAAATGATGAGTTTGTGACACTGTATGGTGAACCTGGTCAAGTTCGGGAGTGTCTTTTCCTGCTGTGCAAGTGGTGCTTGGTTCAGCTCTCACCTATGTTGCTTTGTGGGTTTGCTAGTAGAGATGATACTGGTGATGAGAGTGCTTTTTATGTATTTAATTTGTTAAAAAAATTTGAAAACCAGATATGGGTTTCCATTTTTGGTTAGGCCAGGGTTTGCATTAGGGTTAAGCTTTAGGTATAAGATTTTAAATCGCATTAACATTGTGATAATAAGCTAATCCAAGTGAATCATCCTTGTCACATGACCAATTCAACTATTCAGGTTCAGCTCATGGCAAAATAGCTTCAGCAGTGCTTTTGCTATTGGTAGCAAAGTAGACACTGCCTTGATGGTTCTTTTTTATGATATACAACGTGGTAAAAGAACTTACAGTTGCTTAAACTTAAACAATTTTGCCAATTAACAAGATTTCGTGCAAAGCATTTGAAATTTTAGGTAATAATTTTAGAAGTAATAAGCCAGATGTAGAAATTGTAAATAAAGGATATGATTCGTGTGAAGAAATTCATCTAAAATTGAAATCCGCATAAACTGATTGTGTAGAATAGGGTCGGGTCACCAGTGTGTGAACATAAGTACCAAAATTTCATGCTGTTGGTCAATACGTACATTCAACAAATGTTTAAAGTCCAACAGCACTTTAAACCATACTCCATCATCCAGATCATTCACTATTGGATTTCATTTGACATACACATAAAGGCAGTGTCTAAACCAGGGGTCTCCAAACTACAGCCCGCGGGCCAAATGAGGCTCGCAAAGCCATTTCATCCGACCCGCAAAGCCATTATGTCAAATGATGAAAAAAATTACCAAAATTTTGTTGATTTGGTAGAGTGTAACATATCCTAAAACATACACATTACCCAAGACTTGCGGCCCTTGATATGTTCTGTAATAGCTTATGTGGCCCTTGGACAAAAAAGTTTGGAGACCCCTGGTCTAAACAACTGTATCTGGTTTTTACTTTGGAAGGACTAAAAACTGCATCAAGCAAAATTGCTGACCTTTTTGAAAAATATGAACAATTCTTGTATGTCAGTTTTTTCTCAGAGAAAGGACTGGCAATTAATTTTTTTGTAATCCTAAACCCTTTTAAACCCTAACGCTAAATACAAACCCCAAGCCCAAATGCATCAAAAGTGTTCCCAAAGCAAGATTGTGTAAACTATCAACTGATCTTTTAACATAAAAAATTGGCATCTCCAATTCCATTGGCAGAGCCAAAGCAACCATGGTGAGAGCCGAACCAACAACCCTTTGAACAGTGGGAATAGACACTGCCAGCTCAACCAGGATCACTAAATGCTACATAACTGTTAATCTTTCTGGTTTGACATATTAAAGTCTATGTGGTGAAACAGCCTAATTTAGGTTGCTGTTGATAAAAATTTTGAAATGCCTAAAAACCGATACAGTTGCTGTGACATTGGGTTCAAAAGAAAGAAGCATAAGCTACCTTAATTAGGTTCCAAGCTATGTTTTCTTTTTTAATCTTTGACTTGGGTTACGTATAGCCTGATAACAGTGATAGGTTTTTAGATTAAAACAAGATTTGGATTTTAAAACTCAGTTTTCTCATGTCTCTAAAACCCTCAGCGTACTTTATGGTTTGCTTTACATCCAGGTGATACAGGCTCATGATCGTTGCGTATTGCACTTTCACATGAACAAAATGCGAAAGAGTGAGTGACAACCAATAATGTCAAACAGCTCAAACGTATGTATGAGTTGGTGCACGTGAAACACACACAAACAAGAACATTGCACAATTCTTGAATTCTTATTTCATCATCCAAACATATGTTCTGTCGAGATGACACATATTTTGCACTTCTGTACCCTTTCGATACTGTAGGGTTATTTTTGTCCCAAGCATAAGCTGTATCTTATGGTTTTGCCAATTCTGCAGCCAAATCAAGTTGGTGGGACATCAGTATTACGGGTGTAGGATGTGTTGGAATTTGATCTGTATTCATCCCTATAAGCATGTCACGCTTGACTGAGGACTGCAATATGAAGGTTTTTGAGAGCATTTGGTTGAAGCTTCTGTCAGAGTTGATATGATTTTGTGTTTTGGCGTGGAAAAAGTAACGAAATATTCTTGTTGAAGCTGTATAATTGCTTCTAGTTCCTTTTGAGAACTAATTAGCAGCCCTTTTGTGTTTTATGATGCTTACGTTATATTTTTGGTTCGCTTTTTTATTGGGACATATGGCCCTACAGCATTTGACACTGGGCTATTATAGTCCCAACAGTGTTGCATATGCTAGACTTTTGAAACACGTCTAGTATAATATTTTCACTTGATGAGACAGTAAAAGATGTATTTCCTTTGGTGAAGTCTGTAAAACGTGGAGTGAAACCTGTAAAACCTGGAATGAAGCTGTGAGATGTGGAATAAGACCATGAACAAAATATGATGCAAAAACGAGCTTGTGTATGACACAATCTTACCCTGAAAAGGAAGATTCTTGCCTAGAAGTAAAGTTAGGGTGAAACAATGGTTACAAAGTTGTCCCAATCAATCAGAAACAATAATCACACTGTTTTGGTATTTGATTGATTTTTTACATCCACAACATTGATATCCACAATGCCATTTCCTGCAAATGGGTCTTATAAATCTACCATGCATTCGGTACACTCAACGTTTAGCTGAATGTCTAATTGATCATAGACATGCCATTTCACCATGAAGAAGTAGACAAGTTAGAGAGCATTGTAGTGTTGTAAAAGAACTACAATATGTGTATGAACACATTCTAGTGAAAGGAAAACTAAGAAGGCACTGTCTGCTATGTGCAGAAAACAAACAAAAAAAAACAACTTCATGTGCCAAAAGTGCAACCTGCCTAATGTGTTTGTTTTGTTTCTGTTGCAACCTCTCCGGTGGTGTTGCGTTGATTGTGTGATTCACCACGAACGAGATGTGCGTGAAGAACAAAAATATGTATGCGTGGAGCAAGCAGGCAATAATAAAAGAGATTGCGACGCATGATCTCTAATGTTGCTTGCTGCCATGGTGCGAAGCTTTGCGCACATGCCACTCGGGATTTCCGATCGCATCAAAATGGAGCTGTGACCAGAATGTGAAGGTCGTGCCGAGTTCAGCCTTCACACAAAGAACGCACGATCGGTGCAGTTCGTTGCAAAAAGGAGGGGATGTTGTTGCAACCTCTCCGGTGATGTTGCGTTGATTGTGTGATTCACCACGAACAAGATGTGCGTGAAGAACAAAAATATGTATGCGTGGAGCAAGCAAGCAAAATGTTTCACACCATATCACATCTGAAAAGATGAAATAAGGCAACATTTGTCAAAACAAAATGTTATTTGTTGGAAAATGCGTTTTTTGACAATGGCTATGTTTGGGTGTCTTTAATACTGTTGGGACATATTTAACCCAGGATACAATACTGTAGAGACAAAAATGACCCATTTCCAGTTCGTACGTTTTTATAAAGAAATAACATAAAATTGAAAATACGTTGTTCATTTGTTCACAAAACAATGCTCTCATGCCAAAAATCAAGTCTCAAATCGATTTTAAAAAAATCAGTAGCGAAAGGGTTAAGATGGCAACAAAGAAGAGAAAAGTAGGTATTGAAAGCAGGGTTTGCAAGCCTGCATGGGAAAAGAGAATTTTGTTTTGCAAAGATACACTGCAAAACAATTATGTCTTAGATGCTAAAAAACAATCGCCGTGCCAAAACGACGCCCCCATGAATGGCTTTATCTGGAGTTTAAAGTAATTCATCCACCTGACAGCGATCTTCAGAGGAAGAAACTCCAAACATTGCTTATTGAGTTTTAAGCCCAGCCATCCATTTTCTGCAGTGTGGTTGAAAGCAATGACAACATAATGGACGCCTCATTGAAAACTGCCTGGAATATTGCCATGAAGCCACCAAGCCTGCTACAGAGAGAGTTTCTGAAAACTATTTGTTGATTGTGTTAACTCATTCTTTTCTGGATTTTGGAACATTGATAACATCATCAGACAGATTTAATGTTGCAAGTGTATGATGCAACTGTGATTAGGAGAGTAGAGGTTAATTTAGACAATCTTTTTTCGTAGTTATTGAAAATGCAAGTGTCAAGTGTTTTGTTAACACATTGGCTGCCAGTCTATGAATACATCGTACTTGGAAACCAGGGAAAAACCAGGGATATTTCAGTTAACTTACCAACTGCATAACTCCTCAGCTGATTGTGCAGGAGAGTTGTTCAAACCCTCAAAGTCAAAAGACTTGGCAAGTCTTCGAGTCTGCAATGAAAACAAGGATTTTTGGGTTTCGTTTTTTATGAGTGACTTTGACCAGTCGTAACTTGCCGACCGATAGAGCTAGAGAGCTGTTCAAACCGTCTATGGTTCAGAAAGTCTTGTTCAGTAGGATTTGCTTAATTTGTCACCTCAAGGGGATTAGAAAAAAGTGACGAATTAGGCGAAGTGACGAATTATGCAAACAGGTGGAAATTCTATCATAGAAGGTGGTATACTTTATCATAGTAACTCGTATATATAATGCTCTCATTTGCAGTAAAATACAAGTTTATAACGTTATGGTTGAATACAACAATTAATTCCTCTACTCTGTCTGGACTCCTCCATTTAATCTAGCACCTTTTAAATCTATAACAAACAGTCAAGACTTCCCATGTTCTCTCAATGGGGAGTCGGGTCACGCTTTGCACCTCATTATCAATTTGATCAACAAATTGCGAGGTGCAATAATTCTAAGATAAAGATTCGTAATTTATTTGAATTCCCACACGTACTACCTGGTTAGACATCAAAAGCGAAACTGCAAATGACGTATTAACCGAACAAAACGCTTCTGAGGGATAGAAAGAGGTGACAAATTGATGAATTAGACGAACAAATGTACACAAAAGATAGGAATTCTGCCGGGTCCGACGAAAAAGTGACGAATTAAGTGAATTGACAAATTAGACGAGTTCTACTGTAGTTTAGATTTAAAAAATTTGGGAAGTTTTGAATTTTGGGTTTTCTGTGGGTGACATCATAATGGAGGCATGTTTTTGGCCAAGTTTACCTGGCCCTGGGAACCAACCCAACGAGCCATTTTTTGGATTAAATTTTTTTTGGAAACTAGGCTATTATNTGAGTCTTTAAAGCCCTTGATTAGCTTTCTAACTTTCTGGAGCCAAAATTTTATAGTCATGCTTTTTTATTTCCCTGAGGTTAAGATGAATAGTGAACTGATCAGAATGCCGCAACTTTGTCAAGGTATATTTGCTGAGCATTCCAAGTCTCCAGACAATGTTCTTAGGTCTTTTGAGATTTGGTCTCACAAAAACAGCTTTTCAAGGTCAAGAATTTGGACTCCACTGATCTAAGTGGAAATGTGAACTGATTTTACATTTTCTACTTAAACACAAATTTTTGGCTCCTTGTCTACATTTCTATCCCAATGATTTAATGACAAGTCAGTATTCTACTTTTGTAATGATTCGTCATCCACCGACAGTTGGCGAATCTAGGCTGATTCAAAGGTATTTGCATTTGAAACTTAAATTAAGATTATATTCATATTATGTGCAATGTTATTGCAGGTCTGTACTTGCATGATAACCAAAATACAGTAGTTTGTGGAAAGTGATTTACTGGTATTTTGCATCATCGATAAACATTTCACTATGGAAAGTAGTGATCAACTCAATGAATGTGAAAGTGATCAAGACAACGATGCTTCGCACCAGAGACTCTTGGAAAGTATTGGTGTAGAACAAAGTGAAAGCATGGATAATAAGAATGGAATGAGAAATGAGGCCAGTCAAGACGTGTCAGTATACACACTATCAGCTATGCCTGCTGCAAATGAATCCACCTCAAAAACTAAGCTGAAACTGTTTGAGTTGTTGAAAGGTGTTGATGAATCAGCTGGCATAAACAACCTAAAGAAGCAAGTAAATAGAGTGCATCGTTCCACTCAACAGCTGGATGCACCTTTGTCAATTCCTGTGTCTGAGCGGTTGCAACGTCAAGTAGAATACAAGAAAGTTTCCGAAAAACTTGGAAAATGGGATCCTTTAGTACACACTAATCGGAGAGCTGAACACCTATCTTTCCCGAGACAACAAGAACCACTTTCCATAAAGACGGTTGACCAATTTCTTTCAAAAAGTAAAAAGTTGACTCCCCTCGAAGAAGAGATCTACGCTTTGCTGCGCGGAAATGCTTACGCCGAACGTCCAGACCATGACCTGTCAGTCAGAGAAGAAGAGTTGCTGGCATCAGTCAGCGTGGAAGAAGCCATTGCTCGCAGATCAGAGCTCCAGAAGCATAGAGCCTTGCTCTCTTATCACGAAGCGAAAATGAAGCGCCAGAAAAAGATAAAAAGCAAAAAATATAATCGCTTGTTACGAAAAAAGAAACAAAAAGAGAGCGTCGCTAACGAAGCAGCAGGTGGAAGTGATAATGTGCAGCAGGCTGATCGTCTGCGGGCAGAAGAAAGAGCTTCCCTGCGTCACAGAATGGGAAGTAAATGGGCGAGAAGTCGCGCCATCTTGGCAAAAAGTGACTCGAATTACAAAGATCTGTTAAACGAGCAACTGCAGAAGCACAAGGTGTTGATGGTTAAAAATGCCGTCGAAGAGGATAATAATGATCGTGAAGAGGAAAAAAACCATGAGCCCGTGTTAGCTAACAGCTGTCAGGGTTTGCTGGAAGACCTTAGTCAAACTACGAACCCTTGGCTTAAGCCCGATGGATCACGTGCGAATGCGAATCGTGATTTGAACGATAATAAAATTACCTCAGATCCAAATGATCGTACGTCAAACGGTTTAGATTCCCATTCGACATACAAGAACGATGAATCCCGGACCAAACAAGATATATCCAGTACTGATCAAAGTGCCAATGCCTCTGCAGCGGAAAGTGTCGCCAGCTTACGTGATTGGCTTGCGAGCAGTACCTCCTCCAGATCTGACGAGCCAAGTATCGAGCTAAAAGCCAAGGAGACGGAAACAGTGCGTATGTTTAGGGAAACGTATGAAATACTTAAGGCTCAAATGTTGCGGGAGCGGAGCGAATTCGACGAGCCAGTGAAATCCAGTGAACCTCGCGCGGAAGAGAGTGAAGAAGGACTGGCCTTGTCTTGCGGTAGTGAAACCTTGCCCGACGTCACTGGTGGTGTTCGCGAGGCGAAGCCCCAGCAAAGGTTGGCCAATGGACGCAATGCCAAGGTCGACGTAGATGCATCGAAAGCATTCGCGGCCGAAGTTGCACCCGTTTCACGCGGAAAAAACATTTTTGTGGAGAACGAGTCAGACGACGCTCAGCGCATAACCATCGAACAGGCTTTTGCTGACGATGATGTCATTGCTGAGTTCGCTAGAGCGAAGCGGCGTGTCGTCGATGAGGACAAACCGCAACATGTAAACCTCGCTCTGCCTGGTTGGGGGGAGTGGGGCGGAGCGGGTGTCAAGCCGTCGAAAAGGAAGAAGCGAAGATTCAGAGTAAAAGCACCGCCCGCGCCGCTGAGGTCGGATCGCAGTTTGGGGCACGTTATTTTGAACGAAAAGAGAGATGCGCGCATCGCCCAGCATCAGGTGGACAGTTTGCCTTTTCCGTTTACCAGCCAAGAACAGTTTGAGCGGACGATCGCGAGGCCCATTGGTGAAACTTGGAATACGCCGTCGACGTTCCAGAACTTTATTAAGCCCAAGGTGTCCACAGTTATTGGCGCGGTAATTCCGCCAATGCATTCCGACGAGGCCCTTGATGAGCTCAAGGAAGTGGGAGTCAAGCGGAAATCGAAGCGTAAAGCACCGTCTGCAAAAAACAAAAGAATACAACAACATGAAAACAAGTTGAGAAAATTGGAAGTTGTCACATCATGACAGGTTTCGTTTCAGTGTTGAAAGGATTTGCCGCTGAAAATTCCAAGTGCTGCGGGGACCTCGCGCGATTGTTCTGTGAAAACCTCAACGTTTTTTGTCGTCAGTAGAATCTGGACCGCCCGAGGTAATCGCGTTGCAAAAAGTGCGCGCAAATTGAATTTTATTTTGTTGTTGTGTTGACTTCGTCACGCGTGACTGTCGATTGCGTTATTGCAAAGTGGTTTGCGATTATGTTGGGATGAAATGTAATGCGGAAGATGTGGGGAGGGTAATTTTTTAAAGCAGTTTAGTACGATCAGTGATGCTATTCCTACTTTCCAGCTAGTTGTCCAACTATCACGTAAAAAAAGTTTTTTTACCTGATTGTTTTCACAAATGTCAGTTCATAAGTTCACTTTCTTTTTTGTTTTTCTGAGGATCCTTTTCAATTTTTGTTTTATTTTTATTCTTCACCCTTTCCCTGAAAAACGCTTTGTCGTTAACAACTCGTTAGTAAAATCTCAATCTTACATTTTTTCTTCACTCTCCAAAAAAAAACGAATCGATTTTTTGTTTTATATATATATTATTTACAATCTTTCATATCTTTGACACAAGCTATAGAAACTCGAAGTGCTTCGATTAGAGCTTTTTTTGCGTGAAAATCGCTGCGCTGCAACGTGCTCTTCCTTTGAGACAGTGCACCTACCTATCTTTCATGCACACCGCCTACCCAACGTTTGAAGTGTACTTGGTTTAAGCTCAGGCCCGTAAAAACTTTTTTCGTCTCCCTAGAAAAATGTGTTGGATATAGTTTAAAACTATTTTTACATATTTTAAAAAATTTGGGCCCCTCTTAGAAAACTCTTCGCCCCAACTGTTGTCCCAAGCTGGTTACGGACCTGTTTAGGCTTAGCGTTTCTATGGCGACAAAGCGAAGCTGGAAGAACTCATTGTCATGTCATTTGTTGGTGCGACCATTCGCACGTCCTGTCCAGAGCGCCTCGACAAACGTTGTTTCGACGCCCGTTTCCTCCTGGCTTAGGTTTTCGTGGCATCGAACACATGTTATCCCAGGTTTGATTACCGCCGACATAGCATCAACAATTTGTTTCCTTGATCAAGGTGCGTCACTGGAACTGTCACATTTGGTTGAGACACTTGCTGAACTGGCAAGTACTCTGATGTTGTTTGATGCTGTTTTCTATGCAGTTTCTCACGACTGTTGGGAAAAACGTTTGAGTTTTCATGTTGACGACAAAAATGACAAACATACGCGTTTCGTTAGATCGTAGTTGTTGGTGTTTTTGAGTTGAGATTACCTGAAGGTCAAGTTGTAGCCCAAAAAAGCATTGTTGTGTTCTTGGCTAGTGTTCTGTATGTATTTCCCAGTGCGCCATAGAAATGACAGCACAGGTGAACATGTTCAGCAGACAATGTTGATGCCCTTAAATTTTCTGAAAGCCAAGTCTTACTCTAATTGAAAAAATTAGGTTAAGAGACCAGTGGCGTATCTGTGCAAAATAGCGTCAGTGGCAAAGTTTAAATGTGAACCCGTTTTATTAATACAAATGTTAGATATACGCACAATTTTTGCGAGACACCATAAAGAAAATAATTGTTTTAAAACAGAATGTTTATTTTTGCTTTGAACATTTCAGCAAATAAACGATATCATCCATAAGGACCATAATATACTTATATGCTCATTTATTATATAATGCAGTACCATACTTTATACATTGCATTGGCTGACCAAATTGTAAATCTTGCAAAAAATCACACAACACATTGCAACTAAAAACAACAATTTCTTTTTAAATGAAACGCATTTAATTTGGATGGTACAATAAGTTACGTGTACAATGTTGCTGGTGCAGCAAGATAAGGCTCTTTCAGTATACATCATTATGGCAGTAGTTTTCTACGTACTTCAAGTTGCGGCAATAGGTATTTTGCCGCCTGTGACTGTTGGACGCAGGCATCTTGGCAAGTAATGCAGCGAGGCAGTTACTGCTGATAGCAGTAAGCCAAATAATTTTATAACTGAAAAGAAGCAAGGACGCAGGGAAGTGAGAGGGGCATTTTCCTCTGTTCTTTCAAAAGGGGGCAGATGTGCCTTTTTCATAAGGCCTACAGTATTGTGGGTAATTTCATGGTTCATCAAGATCGAATTGAAACAAATTTATTGCAGCTATTCGCGCAACAAGAAAATTCAGAATGGTTTTCAATCATTTCTGCAATTATATTTGAGGGTCAAGATTGTTGTTGAACAGAAACAAAAATATTGGGAACGATTTGCTTGCTTTTTATAGGTTTTCTTTTCCCTCCACTTTATACTGCTCCCCCTGCCCTACTGTTGTCTTGGCGTGCCTGAAAAGAAGCATTGCTGCCAACAAAGCGCAAATTTTGAAACCACTATTCCCTCTAAGTTACAAAAATGCGCAGTACCACCAGAATCGTAGTCAGAAAGTCTTCAATAAGGGGTCTTTACGTCTGTGCAGGGTGGTATTTAACACTTCACATTGGGGGACTTGGATGTTTGTTTGGGGAGAGCTTAACCCACCGAAGCCTCCCCAGGG
>JGI24021J15306_10011928_pt1 | contig 10792 bp, 6 predicted proteins | sample Ectturendosymbi1_FD_15306 | JGI IMG/M metagenome (IMG submission 15306) | reverse complement strand
ATTTTCCTACAAAGCCATCAGCAACACCATGCAGCACCAGAAGTCGCATTAACAGTAAGAAGCATGTTATTAAAGAGAAAATTCAGACAATACCATTGTTTAAAATTGTTGATTTTGCTTTAAATACACATGTTAGTTAAGTAAGTTAGTCGCATTAAGTGTTGAAAAATATTATATGGCACTCACAGAAATACATTTAAAAATACGTAGGTTTCATGGCTTCCTTAGCCAAAAAGGTTCCCGACCCCTGATTTACAGCGACAATGCCGCACAATTTTTGGTCACCAACTCGGATCGGCTTACGAGGACCTACGGTTACAAACGGAGTGGAGTGATGCATCTTCAAGAAATATGCACTTAATATCACGTTAACACAACGGTTTTCCACGACGCCTAACTGAAGGTTGTAGAATCTCTTAAAGAAAGAAAAAGTACTTGTTACAATTCTACGCACCTTTGCAGAAGAAGCTGTTCGTGCTAAATCCCAACGTATGGGGGCGCCAAACTTGCTTCTTGGCGCCATCTAACCTCGTTACGCCCCTGGTGCTGTGCATTGCATGCTTAGGCCTGCAATGATATTTTATCTGAATCATACTCTCTGCCAACACCATCAGCATGACTACACAGCTGCAAAAGCTATGGATATTATATGGTTCCTTTTAAAAACGTGCCGTTCATAACAAACCCGTTCATAACACACCATGTTCAGGTGAACTTGTCTTGGAAATTAGTACTTATTCTTAGCTGGGTAGCAGGGACGTAGCAAGGTTAGATGGCGCCAGGAGCACGAAGCTAGTTTGGTGCCCCCATATCCATGTTCGAACCTGAGGTCTTTCGGAAGAAAATGTAGGCTACTGTAGCCTACTGAAGAAGGTACTTGTGACATTGTTTGGACTTTTCGGTGACCCCCACAGCAATTCGGCACCGCCCGCAATGAGTTGGCGCCCCCACAGTGATTCGGCGCCGGGGGAATTGTGCCCCCCTTGCCCCCCTCGTTACGCCCAAGCTGGGTAGTCAAGCCAGTTGAAAAATATATCAATGTTCCTAAAACATCTTGTGGAAGTTAGGTCTTTTGAATTTGTGGAGATCTCAACTTATGATTTATTTTTCGCTATTTTTTATATGTGCGGTTTATGTTCGGACTTGATTGATATTCTATGATTGTACAGGACTGCTTTTTACACAATGCTGAAGTGTTAAGATTTCAGATTGGATTAATAGGACAATTAAATAATGCACCACTAGTACATTATATTTAACTGCAAGCGATCGGAATGTAATTATCAAAGTAGTTTTGCAACAACTGTGAATCATAGAGCTTTTGGAGATTTCGATACAGTAGCTTGCGTAACACTGTGAAGGCATGCATGAGAGTCCGGTTGTATTCCTCAATGAATGCTTTGTCTACGTCACGCATGTGTTTCCAATGTTCATTCACCGTTTTCGACGGGTGGTGGCAGTGGCAGACATTGTACTGTGCAACGTAACTGATCGGAGTAATGTTCTACCCTGACTTGTGTAAAGAATGAAAAGAGTGTATACGATGATTGATTGCCAACTGCTTGGTTAAGTGATAAGAGGGATAGACAAACTATTTGTAAGCACGTGTCTCTTAGACTTAAATTTAAGCTCGGAATAAGCTTGCAGACTGCGTTCTTCATTTTAGGCTAGTCGAGGTAGTACGAGTGGAATCAGTTTGGTTAGCTATGTATATGCGAATGGAACTAATTTGGTTAAATCTGGTCGAGCAACGTGTACCGCGTTCTGACAGAATTTAAATCAGGATTTTTAGTCGAGTTGGATCGCCGTTGTAAATGCAGCTTATTTGATCTGTTGTGCGCATCCAACTTACAGCATTTTATCGCAATAGCCTACTGGTACAGAACTTCCGGCTACGTTCACTGTGGCTGTGCCTAAGCTTAATCTGATATGCGACAGTAAAACAGTTAGCTTAAAATAGTTAGTTGTATCAGTAGGCAACTGACATATCTAATCAGCAGTTGATACTTGTATTGCTCGTGATTGACGTCGCATGTCATACATGAAGTTCAAAAACATGCTGTTGGCGCAGTCTTGCTGAAGCTATACATCAGTAGGGGCAGCGTCTCAATAAAAAACTAGAGAAAAGTTTTACAAACAACAACTGTTTGTGTGATCTGGCATGAAAAATACTAAAGTTAAAAAGTATGTTTAAGTGGTGCTGACCATGCTTTTTGGCACCAGGTCGTAAACTAAAAATGTGCAACTTGGGAGCAAACCCACTTTCACACACTTAGAAATGGAGCATGGCAGCTAGAGTTTATTTGTGCGGCTGCGTAACCTAGCTACGGTATAGTCATATAGTGTGTTTGACCTTCGGTATAAAAGAAAACTGGCACTGTCTTTGTAAACATTAGCAAAATTTTCCTTGCTTTGAATTGCTTAGCCGTGTAAGCAGAGCATTGTATATACCCTAATTCAGTGGTTCTTAATTTTTCTCTACTGCGCCTTGTAATTGCCTGTGTTTCTACTTTCAAGCCCTCCTGACTTGAAATTTGAAATAAGTAAGTTGAACGGAATACCTTCCCGGTCAAAAACTTTCTATTTTGTGGAGCGCTTAAGGACTCGCGCCCTCAGGGGAGGCGTGCCCCCTTGTTAAGAACCACTGACCTAATTTGTATAAACCCTACTTTAGCGACGAACCCTCATTTTGTTTACGGACCGTTTACAGCAGTGGTACTTAACCTTTCTATTCACTCGTACCCCCTGAGCTTTCATAAAATTTTCTCATACCCCTTGTCTGAAATCAAATAGTAATTGATAGTAACGTAGTTTACACGGTTTCGCAAGTTCTTCAGCAACTCTACGAGGCTTTCTCTTCTTGACACATAAGAATGTAACTATGTCATGGAAGTGAAACCACATCTAACATAGTCCTCATTCCACTTGTGCTTCTTGGACATGTTTCATAAAAAAGTAAATGTACTGACATTCATATAATATACTTGACACCCAAAATTTAACAAGTATCCTTAAGTACCCTTAAATAAACAGTCAACTAACATTTAATAACGATTTCTTCACTCAAAAACTGGCAACGAAATACGTTAGGCGACAGCACTTCGCCTGTACAAGCAAGCTAAATATTCAAAGCGCATAACGAACCAGTTTCAGCTTAGTCCTAGTCAACAATCAATGAATAATGGTACACACTCCACAGAANTACGATGAATGTTNAAAAAAATCCGGTTTAAATTTACAAGGCGTGTATCCCTGAAACTTCTGGTGCTTCGTACCCCCAAGGGGTNCGTGTACCTCCCGGTTAAGAACCACTGACTTACAGTATATGTAATACGATCGCATCTGTGGNTTTTTTCCTGCAGCCGCATGGCAAAATCACCCACAGAAGAGGCCCAGAAAAATCTGGACGGGATTTTACAACTCGAATAAGTAATTGACCTTACGCGTTCATGACAATTTTTGTTTAGAGCTTTAGCAATTACNGTCCAAAATTTGGGGAAGCGAAAAGTCTTTAGCGCCCCCTGGCTTGTGCGGGTCATTGCCTATTTCTGAAAAGACGTATTGTGAGGGCTATTTTCAGTCGCGAAATGTTGCAGGGACATCGGTTTTGACCTCACGTGCCACGCTTTGCCTCTCACTGCCTTGTGAACTTGTGATTGGGGCTGGACATAGCATAACACATGTGGGACCTTAATCCTAAAATATTGCAAAGTGTTTGGTTTCTGCTCGTGGTGGTTTATTTTATTGTGATGAGATTCACCAAAGCATAGGTTAAAACTGCACTGCTATTATTCACCAAAGCATAGGTTAAAACTGCACTGCTATTCTCCATGCATGTCGCAACCTGTCACGAAAATGACGTGCCATGAGTTGCAGCATTTGCGTTGTCATAAATTTTGCTCCCAATTTAAGGGTAGACCAAATCGAAAAGCGGAATGCCAATTTTCTATTCTCTCGCCAAATGTCTATCTGTGAGTTGCGGTGGCATACGCTCGCTAATATTCAGCGAAGTTCGCGAGACCATTCCACTAGATGTAGCAATTCTTTGAAAACATTGATGCTAGCATGGCTTCGCCCTTGGTTTTGACCTTGGCACAACCGACCGGTCCTGGTTTAGGACTTGGCCTTGAGATTTTCATCTTCTTGCTTTGACCTCAAAAAGTTCGCGATTGCGAATTTTTTCCCGTATGACTAAATGAAACCTATTTGTGGCTCATGAATATATTTCATGTGTTTTGGTGCAGCGTGATGTCAAAACAATTGTTTAAAACAAACTCAGTTGGAATTCCGTTCCAGTAACCCCTGAAACCCTCTCAAATCTTAACTAGTTTTGTTAATTTTTCTTTTCTAGGTCTCAACATTAGGCTCGACCTTTTTCTGGCCTCCTCGGTTTCGAAAAATGTTGGTAGTTATGATTGTGTTGATTTTTACCTCGTATCGGGTTTGACCTTGGCCGCAGTTTGGTGAGTTGGTTATAACTTTACCCTCGCAGATTTTGGTCTCGGCTACACTTCTCCCAGCACCTCTCTGTTTTGGATTTCAGTAGAGAAACAGCGTGCCGTTAGATCTGTAGGAAATTGGCGGAGACACTACAACAAAGAATCAGGCTACAATATTTCACCAAACGCGTTTGTCGTGTTTGTTCGTGAGCGATTCTACGGAAAAACTGAAAAGTACGCCTTAGAAATTTTTGGCGATGCGCCGCTTCTGGCTTGATGTGAATTACTCTGCATATTTTTTTTTAGATTTCCATTACAACAAAATTTATATTTATCGAAAATTTTCCAGTGCTGGTTTTCATCTTCTTGTGGTAAATCTTCTTCACTTAACTGTAAAATTACTTTGTTTGCAGCAGCAGTTGTTTCTAAGAAGAAAACTTCTCGTCATTTGTATGCTTTCTTTTCCACTGAACTGTTTAATGAAGTTTCAGGTATATGTCAATGTAAACGTAGCACTGCTTTTAATGCGAAAGGCAATGAAGGTGCCGTTTCTGATGGGAGATATATTACAGAGTTGCACTGTCATCACGGACAAAGAAAACCTTTCAACGGTATACCCTTAACGCTGGGTGAACCCCAATTGCTATCATCAGACTTTTTAAGCCAAGAGCGATTACCGCAGGCAAAGAAAATCGCCATTTTCGAACTGAGTTGTGTTTGTAGCATTAACAGCAGAAGATTGGGATATTTGTAAAAAGTTAAAATTCACGTGCTGATCAACAAAACTAGGAAACGGTTTCATAACCAGGAAAGGTTTTCCTAAAGATATCCTTAGCTCCAGTATCGAAAAATCGAAGCGTAGGCTACTGCCGTAACGATTTGTTAAAGCGTATTAGAATATCGTAGCACGAACACCAACACATGATTCATGTACTGTCATGAATTGAGCTACCAACTATAGAAAACAAGCGAGTCAATGTAACTGCTGTTGAGATTTCTACTCTACCTTGCTTGCCCGAAGATAAGATAGGGCTTGCATTGATTATACTGTACCAGAAAATGACGAATTACAGTAAGATTTGCGCTCAGGAGAGATTATGTAATTGTCTAGCGTACAGCGATCGGCTTTTATGAAAACGTAAAGCAAAATGCTCGAACGCAGTTTTGTCGTCGTCGTCTGGAAATATAGTTTGTTTTGGAGTGTGGCCTTATCTTACAATCAACCACCAAAATCATGTTAGGTGTTATCTACTGGAAAGATCTTGGTGTCGGGAAAAACAGCAGTTAGCTAATTTTTATTCAGTGCGCTGTATTTTTTCTTACTTTCAGCTTCATCGTGGTTGCCTTTTATAAAAGGGCGGAAAGAGAAGATTTTTATTCATTTACTTTCAAAAGCGAAAACTTACTCTTTGTACAAGGGTTTCTTATTCGTTGTTCTGGATAATGATGGAGTTACAACCAGGGGAGTCGGAAGTAAAATGTCCGACTTCAACTCCAACTCCGACCTTTCCAAAACTTCCGACATCGACTCCGGCTCTTTAACATAACGTGAATGAAGTTTGGCTGTCAATAATTTTGTAGCAACTAGCAATCAGTGGAAATCGTGGTGCACAGCAAAAATTTTCTGTTTCAGTAAGTTTTCAAATTCAACAGGCACGAGTTAGGATTCCTAATTTGGGAGGGCGATATAATAAATGATTCAAGTGGACTTCCGGAGTTGGAGTAGGAAAAAATCCGACTCCGACTCTTAGTGTTCTTAAGAATCCGACTCTTCCCAAAAAACTCCGACTCCGCAACCCTGGTTACAACTATCACTCTTTTTTTTAAGATACAGAATTAACGCTGGATGTCGCTGTGTACATCAGTTAACAGGTTTAATTCCCTTACGCGAAGATTCTCAACAGATGATGAAGTTAAATTCTGTGCGTTAACGTCATAAAACTGCGTGCTGCCGCTCAAGTCTAAGTTGCGGAACAATCGGGGTAGCATCGTCATGAACAACACTGTTAGCAAAAGAAAACAACTAGATGCAGGCGTAAAAAATATCTTTAAAATTTCAGGAACAACTTCTTTCTCTCGTCAGGCTTAGTTGTGTTTCAACTAAGTTGTGCGAGGAGCATCTGTCCAAAACTGCAATAGTATTGACTGCTTATATTTACATTGTACAACTGAACAACTGCCTGTAGTGCTGCAAAATCATCGTTACCTTACAGTCTATTATGTTTTTCGCTCAAACAATAGCTTCAGCATTTTAAATGTCACTATTGGTAAGCAGTTTCTTTTCGGTCATAGACCGAATTTTTTATAAATGCGCGAAAAAAGATTAAGTCATTTTGGTCAGAATGTCTGAAAATATAGGCTAATAAACACTGTTATGGCGGGTTTTGAACACGGTTATTACGAGTTTAGAGATATAACTGTGAAAGAATTGACCAACATGCCTCATCGAAAAAAAACAGTTCGTAAGGTCTCGCTGAAGCACATGTGGCGTTAAAATGGTTTGTGGAACAGAGTGACTGACTTTGAATTCAAGGTTACCTCAAGATAGCATCACATGAAGAACGTCAGGAAACTTAATTAGAGCAAAGATAAGGCCTGTAAAATCTTGCATGACTATTTAAACTCATGCACATGGTATTGTTTTATATTCTAAGTAGCCTACCAAAAAGTAACCTTTATACATGAATTCAGCACTTGTGTTTTGCAGACGGATTAAAACTTGCTATATGATTGTTTAACGCGGGTTGAGGAACCTGCTGCCCGCGTAAACATTTTATATGGCCCGTATCAGAATTTTCGTTACCTAAGTTAGAGCACACCATAGCGTCAAAACGAAGGTCCACGATGAGGAGATAGTTAGATAGTAAGTCAAGAGAAGTCACTCTTCCTCGTAGTTAGATAAATATAGAATTTTAGTACAAAATTAATTGATTTTGCGACCCGCTAGCGTTAATGCACAATTCATGCGCTCCGTGATTGTGTGAACAGGTTCCCCCACCCCTGGTTTAACGGCATTAGAGCTTGAAGCTTAAACAAATATGTAACATTGACTGCCGGGGTGTTTGTTACCTACTAACTTGAAGGCATCGCGTCATGGTCAAACTAAACTTTTCGGATCCACCGGTGTTTTTTTCCAGCCTTTTCTGAACAATTTCTGAAGCGCCACAAATACACTGTGACAATGTCTTTTTACATAATGCATTATCTCCAACCGTCCGTGAGTGGTGGGAAGTCATTTGTGAACAGTTCAAAACAGTTTTGCGCAATTTTGTTTCAGTAAATGGACATAAGTTGAAACTATTTTAACTATTTTTTAACCTTTCAAGCAGAGTTTTATATTGCCTATTAGTGGAGCAACTGTATCTGCGATGATCACCTTGTCATGCAAGGAGAATTCCTCACCTATCTTTTATAACTCACTGATGAACAAAAGCTTTTTTGTTCTGCAGTCTGTTTGGGATAAGGTCGAAAATTTAGTAAGAAATGATAGGATTGTATCATAGTTTGTACTGCTCTGTTCAGAAATCTTTACATCTTTCAAACAAACCTTCACCGTTGGGAATGTTATAGTTTCTTTGGAATAAACTATGCTTTCCTCTGTTTTTTTCCTGAATACTTAGTTTCGATTTACTTTATGTGTCCACTTATGCGACAGCATGAGTGGTTCGCGTAGGCACTTGGACGGCCGTCTAAGTTTCGGTATCCTCAAGAAACACTGACCGGTCCGTATGGCGCCAAAGCTTTTGTAAAATCCACAGCTCTGCTTTGTTGAGATACATATACCCACTCAGAACGTGCAGGTCATCCATCGAATTGCCGCCCACATTTTTGCAAGCTTAGGCGCGCAAGAAGCCGCTGCGTGGACTGGGCCTCGTTTATTTGGGAAAACACGTAGACGAAAGTAGTTGGTTTGGTTGTACCTACTGGTAAGCTGTAGACAATGATCGCGTGTAATCAGTGTTCCTTGACTCTCTTCAGCAGTGTTAAGTGTCGAAGGACAATAAGATTTCGAAGTTGGCAACAATCAGGCACTATCCAAGTGATTTTTTCTGAGATTTGAATCTCGGAAAAGCATCCAAGCGAGAAAACGTCACGCAATTTGTAGCCATTTAGCATCGTGGAATTCGAAGTTCGTATTTTTCAACCAAAATTCAAGATGCTTATTTAGATATCGTGGGAGTTGTTAAAGAATGCCGTTTGTTTGTAACTGGGAGGCAGTAAAAACGTAGAGTGGTAAGCAAGATATGCACACGCAAGTGCGATAAAGTTAGGCGTTTGTGCGGCAATAAAGCGCATGCTGCATTTTACCTCAAAAGCTTTATTCATGTAAATTAAAACTTTTCATTGTTAAAAGAGATACCTACAAAGCTGTTTTGCTATATTATTTTAAAAAGCTGTTTATTTTGGAATTCGTGAGAAAAATTTGAAGTAACGTCATCAGTGAGTATGAATCGTTCACAGTTTGCAACTGATGGCAAACACTGACGCGTATGCGACAGCAGTGGCGCAAGCAAGTTAACGCTGTGAAAATAATGGCTTAATAAATGTAGAGTCGACAGCAAAGGATAACTTATCTTCGTTTTTTNAAGTGCTTCCGCTTAGAAGCTGAGAAGATACCGGGNCTGCTAGGAAGATCTCTTTTTGCGTTCGCTTGTAAAGTTCTTTCATCCCGGTGGTAAGGTTTGCACACGGCAGCACATCATGAAGAGCGACATGTGTGCGGTTAAAATATAGTGACCCCTTCCCCACGGTTACCAGGCATTTGACTGTGGGAGAGATGGTCGATCCTGGGTGCGCGTTATTTAAAGGCAGGCCATCCTGGGAAACCAATTAAATCTATAGTTTAAGCCGTACAAACCTTGATCATTTATCTAAGTCTAATTCAGATTATTATCGATGAAGTTTATCCGGCTTGTTTATCAGTGCCTTAAAGTCATTGGCCGCATCGCGTGGGACAGCACTGCCAGCACCATGAAGATCCGCGATGAATGCTAAACGCTATGTTGTATTACCCAAACGATACAGGTTACCACCAGGGCTGTGGAGCCGGAGTCCAAGCAATTTTGGATGGCTGGAGCCAAAAACTTTTAGATGGTGGAGCCGGAGCCTGAAATTTGGGTTCCGGTTCCACAAATATAGTTTGATGGGCAAGCGAGTTGTACAAATAATGCAATGTTTTTTTTATTTTTAATGGAACAAATTGTTCTGGAGCCTGAGCCAAAAACTTCTAGATGCCGGGGCCAAAAAATTTAGATGCCCGGAGCCGGAGCCTGAAATTTGAGTATCGGCTCTACAGCCCTGGTTACCACCCTAATAACGTGCTCCATTGTGTAAAATACATTTGTAATGTCTGTGCGACTAGCGCCGAACGTTCGTTCATTGTATTCACTGCGCTTGCGTGCTTGTGTTGTGCACTGCTCTTCGATGATATCGAATTCAACGCCACATACAGACTGATGAGTGACGACTGATGAAGCAGACAGTCACTGTCGTTGGAGCGATTACAAAAACGNCGTTATTCAATATTTCACCATTGTTTGTAAATGCTTCGGACGTANAATCTACAAAAACATGCTCACGAATATGAAGCGGAGTGATATCTCAACAAAACAGNCACAACATATCTGCTTTTTGCATATACAACAAAATANGTAAATATAAATACAAATTGCTGCAAAGCATGCACCAGCAAATGCATTTTTGGAATTTCGCGACTGACCTGCTGTATAGTTGCTGTCTAACAAGTGCTTTGTCTTGTGCGTCAAAACATTATTTGCAGCCCGGTTAAGAAATTTCATGCGCAGTCATGATTTCGCACAGCAATGACTGTTGCAACGGCAACGGTCGAACTGCATAGAAAGAAACTACTATGCTGCGCTCTTCACCATTACGCAAATCGTGTTCTGTCATCGCGGCAAGTTTTGATGCAGAGTTGCGTGGTACTTGAGGTCCCATGGGTACAATAGTCGAGCTGTCCCATGGGTACAATAGTCGAGCTGAAGTTCATCGCATTCTGTGCTTCAAAGTTTGGCCTCAAGCTCCTGAATATTGCTTGGCAAGAGTTTAATTTCGCTTACGTATCGACATATATTTTCGCTTTATTTTTTTAAAGTGCTCATGGTCAGCTTGCACAGTTTCGTAGAAATTTGTTATTTTTCCGTAAGGCGTATATCGAACTACGTGAGCTGTGTATATAAAATGGGACCATTTTGTCCATAGTCTGTTAAAGGTTGTTCTCAATATCTTTGCTCTCACCATTTTGCTGACACTGCGTTCAATGCTTCTTTCAATGTTTTACGTAGCTCCAAGATAAGCTCTAAAAGTTTAGTAGTGTCCTTACTATTTTTGGTTTA
>JGI24021J15306_10011926_pt1 | contig 10793 bp, 5 predicted proteins | sample Ectturendosymbi1_FD_15306 | JGI IMG/M metagenome (IMG submission 15306) | reverse complement strand
GTGAGAAATGAAAGGAAAAAACTGCTAAGAAAGCGACATTTACAGCGTAAAAATTGCTTACATTTTACACTTTAACAACACTAAATTTTAGTGCAATGGCAGGGTGTACAGGTTTTCTAACAAGTTCAAAAGGGTGTACCAGTATAAAAAAGGTTGACAACCATTGTTTTAAACGCTTTTATCATGAGAACAACTCTCCAGTATTCATATAACTCTCCAGGGTAAGCTCCACGTCATATGACCAGTTAATGACAACCAAATGCAAGAGCACGTGATAACACAGCAGAAATAAACAGTATACTACCTATGTGGCACAAAGCTTTGGCGCGTATAAATAAGTCACATCGTATTAATCCAGAGTTGCGTATATTTGAAACAGTGTCGTCATCTGAAATAATAATTATGATTTCAGCTCGTTAAATTACAATTTAACGACGCGAATTAAATACCAAGTCAAAAACTGCTTGTTTTATACAATAAATATACAATGACTTTAACTGACAAAATCCTTTTAGTAAATGAAAAGAGTCCTTTCTTGTCATGATATTTCAAGAAACTTTGCAGCTCAAAGTACGTTGTGTCAGACAAGAAATCGCAAAAGGGTCTAATTTTTTTGTACGTGAACTTTAGTGCTCTTTTGCAATGATGTACAACCTTCAATCACTGACAGACAGGGCTATCGATGAGGAAATTGCAATTGACGGGATCTTGTATTCGAAGTAAGTATGCAATGAATTTGTTAAATATTGGAGGCAGGTCATAGCCTAATTGATTTTGTGGTCAATCTTTCTAGCGCATGATGATGTAGACTTTGTAGTAAAAGGAAAAAACAAATTTCCATGTAATGAAATTTGGGTGATTAACTTGTGTTGATGCAGTTTCTCATTGATCATTTGGTAAACAGAAGTTAGCACTGACCAAAAAGCGACTAAACACGTATGTTTCGTATGTTTCTTTTGCCTACATAGAATAAGGTATATATCGATATGTTAACAGTGCTGGAAGCGAAAAAGTCGCGTTGGACAACGATACGTCTAACAATAAATTCAGTTACCGTCAGCAAGTTCGCTACTCTGCTTCACTGTTCTTACGAGGGTAAGAATTGTTATTACGTGTTTAACTTCAGGCGTAGGTTTGAAATAAGATCGAGGATTTACAACCTCTGTTGTGTAAACTACTGTACTAGAAGCAGACTTAAATTATCGCCGTGGATCAATGTATAAATTGCATAATACTGGGGCAAATTTTTTTGGGGCAAAATCTTCTGTTTCTAAGTAACTTTCCACCTTTCACCAAACAGCTTTTATCATAAATTGTTTTTTTTCTCCATTTGACTATCACCTTCGCAATGTGCAATAAAACGAATTTGAATTGCAAAGGCACTCAAGCAGATTTCAAGTAAATCCGTTATCCTTTGTCAAAGCTTTCACCTGTTTGATTTTAGAAAATTGGACACGATTAATAAAATTTTTCGTTTGGACATTCTGACGCCTCAAAGCAACTAAAGTATTCCTTTCACCAAGACCCTCGTGCTGGGAGTAGTGTTGACCTGTTTTTACGATACAGCGTATGCTGAGAAATTGCATGCAGCATCTCTACTGTTTCAATCAATTTCTGTGAGTGATTAGAGACTCAGTGGTGTGGGATCCGGGATGTAGGGGGTGTAAGGGCACGCCCAAAAGTTTTGATTTGTCAAAAATCCGGGAAAAATCCGCTGAAAATCCAGACAAGAATGGCACCCAACCTTTCTTGATTTAAAAAAATGGCACCCACCTTTTGTGGCAAAACACATGAAGACCTTTTTTGGAGGTCATACCAAAAAAAGGTCTTCATGATCTTTGTGGGAGAAAATTGCACAAAAATGTTTTTGGGAAAATTTGAGAAAATTTGGGCACAAATTCTTCGCATCCCCCAAAATTTGCCTGCTCCTGCACCTATGTAGAGCCTTAGTGCAAAAACTGTCTAAAACGGCTGCTATGACACATACACTGACGTTTACAATAAGACGACTTATAGACCGTTTTCTGATTGTTATTAGATATACTACTGCCGTCAAATATGAAAACTAACACTTAACGCCATTATTCTTACCTCATCAACCAAACTTTCAAACACAATTGAAAAATTACAACGAGCTGTATGTATACACGCTAAAGAGCTAAACTTCTCTGTTGACGGCTAATATTTATGAGCGTTTGTGTTACAGCACACACAAAGTTTTTAAATAAACGTTTTCTCGAAAACAGTAGTGTTTGCATGAAACTTAAAAATAACACGTTTGTGTTTTTTAATTTTGTAACTTTCAAGTGTTGTGAGATTAACTTCGTTCGCTTCTGAAACAGTTCAATATAAAGTATATAGAAAACAATATAAAACAACTTGGAACCAGGAAATTGTGTTCATTTCTGCTAAATACTGGTCTACAGCGACAGAATAAAAGTAAGCAAAAATAATTTTTCTCGGTATTGGATAACCTGATACAATTTTTTCAGAGATTCTCATCCGGATTCTGTGATATATAATCGAACAGAAAACACCAATATGACAATTGCTGAGGTACTTGCAATTCTTCCGGAGGTGAAACACGTTCATAAAGTAAGGCTTAGACCTGTTTTTCTTTGTTGAACTGAAGTTGAATTATCATTCCAACCAAAATGATTATGTTTTTAAATTATACTTTTTTCATTAGATAGACTTAATCTCAAAATTGTTAATTTTAACATTGTTTTATGCATTCTCAATGTAATCATTGTTTTATGTATTTTCAATGCAAAATATTTAAGTAACATTGCGTTTGTTGAAATGTCTTTTCGAAATGCCTGAAGTGTTTTTTAACGTTTGTAATCCTGACATGTTACTGTGAATTTTTGCATGCTACCATTTATTTAATGCCAAAAATATCTCGCAGAAAAGATGCGGTTTGCTCACAACTCAGATACAGTGCGAGTGTTTACGAGACGTTGAGCTGCAAAGATGAATCGACATGAAACGATGAACTGAGCGAACCATCATTCATTAAGCTACTGTTCGACTATGACTATGAATTAGGGATGAACTGAGATTTAAAGAGGCTTGCGGTGACCACTCCCAGCGATCTGTATTGAAATCAACACAACATCAACGTAACAATACCGGCAACTACATATAGTAACCAATAAAAAATTAACTCGACTATATTCACGCCATACACGAGAGTGCGCGAGGCAAAATACATCCATAATTTACCAGCCACAACGTCCGATCGTATTAGCACATCGTCACGCAATCAGTGCTTCACATGAGTGAAAGGGGAACAGCATAGAAATTTTGACAAAAGGAAAGGACAATTTGACCGTTACAAATGCTAAAGGTTAATTAACAACTCTGCATTCAGTATCTGGGCCATATGAGTTGATTTGAAGCATTGTACGAAAAGTTTGAAAGTCCGAACATGGATAATGGGTTCACTTGACCATAATGAAAGCGAAATCTTTGCAGATAACAAATCTTGGTCCACTGAAGATTCCAGGGGCTACTTTGAGATTTACCTGGCCAACTGCAACAAAAAATACGAACCAACCTCTTTTTTATCTTTTTCAATTCGACTGTAAGGTAAGCACAATGCTGTAAACATGTTTTACACTAGCCAAGTTTTTCTGCATTTGTGAGAATTTGCTGTAAGTTTTACTTGACTGGTTATTAGAAAACTGTTGCGTTAGAGTACTGAGATGTAACCACAGTTCAAAACCTGGTCCTGCGAGATAGCTATACTGTAATATATACACTGTAATTTAGCTGGTGTAGATTATTTCTTAGTCTTTTGGATTATGCCCAAAAATTTAATACCTTTTGCTTATTTTTTGATTCTCTGAAGTAGTGGAAAATTCAACGAATATGGCTTTCTTCTTGTACTTTGCAATTCAGTGCCAGAGCCAAACGCGCAATAATATTAATTTTTCATCTCAGACGCTACGCTTGCACAATGCTTGTGTCTCACTTGTCAATCACATTGCACAGTGATTGCAACAGGTAAAATATGAAAATTATCTTGGAAACCCTGCTTTCAAAGTTTAATTTCCCAAAATAGCACATAAGCAATTCCTCGGTCAGTTTCAACAGTCCATTTTGCAAAATATTAATTCGCTGACTGGATCTCTAGCATATTATAACGGAAATGTTAGCGTTGACAGGTTATAACGCGCAACCATCCAACACACTTTCTGTAACATTGGCAGAAAAAATGAGCTGCTTGCAAATCGCATAAGAATTGCTTTTATGTTAGAATGTTAGATGATTGTTCTGAATTAAGTTTTTTCCCTTTTGGCAAATGGACCACCAATTCGATTCAATTTTTGTGGGACTTCGCACTGTCTCTGCTTTGTGGATACTGACTTCAGAAAAAACTGATGAGAATCTTGAAAACAGCCTCATGTTGACACCAAATGACACCATGCCGACTCCGACAGTATAAGTCTTCCTCTTATAGTGAGTACTGAGCAGTGAGACAGTTGCGCAGTACGTAATGGGGGGCAACTGCTATCTGTTATTAAAAGTATTTCTCAGATCCATATTGAACTAGGTGTGACCAAAAAAAGTAAAAGAAGGGTACCCTGGATTTTTGCGTTGAGTTGTGTTACTGTACAAGCCTTTCCCCTTACTAGTTAAACTCCAAGAGTTGAATAAAAATAGAATTGACGTCCTGCTGAAGTGAATAATTGATCAAAATTGATGAGAAGTTTACCATAGTTATACATATCACACAAGTTCGCTTTTATTGAAGTTAGATATGTTGCTATTTTGGAGGAAGTTCGACTTTCCCCAGGAACAGAGATTCCACCTGAATGAAGTGTATGTCGTTGCTCTGGTTACTTTACACTGCAAAATATCAACGCAGATTTATGCAAAATAAACTAAAGTGATGTCAAGACAGTTTTATGTAGAACAATGTTGATCCTAAGGAACAAATATTCATTGCGAAAAACCTTTCTATAAAGTTTTTTTAATATGATCTGACTGAGAAGCCTTCAGGATGAAAGTGCACTCCAAGATATTTGATGTATGTTGCTTCGTTAATTCCAAACCATTAATTTTAATCTCAAAATCGCAGTAGTTGTTTGGTTTGTGGCTGATATGCATATTTGTGGTGTCGAAGTAATTTTGAGGTTACTTTATAGTTTGCATTCACTGATCAACTTCTTAGAAAAGTTGCTGCATTTTGCATTTCGTCACATTCCACACGCAGGATATAGAAAAAAGAATATTATTCGTAAACAACCTATTTGTTATGTTCAATAATATACATTTATCATTGTCGTAAAAGGCACGGGGATTTCATTACAGACCACGAAGAACATCTTGAGTTATTTTTCAGATAGTTGATTTACCCCACGCCAAGCAGCGTGTAAACCTGTCCTCTTGCAGTTTGAAAGGTGAACTTCAAATCCCAAGAAAATAATCCAGTTTCTACGGAAATGCATTCAACTGTATTAAATCCTTTGGACGAGTTACATAAATCTTTTGGAGTAAACATTTAATTGCGTTTATGCTCCTTCAAAATTTAACAACTACTTTGCTGCAAATATTTTTATTTATTTTTATAAACGCAGCCAATCATCCATTGCAGGATCTCTTAGCTGCTATACTAGTTTGCTACAAAATGGCTTTATCAATGGTATAAATGAGCATATTTCTATAAAGTACGTACGTTTGTTTTCCTTAGCAGGTTACTTCGATTCAGATCACGTTCTAAATGATTTGAAAATAGAAACATCTTCTGTTTCTAATAGCAAAATCTTTGTTTATTTATCAGCCATTGAGCCTATGCCAATGCAAACATGATGGAAAAGCGAACACGCTTGCTTTATCTTCCCAAAGATTTTTACTGGAAAAGACAAAATCACGTGATGCTGACAAACGAAAACTTCCTGAACAAATGGTGAGACTTTTTGTTCAGGCCACTGCTATTGTTTCCGTAAAAACAAAACACATATTAAACTATTGCTTCGCTACCATGCCATGGTAATACTTAGTGAACTTCGAAAGTTTGGCTCAAACTATTTTTAATTTTTGTTGTATCACGGGTACTTTTCATACTCTTCATTACAACAAGACACACAAGCACGTTTTACCTTTACTATTTGTTTTCATTTTTGAGATTTTTTTATTTGTATTGCGATTTTATTTCATAGTGTATCAACATCTTGTACTGATTAAAGTGATGCCTTTGTTTGGCAAGTGTTTGATGATTACGTTAATTTAATCCTTGCGTTTTGTCTGTACTGGAGTCATCGAAAGTGATTAAGAAATCTTAAAATTTAAATTTTGAAATTTAAAAAATTTAAAGTTTTAGATCATGAAACTGTATTTCAGAATTGTTCACACGTTACTTGTGACAACATCACTTGCACCGTTATGAACACGTCCGTGTTTGGTGAAATTACCGTGGCGGCCGCTTTCAAAGTTTGGTTCCCTTCTTTTGCAAAGGTATGAAGCAACCATTGTTAAGTTTGCATGTTTGAGTTCCTAGGCCTTAACCTCACATGGGCTCTCGCATCTGCATCACTTGCAGACAGGATGAGAGTCAACTACATTTCTTGCAAGGCAAACATGACTGTTACAAGCTCAACATCATATGAGCATGACTTGCTTTGCTACACAGCTAAACAGGATCGGTTGACGTAATAAAAATATCTTTTATGAATTTCTAAAAATAGCAGGTTGTTTACACTGGCTTGTTTGCTGTTGTGGAATGGGTCTTCCGAAGGATAGTGACAGGCAGGCCCGGTGCTGGGTGGTTCGCATCCCCAAACCTGGACTTTGGGGCTCCCAATATACAATGTATTGCATTTAATACACAATATTTATATAAAAAAAACAAAACTCATTTTAACGAATGTTTATAAAGCCATGGTTTTACAGCATCAACACAATATATAAGGCAGACAGACTTTAGCATTTGCTAGATTTCAAATGAGAGAAATGACTTTTTGTTTTCAAAAACGCAGATGTTTATATCAACTCAGTCCAGTGGTGTAGGAGGCGGAGGTGCAGGGATGCAAACGCACCCCCAAAAGTTTTGATTTGTTGAAAATTTGAGCAAAATTCCTGAAAATCCAAACGAAATACCAAAATATCTAGGCAAAATCCTTGAAAATCTGAGCAGAAATGGCGCCCAACATTGTTTGACTTCAAATATGGTGCCCAACGTTTGCAGAAAAACAAGTAAAGACCATTTTTTGGAGGTCACACCAAAAATCGATCTGCAAAATTTGCACAACTTTTTGGGCAAGTTTGGGAAAATTTGGGCAAAAATCCTTTGCACCCCCAAAAATTCGCTTGCTCCTATACCTATGACTCAGTCCTATCTAATGTGTTTGCAGTTTCACTTTTAATAGATATCATTGCCAGGTTTATCAGTCTTTCATTGGCCATAGTTGATCTGTGAAACGCCTTAACTCCATCTTGCTGAAGCTCCGTTCAACAATATTTCATACAGCAGTGATCGGCAAACTTTCGTTATGATGGCCCCAAGCCCCTTTCAGTCGTAAATAAAGGCCCGTGCTTTTTTTTGATGGCCCGATTTCAAACGAGTGTTGTATTCAGTTATCTGCAACATCACAATGCTATGTTAATGACATAAACCCTGCAATGACAACAACGATGCCTTACTAACGTCAAACTGTCAATGTTCTGCAATTGTTACAGTAATCTGTTTTATCCCACGCAACCGGCGCAGCACTTTACTGCAGCACACTACGCACGGCCCACAACACGAAGTGTTGCACCGCAAATAAAAAGTGCTGAATAGCCCACTATTGGGCCGAGGCCCACAGTTGGCCGACCAACGGTATGCAGTGTTATTGTTAAATAACTGGATTTCTCATTGGCGTAAAGCAGGGGTCACCAACATAGTGCCCGCGGGCGTCAGGTCGCCCGCAACGACCGCGTTGGTTGCCCGCGGGCATGTTTTTAAAATTGCATTAAGATGATGAGTATCGTCACATAGATTAACATCATTAATGACAGCATACAGGTAAATTGAGCAAAATTTTTCATTTCAAAAGTGTGTATCAAACTAGTAGCCCTCAGCGTCAATCGGTACCCAAGTAGTAGCTTTCAGTTACACCAAGTTTGGTGACTCCTGGTGTAAAGTGTTGAGTTTTCATTGGACAACTTTGCTGCAAGATACACTGGGTATTACAGGCGCAGGCTACACTACAAATACGATTTATATGATTGTATACCTTGGAAACCGACTACTATATTTTTGTACAGTGAAACGATCCCACACACGTCTGCAACAGTGGTGTAACTGCCGGGGATGCCAGGGTGTGAACCTCCTCTTTGGCAAGCTAAATATAAAAACCGGTTCCCCACTTAGCCTATATTTCGGTGTTAAATATTCCTTTGTTTTCAGTAGTTTGTTGCTTTTTGTGTTTTTCGGAAGTTTTTTGGACTGTTTTCGGGTGATTTTGGGTTTTGTATGGAAATCCACATCCGGATACACGTTAATTTCTCAACGTTTTTCTGAATGTTGGCAAGTAGGCCTCCTACCGTGACCAGTGAGCCCCCTTCAGCCACGCTTCCCATCCTGGCTGAAACGTCTAGTTGCGCCACTACAACATAATTTTCCTAAATAATTTTTTATTAGACTATGCTAAAAAGCTTACAATCAGCATGAATTGAATTCAGCAACGTTACCTACACAACTGCCAGCTTACCGCAAGGCACATGCTGACAACGAAGCTATCCACAATACATTTCGCAATGGTTGGCTTAGATAACAGGAAGCTATGAGTCGTGGGAATATAAATTTATTTGACGTATTAGATGAATATGAATGTTGAAGGGAAATATGTGAAATCAGTTCTTGGTGAATTCAGTTCTGGGGCGTCTTTATGCCCTAACAAAAGGTCCTCAGTCTGATTTGGGGGTCTCCTTTTTACCAGCCCCCCGGCCGTGGGTTACGGGAGCCCTTCGTCCGGATCTGATGACGGAGCCTGTTCCTGTAAGCTAGGTGTTCATTGGCGCTTGTCTTACTTGGGCTGATCTCCTGTGCGTTTAGCCGCAGGACGTTTGGTCTGCAATAATTTCCGACCACATTTCCAGATGTGTGAAGTGCCCTGAAATGGCGCTTCCCTCATCATCTTGCAATAATCGCATCCAGCACGACTAGTATGACTCGCATTTGATAAGTTTTGTCTTGCATACCGTGCACTACTAGCAGTGACGGCCGCACCTTTGGTGACTCAAGTTATCAAGAGTTTCAAAGTTATTTATTTCTGAAAAGGAATCACTGCAAATTACGGATTTAAACAGTCTTGTGGAAAATCCAAGGTCACGTTTTTGGAACCGTTCTCGAAGGTATAGTTGCCTGTGACCAATTTGCTGTAGACCTTCACTAAACGCGTGACTTATCAGGAAAAATCATTTGCTCTACAAAAATCTTGCCGCAAACTAATCTAGGAAAAATACATAGATTTTTATCTGAACAAATTTACATGCTGTATTGCAGGTTCAAATGAGAATTGATATGTTCAGCAAGGCGGAAATAGATGCCACAAACTCCACGACACACTTGGTTAAAAACCAATACAAAAATAAGGTGATTGATGAATTTTTTAATAAAATCTTATGGAACTAGTCTACATATAATTAACCACTTGGTCATAGGTCATTACTTCAGTGTCAGAATTCATGCAACCAGATAATCTGGATCCTCCAAACTCAGTGGACGTCGGAGCCATTGTGGGAAGCGTCTTAGCTGGCATAAGTCTTCTGGCCATCATTATTTATGCCTTGTGGAAGGTGAGGTTTTACAAAATAACTTTAGCTTTAGAATTTGAAATACCCCAATAAAACAAAATAGAAATATATTTTTATCTAATGGTAAAGAATGACTACGAATTTTTTATACAATCACCGAATAAAATTTACAAATACAGCATTTCCTAAATCCTCCAATTCACTGAGCCCAACAATTATTTGTCGCTTTATTGGTGAAGATACAGCATAGTTGTCTGGTTCATGTTACTTAATATGCAAATTTCTTCCGTTAATACTCGCGCAAATTCATGGGCAAAGCCGTGCCAATATAGTGAAATACAGTTTCATATCATTTGCGATTAGAAAAGTCCATACGTCTGCTGAACTAAAACAGAATTTTCAAACTGATTAAAATGTGAAAATAGCAAACTTATTCAAGGCATTGATCAATAGAAACAGTTTTCAACTGATTATTTTGGAAAAATGAACACTACTTCAGGTGTTGGTACTTCTTCTATCACTGATCCCTTGTTTGTTTTTTTGATAGCTGCCTATCCAAAGGGAAATATTGCTTTGACTTGATAATTACATCAGAATTTGCTTATTGCTGTTTTTACCTGGTTGCATTTTTTATGATTGATGTGTTCCTCTCGAATCAAGTTTACATTTGCTTTTTTGCAATACAAGCGCTTTCAAATTGCAAGTTTTTTCTGGAGCCTAGAGTTGTCAGTGGGATCAAATTAATAAAATGTCTATAACAATGGTTTTATCCACCAAGCTTCCCTTGAAGAGTTGTCGTTCCAGTCTTTCCAATAATAGATAGATAGATAGATAGATAGATAGATAGATAGATTTATTTGGCGGTACTGAATTAATTGCGCTAGATATACTCGCTAAAACAGAAAAAACGCCGGGGCACCGAAAAAGCACAGAGGGTATCTATTCATGTGCCCCAGAAATTACGTGAGATTGATGTTTCCATGGTGAAGGTTGTGTCGACCGCTAGACGTGCTGTCGCAGTCCGATGTATAGGTTGCGGGATTAATGGC
>JGI24021J15306_10011925_pt1 | contig 10793 bp, 4 predicted proteins | sample Ectturendosymbi1_FD_15306 | JGI IMG/M metagenome (IMG submission 15306) | reverse complement strand
GAAAATAACATGCTTTTCAAAACTAAACGTAACATTTTTTTTCAGACTTTTATAAAATACAGTTTGATAACTGTCCACAGATAAACACTCTTTTTGACATAATGTCTATAGGATCGTTGAAAAAACAAATTATGGTACTGTTGCAACCTCTCCGGTGGTGTTGCGTTGATTGTGTGATTCACCACGGACGTGATGTGCGCGAAGAACAAAAATATATACTGTATATGTGGCGCGAACAAGCAATAATAGATTGGTCATGGTATGCAGTGCGAAGCTTTGCGCATATGCCGCTCGGGATTTCCGATCACAACAGTACGTCCATCCCTTATAGACACTCTTCACACTCCAGTCAACCAAATGGCAATGGTCCACGTTTCATCTCTGTTTGGACAGAATTGCCTATTCAGATCACATAGCAAAGTTTACTGTAGATTCATCTGCATTGCGTTCCGTCTCTTTATATTTGGGCCATAACGCAAGACGGTGTCCACAGAAAATATAAGCTTTTACAGACGTCACCTCATTGGAGTTCGCAAAGACAGTCAAGTCCAACAACTTGGCAATTACACAGACAATCTCCTCTGTCAGAAATTAGTTAACATCACCTTACTAAATGAACTTTTCAAAATTGTAATATGATTTTAAATACCGCTCGCATGCGCTCAAAACAGAATACTTCCATTATTGCAATGGTTTGTGCTTTCAACCAAAATATAGATATGAAGCAAACATATTATTTTATTCTAACCACATGTGATTTCCAACCAGATATCACGCTGATAGCAAAAGTGTAAGGGCCACAGCCCCTATAGTTCCAGCCTGAGCTAAATAAGACGACATACTTCCTACGATTCAGTCACACAATTTTTGTCCGCTAGTGCGACAGCGAGTTGTCGCAAAATTTATCACGACTTGGTACACACGCCTGAAAAGATTGTAGCCCCTTTAGTAGCGAACAGCAATCACCAGCACAGATTACGACCTTCAGACGTTCACACAGTTTTCATACACAAAAACGTTGATGAACCAAGCAAACACACAGCAGCCAGAGAAAGTCGGAAATAAACCAAAACAAACGTGATCCCGCGTTCTCCAGCATTTCAAATTGATACCAAGCTGATAGCCAAGCACAAGTGAGTTAACAAAAAAGCACAATACTTGCAGTCTAATCCACTTTTGTTCATAAGGCCCCTCACTATAGCTTTCTAGCGAATTAACTTTTAAGGTTTATACAATAATCGCAAATTTTAAATAACATATAAAACATTGAAATAGCGTTGCTACCACGGTAACAGAGCTCTGCAAAGCACATCAAGCCAGATTTCAAACGTGACTTCCTTTGCGTTTAAACTCAGACCACTTTACGCCCTAGGCACTGCACTCATCAGCAAATGCAGTCATTTTTCACACGTTTCTTCTCGCTGGTGCTACCTGCTTTAAACCCACCAATCTCAATCAAACGTTTCTCCTTCGATGCTAATTACTCTGGAAGAAAATCAAAAATATTTAGTCAAACCATCCTACTTTTTGTAAAGTTTTTGGAGCAGTAATGCCAGATGCACTGCAACAATTAATTCCTTCAAACACCCGTCAAGAGTGTGCAGCAATCTTTAAGTGGTAGCCACTTATAATAACAATGCGCGTACGTCACCTACTGCAGGTTTTCTGATAATCATTTGCTAAATCTACGTTGACTTATGCCTTCCTCTATCCAAACGGCACTGACATCCACCGTTCGTAGTGCCATATTTTCACTTTTTGGGAGCAATCATTCACCTCTTTCACCAGAAAATTTTTTTTTCAAACTACTCCCCTTGAGGTCCTTCACACATACATAGGTACGAGCATACAACCAGTGCGCAAGGCGTGACAAAGAACACTACTTTTTACTCGCCAAGCGCAAACTTATACAACGGGAGCTTCAATGTCTGTTTAGTGCCACGTAGAAACCCGGGATCTTGAGTGGCACCGGTACATGGATTTACAGATGAAGGATCCTGGGTGGCACTGGTACTTGGATTTAGATTTACAGAAGGTTCCTCAGTGGGACTACTTGGATTTATAGACAAAGATCCTGAGGGTCCATTCGTACTTGGAGTAGCTAAAAAATTTTCATTGGTGTTGTTGCAGTTGACTGCATCACCTTGAACTACTTAGGCAAGCACAAGCAAGAGATGGCAATTCTGGGCATTAGTAACAGGAAAGCAACCAGCAGCAATAGAGCTCCCTCACTGAGTTCACTCTATTACTACTAGGTTGCACTATTATTATATAGGGATAAGCGAATTACGATAATTCGGTTGTGGTGACTATCACAGTGACTTGTTACTCATGGGCACCATCTAGCGGTGTCCATTTATTTACATGTGGCGCCATCTTCTGGCCGCCACATTGCCACTGGTGTTTGAAGGTACAAGAAGTTGTTTCTGGGTGTCAGTGGTGCAAAATGTTACTGACGAACATTTTGGGTCCCAAGTAACATATCTGCATCGTTGGCATTTTCTGATGAGCTTGTTTGTTTCGGGTATGCAAAGCCGAATGATGTGATGGACTTCAAATGTTTAATTACATGTTTTTGCTGGTTTTGACGCTTTCGTTTTCTTGCACCACTTGGATCTTGTCAAATCTTTGTACTTAGGTTAAAATCAAGAGCAATTGGCTACTGGAACGAGAGCGAGTTAATGTTTTCGAGCAATACCAAAAAATCTGTTTCGGTTGAAGACGGTAAACTCTAAATCAGTGGTTCCCAACATTTTCAGTGTCATGGACCCTTTTGACAATTTGGCTGAAAGCTGTGGACCCCTTTAATTAAATCAGTCAATACTGTTACGTACAAGTGGTCTCTACCAGAGAAGGTTATTATCTGCTTTGCGCGCCAAAAATCATGAATGATCCTGGAACTTAACATGTAATAAATTGACATTGTTGCATAACAATGAAACTNTCTAACGAATGGAATTGTGTGTAACAAGCACTGCTAAGGGCGGGATATTACATATACAGTAAATGGGNTTAAGTGGAAAATATTTGAAAAGCTTGTTCACCAGGCATCAGAGATGAGTGGACTGTCATATTTTGCGATCCAGATCCAGGTCGGAATTTTTAAAACGCAGTCCAAGTCCAACCATACTCAAAAAGGTCTAAGAAATTTAAAATCCAAGTCCAAATAAAGTCAAAGAGAATTAACAAAAATCAGCTTTTCAATGACAAAAATTACACCATTCTTTTCCATTAACTCGGTCCAAATCTGGTGTTGATCCTAAATTTATAAAGCATTTACAGTCCGGATCCAATCCAAAATCAACAAAATTTGTCAGAGTCCGGATCCAGTCCAATCCAATGCTCATCTCTACCAGGCATTGGTTTTCCCAGGCATTGGAATTTTCAGCAACAGTGTTGCCCGATGGTAAGATGCGCCACCAAATTCTCAATTGCTTGTGATATTTGAAACAACTTGGTGAAAAAAAAGAAGCATGGATCCAGACGTAAATCTGGTGAAATTTTATAGTATTTTTCAATGAATGAAAAAAAATTTTCCAGACGAAATCCAGCAACAGTTTCTCTTTTCAACGTGAAATTCGCCAACACTATCTCTATAGCCCGCCTTCTTTAGCAGAGCGCGGAGCCAAAAAATTTAGATGCCTGCAGCTGGAGCCCGAATCGGAGCCTAAAATTTGGCTTCCAGCTCCATAATCTTGCTCCTCAGGGGACATTTTTAAAAATTTGATTTTGCTGACGACAACTGGCGGCAGGCCGAACCATGAAATTTGCTTCTTGCCGAGGCGGCTGACATGAACGCTCCTGCCCAAGATTCACTGAGTGGCGCAGGAACAGCGGTAGGGCAAGGGGGTAGCAAAAGAGTTAATGGCAATGAAAACTTNAAAANAAATCGTTTCCAATAATGATTGTTTCTGTTTAGCAAGAATGTTGACCTCAAAAATAATNATAGATAAATTATAAAAATTTCTCTGAAGGTTCTGGGTGTGCGAATAGTTGTAATAAACATGTGTCAAGTCGATCTTGCTAAACCACGAAATTACCTATGATATTTCTGTAAAAAGGCAACTCCGCCCCCGTTTCCCCCACTATGGAAGGTCAGGCGACCAATGTCCCCGCTCTCCGGCGTCCCTGCTCTTTTCTTTTCGAAGCATCAATAGCAGGGGGACAAAATTCACTTTATCTGATTCTTGGCGTAGTTCAGCAGCAATCCTCGGGGCAATGCAATCAACAATTTTCTAATTCGCATTTTGTTCTTGCAATGGCAAATTTAGGTTAAAAAAATTTTGAAACTAGCTCAGAGGTTGCAATCAGAAATTCTAAAAGACTGTCGAAAATAGCATCGTGATACACAAAAGTAGCTTCTTTCGCTGCTAAGAGGAGAGACTCATCAGAATGAACAGCTTTGAATAAGTGTGTCACACGAGATGACGACATTGCTGCCTCAACAGAAAATTTGTGTAACGTGTTTTTTGTTTCCAAGTGGTTGTCAATACCTGAACGTCCGCCATGGCTAATTGGAATAACACATAATTCCAACCCAGCATGGTAATTTTTAGACAAAATCCAAGTCGAAGCCTAAGAAAAAGTTAGATAAAGAAAAGTTACATCGGCCTACCAGTATTTTCAGTGTGATTCAATAAAATGAGAAAATGATAAATGTTTTTTGCAGAAGGAAATGAATTGTATGCAAATCATTTCTAGCCGTTTGTATGTTCGTCAAGAACTTGTTCACTCGCAAGAACTTGTTTTCTTCACTCGGTGAAGAAAGAAACTATTACATCAATAACGTAAATGTGAATTATTTGAAAATTCCCAAAAAGCATCGCGGGCCGCTCAAAACGACCTCATGGGCCACATGCGGCCCGTTTGAGACCCTGATGTAACACAAAGAAACAAGAAAAAACAAGATCACACATCACTCTTCAGCAAGTTGGGTGAACAGACCAATCACAGCCTGCTAATACTCGTGTAGGAAGGGGTATGCTGGCTGACTGAATGCCTAACCGGGACTTTTGGGTTGACTGACCGGGACAAGGCCTTTAAACCGGGACTGTCCCGGCTAAAACGGGACGTATGGTATGCCTAGTCACTGGTCACCTCATGACGTTTTTAGTCGGTGCGAGAGTTAGGGTCGACAGGTTGAGGTTAGAGTTAGTGATACAGGTTGAAAATAATATTGAAATCAGGGTTAGGTTTGAAATTCGTTTTTCCAGTCCGAACTCTCAACAATGCTTTTCATCAAAACAAAAATCGCCTTAAATTGCAGGATGATTGTAAGATGTATTCTGATAGAAACTTCTCCTTGTATGGATAAGCTACTCAAGAACAAACAGTATCAAACCTCCCACTGAAGTTGATTAAATTACAACTTGCATACCTTTGCTAAAGTACATAAACATGTTCATTGATATGAGTCAGATATTGCGTTACCCTGTAGCTGGATTGTGGAGTTGCACCCAATTCGTCGTCTTTTGTAGGCTAGACCACCACTGGGGAAAGTTTAGCATTCGTCTTTTTCATTCAAAGGTCATGGACCCCCTAAAATCTTTCTGTGGACCCCTGGGGGTCCATGGAACTCCGGTTGGGAACCACTGCTCTAAATCGTCGATCCACACTACAAACTGGTTATGGTAAGTAGCATAGCACAAGGATTTTAAACTTCATAGCCGCCTAGCGGACTGCTAAGCACAAATATTCCTACTGCTAACGCGCCACTTCTAAGCTATGTTTAAAATTTCACCCGTCAACACAAACAAGTTTGACACCCGGATACAGAAGGTGGAGTCGGCAAATTGTAAAAGTCAGTAAGCTGAAATTTGCCCAGTCCGGAGTCGGAATGGGGGTCGTCAACTTTTTCTGCCGACTCCCAAGTCCTGAGTTGACTGCCCTATCAGTAAATCAATGGATTCACAATTCGCAGTGTTGGGGAACGAAATATCATTTTGAGGCATTATTTTTGGCGGTGTGCCATGCCTCTGAAAGGGTGCAGTAGGAGAGCGATTATAACGCAATTGTCCACTCTCCAAAGAGCTTGTCATTTCTTGAATCTTTGTCTTAAAACTATGCTACGTCATAGCGCAAAATTATAGCTGATAAGACCATCTACACAGAGTCTCTCTATCAATATAATATACAGATTCTGATCTACCCACACAGCATAGTTAAATCAACGCCAGGGCCAGTAGCGTCGCCAGCCCAAATTTTGGGGAGGGTAAAAAAATTGAGGGGTGCCAAAATTCGTGATTTTAGCCTAGCAACAGTATTTTTATGAGATACTGCCTCTTAAAGCACAAAATTATTAGATATTCTAAAAATTTAGGAGGGGGCATGGCTCTTTGGCCCCCTCCTGGCTACGCTTATGGTCAGGACGCTTGCACAAAGCTTTCCGCACCAACAACTATTTCGTATGGAATTAGCTTGCCATCATTGGCGCTTTAATCCGCAGTAGTTTTGAAACAAGTGTTACGTGTTAGCTAACTTTAGTGTTAAGAATCTGTCTGTAACACTATGGTTCTGTCTTCAATGCAGTTGCAAAAAGTGTCTGTAACCCTGTGATTCTGCCGACTTCAATGCCTTGTACTACCGGTACGTGCTGTTTTGTCTGTTTTTGTCGACCTGCGTTCTGCAGAGTGTGTGTGTGTTCATACTATGGACTGCGTGTCTGCTCACAAACAAATAAATTAAAATTCAATATTACATTACAGTATATACGTAGTTACTGGTCACTTTGTCATACACCTGAAGTAAATGTTTCAAATCTGTAGATCTTTTCCACTAACGCTGGCGCTGCAATTAAAACCAACTTTCAATGATTTTTGACTTCCTTGCACAACTAATGGTCATTTTCCGCTGACTGCGTTGAGCTGCTGCTTGCAGATCACAGCAGCAGCAATCTTCTGAATGTGGATTCAGTACCATCGATGTCAGAATTCAGGAATCTAGTCATTGTCCGCGCTTAGTCCTAGAAGTGCATAATCGCCTCTTGCTAGGAGTTTGATTGCATTTTGATAAAAATGCATTTTATTTGCTGGTATTGGTGTGGCTGCACCTCGCTTTAGGAATAACAAAGAAACGAGGACTGTAACTTTTTGGATAGTTGTATTGAGTTTATCCTAACTTTTACAAAACGCAGTTGAGTTTGGAAGGTATGACTAGAATATGGGCTAATCCTAACTATAACACATCGCATTTCGTAACAACGAACGGCTGCGTAAATCAGTGTCCTTACGCTGTAGCTGGTCAGGTGACACCACTTTCACACAAGATTGAATTTTTACATATTGCGGCACTCTCACGAAACCAAGTCGAAAACCATTTATGCGTATGTGGTTGAAACTACCTGAAAGTAGCTCAGAAGTGGTCAGTCTCACTGATTTACGTGGTGGGGTAGAANCATGTAAAAGTTCTCAGAACTTTTCTGGCTATCAGATGTTACTGTGACTAAACAAAGCATAACAATTTTAACTTCTTCCAATCCGCACTTTGGATTCATATATAAGAAGCTGTGAAAAGTTAAAACTCACTCAAAATGTGGTGATTTTTATCAGGTTTCATCGTAATGAATAATACGTTTCTAAACATATCGTGTCAAAAATAAACGTTAAACGCTTAGACCAGTCGTTCTTAACCTGAGGGGCATCAATAAATTTCCAGGGGGGGCGCGGGCCTTTACGCGCTATGCAACAGGGAAGGTTTGATCATTACATTTGCCAACAAATACATGCTTATTTAAAGTCAGGGGTGTACTTACAACAAAGGCAGTTACTTAAGGGAGGTGTGGTGGCAAAAACGTTAAGAACCACTGGTTTAGATAAAACGTATTTGTAGCATGTAAAACAGCTCGCAGTCTTAACTATAGACCTGAAAATAGCCTCGGCGAATATCAATTTCCCGTCTGAACACATTCTGAGAGCAGGCGCAGGTGAGCTACGAACACAACAGGTCTTAACTTAAACGTTTTCATTGCAATTTTGTGTTATGATTAGCACCCCTAACCACGTTATAAACGTATACGAAATACAATGCTTGGTTTATGGAGATTACAGACAAGTTGAACAACCGGTTTTAGGTACCAGCATTTGCAAAGCTGGTGCGACAAGGATGCAAGCTATTTCAGCAGGATTTTAATTTTTTGGGGTGAGAAATACGGGGCCCCGCTTGCCAGGGGGCCCCGGGCTTAAGCCCCTCTAGCCACATTGTAAATCCCGGTCTGCCTAAGCTTATGAGATGCATTCTCGACGTTTGCGTACTCGTGCGTTTCTCGTATTAATGATGCTAACACCATTACAACTGCCTTCTGTTTATCAAAATCACTCCTGTAACGGATGTGGACGTGATGCTGAAGAAAATTGAATGCCAAAGAAGAATTTGGTCGACAAAACGTTGCCAAGGAAAGACTGAGCGTCATCCACACGTTTCGATAAAGTAAATAAATAAAAAATGTTAGCCGCCCATGATTGTAAGCCGCATGAAATGATGAAAGAAGCTTTATAAGCCGCGGCTTACAATCGAATAAATACGGTGCTCAACTGCATGTGCAGTTAACTGCGAGAAGAGAGTTTATGATATAAACGCAACAGTGTATTCTTACTAAGAAAAATATTTCCACAGGCTAGAGAGTGACTCGGCAAGACATAATATTCACCCGAAGAATTAGCAGAAAGCAGAGATTACAAACAAAAGCACCGGAAAAATAACATGTCAATATGGTCAGCAAGTCTGAGTGTGAAAGGTGCTTCGAAACTTATGTAGTGATTTTCACCTACATTTTCAGGTGCTCTGGTTAACGCCACTGTTTTAACGTTGCTGCTTGAAAGTTTTACTGAAAAAAAACTCTTCATTCGCGGCGTTTTAGCTAACACTGCCAGATTCTTGCGCTTTTTCTCCTTAGAATCTTTGCCATTTTTAGCTCCTGATGGCATTACAGATTTCGGTATCGCACTAGCTAAGCACTGCAATCTCGCTTTCTGCTCTTTCGTTCTACAAATCGACAGATCAAAACCTTTTCCGACGGAACACGCAATAACATGTGGTGTAAATGGCTTGACTAACTTCATATGTTTATGATGTAGCGCAAGACTAGCAGCCATCGGAAGAAAAGTGCATTTCCACCATACGTTGTCCTTTATGACGAAACAATGGTCGCAGTTCGGATGCGGCTACCTCCAGACAGGGGCGTAACGAGGGGGCAAGGGGGGCGCAATTCCCCGGGCGCCGAATCACTATAGGGGCACCGAATCACTGCGATGGACGCCGAATGACTGCGGGGGCGCCAAAAGCCCCAACAGTGGCTCAAGTACTTAATTAAATATAGTATATTTGCTTCTGAAAGATCCCAGGTTCGAACATGGGGGCGCCAAACTTGCTTCTTGCCCCGGACACCGTCTAAACTCGCTACGCTCCTGCCTCCAGACGGCACAAGAAGGTACGGAATCGTTGATACTAAACAACAACCACAGCATAACTAGCTTTGCTGTTTAAGCACGCAAACGATATTGTGCAGTAGGCGTCATGCACAATTAGATAAACCCATGCCAAAAGAACGATTATTAGGAAAAGTTACAAGCAAAATTCAAACATATTTGCATTGAACAAAACCGAAAATATTTATATTCAGCAGAAAGTCAAGTTTCTCCTCACTTTATATTTTTTCTGAACGCTGTGAACATCGTTAAAAAATTAATATTAATGTCCGTAGGACTGTTGCAGAGTTTCTTCATTACTTGAGTCAGTAGTTTATGAAAGCAAATGGTTACGCAGGGAAGATTTAAAAAGTGTGCTGTGGTTTTTATCTTGTTGTGCACAATGTTTGGCATTTTTCTAATAAGCATCTGCTTCCAGTTCATAATACTGCTCGTCGAAAACATGTTCAACCCAAGCAAAATTTTAAATTTGAGGTTAGACTGCAAAAATAATAAAGTCCTTTGAGGGAGACAGATAAAAATGTTCTTGCCAAACTTTTCAGCTCTGCAGTGTTGGCTCAGTTCATTGCCAGCTCTTTTTAATTCTAATTTCGCCGAACTTCGAGCAAGCTTTCATGCCAGCCAAGCATAGCACGATCACGTTTCCATTAATTTCAGTTGCTAGAGCGTCAGTACGTGACACAGCTTTACGTAGTGTATACGAATTCCATTACGTCTGACTTTCAGACAACTGAGAGTTTTCAAAACGTTGGCCAAACACATTTGATGCGGTGTTCTGAGGAAACGTGCTCTGCAATAAATCCAATTTTGCTCTGGAACTGAAAAAATATCTTCCAATTTCATAATTTGTAGATGATACTGCTACCTTACACATCTCTTCGCAATGTCTTAAATCACAGGTTCTCAAAGTTGGGTCCGCGGACCCCCAGGGGATAAAAAATTATTGTTTGGGGGTTCGTCAAGTGACAAAAACTTCAAGAAATTAAGAGTGGTGAACAGCTTGAAAATCTGTTCGTATTAGGCAATAATACTAAACCTGTCCTTTGGGCNATGCTGTTTTGTCTTATTGAGTAGTCCAACTTACTTGGAGGTTTTGAGCATAAACGTCATGGNACCACTAAAAGCCATTGTTACATCATTCAAGTTGGTTGTCAGTCTTCATTGTTACCTCACAATTTCACTTGTCAATAGAACAATACAAAGACAAGGTAGCCATCTCTTAGTATAAGCACACGTTTTCAGCAACTTAACTCCTTGGCGTCCGCTAGGATTCAGCGATTTTCGCAAAAAAACAGCAGTTTTCGGTTGCCTTACCAACGCCTTAGCTCCTCCGCCGATTGCGCTAGAGAGCTGTTCAACGGCTCAAACGGA
>JGI24021J15306_10011922_pt1 | contig 10795 bp, 6 predicted proteins | sample Ectturendosymbi1_FD_15306 | JGI IMG/M metagenome (IMG submission 15306) | reverse complement strand
GCTCCTCTCCCTTTCCTGCGTCGACCAACTCGTCAACAGCCACAAGAGATTCTGCATTGGGCTCGCTGGAATCAGCCGACGACGATTCTGCTTCTCTGCTCGGCGATTGTGCCAAAGATCGCGCGTACGAAACACTGTTGCAGTCCATACTGTCCGAGGCAGAATTCGCTCTTTCCGACAAAGGTTTAACGAAAAATACTTACCTTCTACGCCAGATCAAAAGGAGCAGCCAAGGCTTTGTCAACATCAAGCTCGTATCGAGCATCAAGGCCATTAAGAAACTAACACGGGATCACAAAACAGTCATTCTTGCCTTGCTGCGCTCCACAAAGCTCGAGTTAAATGAGGAGAGGACAAAAATCAAGAGGAAATGCCCTGTTCTGGATCAACTACCGATGTGCAAAGACAGTGAGCAGTTGTTTGTGGCCGATTTGCCAGCGAACACGTCAATTGAAATGGTGTGGTCCCAACTGAGCACTTATGGTCCTATCACTCAGCTAAGGCTTCTAAAGCCAGGTCAACCCGTACCGCACTACTTGCATGGCTACGCAGCAACGGTACCCCGAATTACCAAGGTAAGAGACGCGAAAAATATGTTTGGTATCCACCGATATAAGCAACAATGCGGTCTGCTTTGGACAAAGTTTGCTTGTTCCAATTAAAAGCAACGTTCACCCCAATAATCTGTGCTGTCTGCCAAGCGTGCTTTTTTGGAGATCTTTACTTTAAACTTCGGTTAGGTCTTGTACTGGTAGTATCTTTTATTATCGGCACAAAACAAAGTACCTGGAACAATATAGACAAAGTAAAATTGGTGATAATTTTATTATCGGGCGACTATTAATACATTTACCACTGCCAAGTGGTTTAAAAAAGCATCGTTTTCCTGAAAGTTGATACCTGTGAAGCATACATGTTTCTTCAAAACAGGCCCTGAAATTGGTTGTACTAATAAAGCCCACGCTCCTGGCGACAACAGCACTGTCTAAATGTATTGCTTCTTATTAAACGAAAAATTACTGATTGCGAAACAAACCTTTGCAGAGAAAAATAGCTTCGTGCCTATTTGTGATGTAGTTTTCCGGTATGACAGATTATCTCGCCTCAAACTCTGTTTCGCAAGTTGCCCGTCGGAGCAAAATATTTTCACCTTTACGTTGTAGATAAAGATGCAGAGAAGATGAATCACTATAATATCTGCCGTGGGCTCATTACCTCAATCAAATGCTTATAGTTTTTTTCAGCTAAAATGGTTTTGGCAAGAAGCAATGTTTCACAAGTCGGAAAACGTCTATGCAAAACTGAAAAGAAAACTACACTCAGATCCTGCTTCACACCCTGCTCCACATACCACAAGCTAGCTTGATTAGACATAAAAAACGTTTGACTGAGCGTAACAGAAATTTGAAATTGCGTGGCGATATCAAAGCAGTACAATGTATCAATGCTAATTTTGTGGGGGAAATTTTTTGGAAACAGTGCTGAAATGGAATAGGTGTATTTATGCGTTTTGCTGAGAGTTCTGTAAAACCTGATATCAATTTCTTTAAATGCTTTAACTTTATTTCGGAACGTTGATATGGTTTCTTTAAAAATGATGGAGACCTTGTCTTCTTTAAACTTAGTTTTGATGGAAAAAATGGAAGACTAGTCCTGAAGTAGTTCTTGTTAAAATATTCGTTGTTTTTCATTCGCAAGAAGAACTCGTCAAAGCTAAAAATCAGCTTTGAATAGCAGCTAGGACTTTAACTTGAAATAATCGTTTCATCCACTACGTGAAGAGATAATGTCTTTCAAACGTGATGAAGAAAGGTGTAGCATAAGAAACCCGAAAGACTAAATGAACAACTGCCTAAAAACTCGAACGCAATAGCTGCCTTTCTAAACTACAGTAAACAATCTCAAACAATTTTATTCAGTAGATACGTTTGGTACTCTGATGAGCGAATCGCAGCTTTGAGACCAGTAAGTAAATCTCAGGGAGGAAGTGGTGTGGGCTGTGCTGAGACAAATTACATGCCATACGCAACTCTCGCTCATTATTTGCAAGAACCTTACTTGGAAAAATGCATGCCTTCCTTGGAAGAAATTTATCGCGTTTATCACTGTCGAAAAGACTTTTTGTAATAACAAAGGATTGATCTTTTTCAAAGAAAAGTGTGCCAAAGTTTTCCTGAAAAATTGATTCCATAATCTTCGCATGTGAAAGATCCAAATTCTCACAAGGCAATTTAACAGCAGTAAACGACCCTGGATGCATGATATTTCAAATAGTCTACTCAAATAGTTTTCCCATTCAGATAGTCTTTCATTCAACTCCAGTTTACGTAAACAGTCTGGCCGCTGGCAAGAAAACATTGCACTGCTAGAAAATGCGTTTGGCTTATCTTTCGCGGCGTCCTAAAAATAAACATGCTTATGCTGCATCTAGAATCATTAGTATTTTAATGCTCCTCTGATGTTGTAAATAACGTACTATCCTTCAAACTCGAATCGTTTCGCTTGTTGCTAACGGCACTGACAACGTTCGAAATGACATTCAACCGAACATTTCTTGACTTACAGAATTCTTTCATAATATGCACCTCACTGGAACGTAAATTTTTTTGTTGAAAGCTTTTAATATAAGGCAAAATTTGCAATTTTTCCCGTGCATTTTGGATTTAATAATTACTGCATAAGTATGGAAGCGGCAGATATATTTGCAAAGTAAAGAAGAATATGATTCACGTAATTAGTCTCCACAAAGGTGATACAGTCGAATCAAACAGCAGTTTTTTCACAGGGAATCGATTTCACGTAACTCTGCGCATCCTTACTACTTGATAGTTTACTGACAAAGGATAGGTTACTGGCAGTCAAAGTTATAAGCGTAGCCAGAGGGGAGCAGGGGGCCATGGCCACCCCACATTTTTAGCATATGTAGTCATTTTGTGCTTTGGGAAGCGCCGAAGCGGCGTCCCAAACAACAATGCTGTTGATCGCCTAAAGTCAAACACTTTGGCCCCTGAAAAGTTTGGGCTGGCTGCGCCACTGGCTAAAGCAAAGTTTATACGAAAACGAACCATAAAGTTGTTATGTTTTACATGTTTCACCGAAGTCCTATGCTATTCATGCTAACATGATGTGATAACGTAGCTTGGAATATATAAAGCTTAAATTCGACCCTTACTAAGGTTTCCGAGATTATAAGGTTTAAAAATGTTTTGAAAGCAAGCGCTGAGGCATTTTTATGAAACACGTGTTTAATCCTGTTCTGCGTGATCTGTAATGAAACGCACGAGCGTAAATTTTCTAATATTTTTAACTTGTAACTAGAAAAGTAAGAGACCAAATTTTACAAAATAGTGTCGTATTTTTCTAAGTGCTGAAAATTTTGTGCAGCATAGCTTTTATAATTGGAAAAGCGTAACATTTGCGTATCATGTGTTGCTTTAACGCATGCCAGCTAAAACTAACCCATTTCATGATTTTTTTTATTTTGGGATTTTCTATTGCTGCCCTTTTTCTTAGATGTTTATGCTGGCCAAGATTTGGGTGTCAAAACACTGCCAACATTTTAATCATAGATTAAAAATTCAAACTGCGGTTGAAAATATTGATTTCATTTTGATTTTTTGCAGATGACTTGTGCTGTTGTGGAGTATGAGCGAAAAGAATGTGCATACTTGGCTATGCAAAGCCTAAGAAAACAAAATAGTAGGAGGAATGTCGTTGTTCTGGGGCACAAGCTCAAGCGGAAGCTCCGTGACTGTGGCAAATTCGAAGAACAGTGTGAACAATCGTCACGGACAGCAGATGATCCGAATGGCCTGGATCTTTCTTCATTCAATGCCACGTGCAGAGACACCAGCGGCAGTGTCAACTGCTCCGTCTGCGGACTATATATGAACAAAGGACCAAGTATTGAATACCGGGTTACAAACCGCATTGACATAAACCAAGACTTGCAAGAAAGCGCAGCCGGATCTCAACCGGGTGAATTACGAATAGAAAGTTCAGAATTACGTAAAAGAGCAGACGATGCGTGTGACGATATAGGCCTACAGAACAGTTCAAATGTAGACGCGAAGGAATGCAATACAAAAGAGCAAGCGACAACGTAAATCGACATGCGTGGCTAGGATTGCTGCGACCACGATAATGTCAACTACTCTGGGGTGTAATTTTCTTGCGCCGTTTGTTTCTGTCACGCTAGTTTTCTTAAACGCAATCTAGACTTCTAAACAGAAATCTGCAGGACTTCAATGGTTTTCTGCATTTTTGTCTGTGAGTCAGCATCACAGGTTTTGCGTGGTTCAGCCCACGCATAGCAACCAGCAGTTTCCGGCAGTTTCAAATAAAAAATGTTCTAAGAATACTGTAATAGAATCAAAGCTCAGCGAAAAGATTTTGTCGAACACTCAACAAAATATCTTCACTCGCCGTCGGCATAGCATAAAGGGAAAAAAATTCCTCTTTTTCTGTTTACCAATCACCCGCTGCCACGCGTCCTAAATCCTCAACAACTCTCCTGCAGCTTTCGCAGCGTGCGAAGTCTGCGCAGCATGCGAACGGTCGCTCTGTGATAGTTGTCTGACAAGTAGCCTGCAACGAATATTTATTACCGTGTTTGACATGGAGATGAATTTACTGTCTGGCCGGTTTCTCAAGTGCATTGTGAGTGCCCAAGAAACGCACCTTTGCTGAATGAAAATCTCCAAGGTTGCAATTATATACGTTTCAAATTTCTGGGAGGAAAATCTTCAAAAAGGACAAGTTTGAGTAAAATATTAAATTGTCTCCTTTTCTCATTAGTCTGGAGTTGAAGAAATTCTTTCAATTATGTCAAGGATAGAAATACAGTATTTTCAAATACTTTAAGCAGTTTACGCTGCTGCGAATGCCACAAGAGGATGAACTGAATCGGTGCATGTTACAATTACAAAAGCGGTCAAGTTGCGCAATAATGTAACTATTTTTCACAAGTGTATTATCAGTTAGCGTACTGCACTTGCGCAAAAGCGTATTATGCGTTAAGATCTGTCTTCATGTTCGTTCCATCTTGTATTGCTAATTCGCTGTACTTTGCTATTTTCTTTGTAGTTGTCTTTATTTCTGCTTTGTTACTTGTTTTGCAGCTTTCTTTATTCTTGCTTTATTCTTTGCTTTGTGGCTCCTATTTCTGTTGGCATCAGCATACCACGAGTACCGCAATGTATGCTTAAATGATGCATCAAAAATTTTTGAAAGCAACACAAAATCCCTTGGATTTGCTTATTCATATGGAAACTACCTCAAAGTACAAATGCGACACATTTCTTGACGATTTTTAGGGATACTATGGTATACCGAAACATGTCACAGTTCTAAAGATCGAAAAACTACAGCTTATTTTCTAGATCTTATAACCATTTTCCGACGCATTTCCACATGCTGTAGGGAGATTGTTACTCTCGTTTCGAAGACACAATCGAAGTATGCCGCTGATTCTGCAAAACTTTGGTGAAACGTCACGAGTTTAATGCAGCGATTGTTTATTTTTAGCAGTTGCGACACGCTTGTTTCAGTGCATGAATCTATTTAATCAACAAACGTTTTAGTTTTCAACGATTTCGCGAGTAAGTAGATTATTTCTTTCACAGTCTTTCTCTGGAAAGTGCTTACCGACATTCATGGAACATTTGTGTTTTTTGCCTTGCACAAAATTTCATCTGTTTGATAAAACACACAATTACAAGTAAAAGTTTCATGCAAATTTCTCTCGTTTAGAGTGAAGTAATCAGTTTTGAAAAAGCGGCAAAAAGCGAGCAGTTGGCGGCAACGTGCTACTTGGTTAGACTGTCGTCGTCCTTACTGAGTGTGATAAGCACCTTGAATGACAAACAAACAACTCGCGGCTTTGACCGTTTCCGCACAAACGCTTCTCTTTTGTTTTGGCAAGCATAAAGATTGAATGGGGTCGTTGCCCGTACAACTTGCTGGCACTACTTGCAGCGATGCGTGAATGACCAGGAAAATACCCAAACGGTCGTCTGAGCTTTCGGCGTCGCGCGCTCTATTTCACGTGGGCACCAGCTCGTCTTTTTTTGCATCGGATGTCGGTTGCCAAATAAAAATGCAAGTCGTGATGTGGTGAAAAAGTACCAGGAATAAGAAATGACATGTGTTTTCTTGCATGTGAGTTAAGCAAACTTTCTACAGTAACAACATTCCGGCCTTTCGCCCCGAAAAGCAAGCAGCCGACAAATCAAGGATTTGCTCTAGACTCGGAGAAGGCTGTCCTCGCGAATGACGCGATTGCGCTGCTGATGTAAAAGATTTACGGGATGAGCTTAGAAGGCATCTAAGGCAATAAATCTTTTCATTCGGAAGGCTTTATCAAAACAAACGCTCATCGCCAGCTCGCTGTCCTGGAAGCGGCAACTATGTACAACTTCTAAAGTACAGGTGCTGGAAAAATGGCCTGTAAATCAAAGCCCGGTGGCTGCGAGGCGGTTGGTTGGAGAAGAACGCGTGAAAGCGAACATCTGCGCAAGTGTAACTGCGGATTACTCGAGAATGCTACCACGTAGAGTGTAACAAAACAACACGAATTTTCGCAAACGCGTTAGCCGTGAAAACAACTACCGTATTTATTCGATTATTAGCAGCCCCTGATTGTAAGTCGCAAGTGGTCGCGAACATAGGTTGCCCGAGCTAGTGAGATAGTCTCACGTACTAGCACGTTACGCGTTTAACTGGCAACCCTAGTAATGATGCTTCACCACTACACTGTCTTCTGGTCATACTAATCGTTCCTGTGACGCAGTGTGCACATGATGCTGAAGTGAAAAAAGAGATTGCGAAAAGAGAGTTTGGTCGACAAAACGCAGCCAAGGAAAGCCTGAGGATCATGGTGAGCTTTCGATAAGGTAAAGAAAAAAATGAAAGCAGCCCTTGAAAAAAATTATAAGCTGTGACTATCAATCGAATAAATACGGTATTTCGTTTAATATCGCGTATATATCGCACAGCCATTTCAACGTTTGAAACGCTTCACTGTGTTTACAATTACATGGTTGCGCAATTGCATGCTCACTAAAGCAAACCTTTGCTCAGTATAAAATCGTTTTAGAGGGAAAACTAGCATCAGCCCTTATGCCTGATGATCATTACGGTTGCAAACACCGAAATGTGTTGCAACACTCTTTGAGGTAGCTACGGTTATACGACTCTTCTTGTTTCTTAAAATTCCGCGAAGAAATCGAATCGCAGCAACTGTCTATTTAGGGATTATGTACAGTTGAGAAGTTTCGTGTTGAACAAATACCCATTACCCAATCAAATGCGTTTGCGTTGAAACACGGGCAAGCCATGTTTGCAAATCTGTTGGTGTCGTTTGCTTTCGTATACGACTAAACGGCAAAGTGAATGTTCTGCTCGCAGACAATCCGTCACAGTTCTGCTCCGCGTATTTATAGAGTCCAGCGCAAGCTGTAATTTTTTGTCGGCGGAAGCAACCAACCCACGTCCGCTTCGCACCCGCAAAATCTACAAAAGTAAAATGGTGCCCGCCCCACATTGGCATTTCTGAAAAAAAACTGAACGGCACTCTCCCACTCAACCAGCACGTACATGAAATGTGATCTAGGATGCAGCTCTGGGAGTTCGCCGATGCACCCAGCGTCTAATAGGTCGCAAAAGGTTATTTATAAAAAAATTCACTCCGTACAAGGTTCATTTCGCAGCTGGCGGAGAAAATTCGTCCACTATAGCCATTCAATACGTTGCAGGTAGTAAAAAGTTTTTACTAAAAACTACCCTCGATCAAACTAGTAAGTCAACTGTTGAATAATGATGAATTGATAAATAAGCTAAAAACCGAAACTTCTATGCTCCCGCAGCTAAATCTGCTTGGCCTATAACTAGGGCGACAGCAAGTCCCGGCTTGCGGGGCGTGTTCCGGTGTGCTGGGATGTTGCTTGGGAGCCCCTCAAAATCTGATTGGTTGTAGCAGTCAACCGAANATAAAGGTTGCGAAAAGGAATGAAGGTAAAGTGCCGCTAAAACAATGCTTTATTTGACAAGCGGTGACTGTTTTTCTGCTCTTCACTTTATTTTCATCGAGGCTTTTACAAGAGATCACATGAACTGATACTCTCAAATTACCAAAAGTTATTTAAAAACTCTACTGTCTGAAATGCGCCAGTACCGGTTTCGAAAAATAAGATTACAGTCATCCTACCTATATCTCGGTTGCTAACGTGCGTTGATTTTTATTTTGCTTAAATCAAACATTGGTGTCGGCGACTGACTCTGATTTTGCGTCATTAAAAAATACAATGCCCCATGAGTCCACAAGTGAACTAGGTATGAGAAAGGGGTTTCAAGTTTTACTGACCTATGTTCACGGACCCAAAGCGTGTTTACAGCTTAAAAAATAACAAACAGGCTTTCCCAATAACAACAGTGATATCGTGCCCATTGGTGCCCAGCGGGACCGGGCCCAACAAATTTTTGATTAACAACCTATTTTCCGCATTGTTTTTCGATACCCGCAGTTATGGGCTGAGTAGACGGGGAATCTGAGGCGGACATTTTTTTGGCAGTTGCGGTTTCAAAATCGATGAGTTCTTTGCTCTTTATTTCGGAAAACCTATCAGGCTGCTCCAAGTTCTTCGCTATAACAGGACCTTTTAATCCGGTGCAGTTTACTAAAATACCTTGAGCATATACTGTAGTTGATCTCTGTAAATTGTATAATCAACAAACCCCTATACATTTCTTCGATAAATCCAAGTAACATGACTGCAAGTCGCTAGCAAGCTGTAGTAGTGCAAGCACGCCAGAATACTTACATTTAATCGTGATGCAACTCTACCGAAACAAACATTGACGTATAGTATGGCAGAGAGTCTTCCAAGTAAAAGAAAACAAAAAACAAAGAAACCAAATGTCAAAGTTACAGCGTTTCACACACTTTGATGGGATTTAGAGCTCTGTTGCAGTTTTCAAAACATTATAAGTTACACAAATTTATTGTGCAAAGGCGAAATGAAATTGTGTAACCGCCTAAGCACCAAATATGAAAAATTCAAATATTTATAACCTTTATTTGGTTTACTTTCCTTCGTACTTCTTGTAACATAACCATTGTTGAAATACAATGAGCCTCAAGAGTTACTGACAAAGTCTTAAATTACTTTAAGCTCTGATAGCGATTGGTAAATGAGTCTGTGTTTAATTTTCATTATCTTCTTAACTGTTCTCTAACGTTTAACTTTCAAATATGGTTTGTTGACGTACCTTTTATCTTATTTCTAGTGTCAGTTTGAAACTGCAGAAATATTTGCAAAATGCCAGCCACGGCAATGTTTCATTTTATCTATTACATGCGCCACTATAATAGTTTACTGTCAACCGCTCAGCGCCGGATTTAGGGGGGGCCCAAGGAGCCCGGGCCCAGGGCTCCCAAACTTGTTCATGTATTTAGCCATATGCAAGACATGTGCGTATCACTTGGTCATTTTTACTAGCGAGGAAAGTTTGTTTGTAGAAGCTATTAAATTATCGGTTGGCCGGACGGCAGTATTTCACTTGTATATTAATTGACATTGTAAAGAAACAACTGTTACACTTATAGTTTTCCTGAAAGTCGGTCAGGTATCTGATTCGTGTGAATGCAGGCCAAGCCACGTAGAACGCATTAGCTTACGTCTCTACTCGTTACTGGTAGATTTTGCGTCTACCTTACTTAGATTTGGACAGGTCGCATATGAGTAGCATTGTTAGGTAGGGCTACCATACGTCCGGTTTTTGGAGTACATGTCGACTTTTTTCAAGAGAAATGAAATAATCTCCGAGGACATTAAAAAATGTCAAAATATGCTCATTTTTACATTTCTTATTTTACATAGTTATAATCAGTGGCGTAACTAAAGGTTTGAGCCAGGATGGTAAACTCAGATAAAAGGGGGCCACTAACCACTGTACCGGGTCCACTAGCCAACACTCAGAAAAAACTTGTGAACTGATGGTGAATTCGGATGTGGATAGCTATACTAAAACCCTAAATCACCGGAAAATCACCCGAAAAACACACTAAAACAACAACGTACTGAAAACCCAAGGAAAGCTAAAATCGAAATATAAGTTAAGTGTGAGGCCTGTTTTTACATTTATCTTGCCAGGGGGGCAGTTTGTCCCTCTGGCCCCGTTACGCTAGTGGCTATGATATATCGTAATTACAAACATACAGTTAGATGTCCCTACTCACGCGCAACAAGATACGAGCTGGTGGCGTAGCATAGTTTATGCATGGGAGGGCCTGCAAGTTGTCTAATTAATTTCTGTTTTGTTTGAGTTAATTCTCAGCTGGAAAGGCGGGAATGCTTTCACATTAATCATTACAAAACAGTGGTTAATCTTTTTTCAACATCCCAATGACTTTGGCATTAGAGCGTGGACTTCTGACTCCATTACTGGTACTGTACTAGCTTTGCTGATGAACGGTGAGACGATGGTCAGTGTATTGTACATAGCTTAGTGTAGTACTTTCTAATAATTAGCTAATCAGTAATGCTAAAAGAATGAAGAAATCCGTCAGAAGAAAACGACTACATGATTTTGAAGCTGAGTGAATTATGTGTGGTTGCATTTACGAAGTTTGCAAAAGAGTGTGACAAGACTATTGTGACTTTGCGGATATTGAGTACCAAAAACTTATTTCTCACAGCATTCTCAATTCTTGCGTAGCAGGGTTGCCAATTTGGCTTTTTTTAAGCCAGATTGTGAAATTCTGGCTTTTTTTGAACACCTTTGGCTTTTTTGGAAA
>JGI24021J15306_10011921_pt1 | contig 10796 bp, 8 predicted proteins | sample Ectturendosymbi1_FD_15306 | JGI IMG/M metagenome (IMG submission 15306) | reverse complement strand
ATTTCTCCCCACTTGCCGCCGCCGCCCGCTGCGTCGGAGCATGACTCAACGGCTGACGTCACTCCGCGCCCTCCCGTCCCCTTGTTTCGTAATTGGGGGGGTTGCGAACCCGACGGTCACCCCCCGGTCGCTGATGACGGCAACGATTAGGAGAAAACACGAAGTCATCAGGTTGCCTCTTGTCTCCTGCAGTGACAAACCGTTCCGCTTGATTGATGGTGCAGCGTTCCGCTTGACTGATGGTGCAGCACGTTTCTCGAGAGCTTGTCCACTTTATAATAATCACAACGTTTCAAGTGGTGCTCGTTTTTCGCCAATAACTTAGACTTGGAAAATGGGGGTGAATCGATTGAATCCTGTACTTGCCGCTTGTGACATTCAGATTTATTTGAAATATCCACGACGATGTTTTTGGCTTTTCAGTGAAATTGCGAAGTTTTGTGTTTGGAAAAGTTTTTTCCGCCTGCAGTTCGTAATGCAGAGCGGGAAACGGCACTGTGACTCGCCCCGTTAACATTAAAGTATTTCAAATGCAGTTTTCAGTTCGAAACACTGCTACCTGTGCAGCGAATTGCCAGCTTTTTCTAACACTAGGCAAACAATTGTTCTCAGTGGGAAGCATGGAGATAACGGGGGCGACCTACACCAGAACAAACACGCGTGGCGAAATATCAATTCATGTGACGTCAGCACACGCCCGTCGGGACGTTCTTGTCAGTGTGTTGTTAAACAAAGTAAATAATCGAAGGTTACTTGCGGTGATCGTTCAAAGTTTAAACGATGCAAGAGCGCGCGGTTTCCGATGACGCTGATTGGATGCTTGTCGTTGAACCCGCCTTATGCGTCACGTGACCTGACTTTCTACACGTCACCATCGTCTTATTGATTGTCACTGTTGATGACGATATTTGTTAGTTTATTGTCTACGTAACAAACATCGATAAATCGTCGTTACATGGTCAGTCCGATGACGTTGCTGCTATGCGCTGCTGCCGCTTCGTGCCTGGCCTGATTGTCTACTGTGCTTGGGCCCAAGGCGTGCTTTTTCACTCCCTAGACCATCGTCACTTTGGCGCCTTTCCCAGTTCTTACCTGACTAGCCCCACCTCGTGAGCAGGTTACTCACAGAAACCAATGCGTTGCTCGTTCTTTGGCGACGAAGTCCGCAATGTTCGTTTTCATCAGCGCTTGTTTTGAAACTCTACTCTCGCAACTGATTGGCTCTTTCCATTCGCTACCTACCCCCCTGGCATCATCACGTGACCGCTTCCAGAGCTCTGCACATGTTTTTGGCTGAAATCGTCGAGGCTTTGCGCATGCGCAGTTTGCTGGATGTCGCCGCGAACTATGCGTGACGTCACGTCCGCTTTTCCGCATCGGACTGCGTGCTTGCGTCACGGCAGGTTATTGTGACGATAGTGTCGTGCGCATCATATGTCATGCATGCTTTTTGAAATATAGCAACAAAGTCGTTTCGTAAAATTGAAAAACAGCCTGTGACGTCATCAGCCAGGTCGTCTCGCACCGAGCGCGCAGTACAGGAAGTGACGCAGAACCTACCGGTGGCTGGGGGTGGTTGTTCAAACTCAGTCACCCTCACAGCTTGAGCGCAAAACGCACTTTAGAAGTTGTCGTTGGAAGACACGATTCGAGACATCTTGATCAAAAGGCAGTGTTTTCCTAACACCTAGCTCAAGCCATGTTTCTTATTGCACATCGCCCCACAGCGCGGTGGACCGCCCACCAATTCCTGGCAGTATGGAATTTAAGTCACGGCTTTTCTTTCTTGATTGAGAAAAATAGAAAATTTCCAGCACATTTTCTGGTAGCAAAAATCTCCCGGCAAAGAACCGCGTGTGGTGATGTGTTGCTGCGTGTGTTGTTGTGTGTGGTGATGCGTTGCTGCGTGTGTTGTTGTGTGTGGTGATGTGTTGCTATGTGTGGTGATGTGTTGCTGCGTGTGTTGTTGTGTGTTGTGATGTGTTGCTGCATGTGGTGATGTGTTGCTCCATGAAATTTGACTGAATGGAAAAAAGTACAAATCACTGAACTGTTGAGATCGAGGTGAGAACCAAGACGGAAGAGGTTACGCTGGAGTGTCCTTGGGTGTAATGGGGAGGTTTTTTCGAATCATTCAGAACAGGTTGTTGGGTGAGTCGCTGTAGCTTGTGGTTCAGTGATGCGCAGAAGCGATACTCCGGAGTCCGCAAGCAAGTGTAGACGGAGGTAAACTCCTCAAAAAGCGTTTTTTTTGTGGAGACGAGGCCCATTTTGAAAGAAAATGTATGTTTGCGTTGTATTTAGTGTTCTACAAAGTTAACTTTGAAATTCTGCAATTTGTCGGAGTGCAGTGGTAACGAAACGAACATTCGTGTAGTTGGAGCCGATGGCGTCCATTCAAAACAGATCACTCGAAAGAGACCACGTTCGTTGCAGACCTGTTAGGAACAAGTCTGATTTGAAAGGGAACCGGAGCTGATACGAAGTCAAGAAGTGTGGATTTGTCAGACTACGTACGTCACAGTTGATCAAATCCAGATTTGCAAGAAAACGCTGCAACTCTATTCCTGATTGTAGTAGTTGATTTTCCGTAACTTTGCCTTTTATAAGTTTATCACCACCAACATGGGTGTCGGAAGGTGTTTTTCAGGGAGGGGGCTTTCCCTCTCGAAACTAAGAAAACAACCTTTTTTGCTAAAAATGTAATAGGAAAATGTTCAGTTTCGTGTATATTCGTTTTTTGTACTCTAAGGACTATCACGAGTGGTCTGCGGAGCCCATCTCTATTGCTTGCGTCGTGAACACGCGGCTACTTTCGCAGTGAATGCTGAACTAGTGGCGAGACAATGGCAGCACCGCGCGTGAACTGTTTCCCTGCAGCCAAACATTAATGTCGAGCATAAGGCTGGACAGACCGTATAAGTACCGTTTTACAAGTCTTCGGTATGACCCGACCGGGAATCGAAGCCAGTCTACTAGTTTCTGAGGCGCGTAATCACCAGTTCACTGTAGCAGTTAGCCGTAGCGAAAAGCTTTCTCCGAAATACAATTCTTCTGTCTGGCTTACGCCAGTCGTTAGTTTAATTTTTTCTGTCAAAGGTACGATCAAAGTACTATTTTTTATCAACATCTCATTGTTTCCATAAAAATATCCAAAGAACTAAAAAAGTTTATCATCACACTTTTTCTGAGTATTGAAATATGCTGACAAATTTCAGCGCAACTTTCAGATAATTTGCCCTGGCTTCTTTTCACTTCAACAAGAAATTGCGCCTCATTTGGTGTAAATCACTTCCATTTCCCCTGAAAGTGAAACGCCGGAGGCCAAATTTTCAGTCACCCCGTCCCCAGAGGTTTTTGATGTTTGAGCCACAACACACGAGCGTCAGAACACAACTGGAAAAAAGGTGTGTGATCGATTGAGAAGGAAAACACTCCGGATAACAAAAAACAAGAGTGATCGTTACCTTGGGTCATCAAGTGTGGATCAAATCGACAGAGGACAGATAGTCAAGATAACCTATAAACTGTATATTACAAGTTGGCGTACGATTTACTTTAGCTCTCGTAGTCTATTCGAATTAGGCTAATACATTTAACAGAAGCTTACTTGCTGAAAACATAAGTTATAATTCTCAACCTCGTTTAATTTAGTACAACTCCACTTTTCCCCCTCTCAGAAAAAAAAACTTGCGGGTTCCCATGTCTCAGAAAGCATTTATTTCCCTCAAGCAACTTTCGCTTTCAAACCAGATTTATGGCAAAAGGATGACAAGGATGAAAACAATCCATACACCAAAAGCTGAGGCATTTGATAATAAATTTAAACCAAGTTGGTACTTGTGTTTGAATGCACAACAAATTGGATTATAGGGAATCCAAACGTTTCTAGAAAATTGGAAACGCATATTCTTTTGCGATTATCGTCTATAACATAATTTAGTAAAGAAGCCCTGCAATTTGTTCTTACTGCAATGGTTCGCGGCCACCAAGCGATTTACATGACATCACCAATCGTGACGGCAGCAAATATATGTTGTTTTGAACCATGGCTTCCGAATACGTGCCCTTTCTGGGAGTCAAATGTTTGCTTCTCTCCTGCGCCCACTAGTACAGTTTAAATGACAACTGTATTCGACAGCGAATGACTACATTCCACAGGCGTAGCCAGGGGGTGGCAAAGAGGCCGTGCCCTCCGAATTTCAAGCATATTGGCTTTTTGTGCTTTGAGAGGTGGTGTCGCAAAAAAAATACTGTTGCTCGCTTAATGTCATAAGATTTGTTCCCCCAAAAAGTTAGGTCTGGCTACACGCCACTGTATGCTCTGACACAGCGCAGTGTGTGACCAATTTTTCTTTGTGCGAACGCGCTGTAAATGTTCTACTTTCTCTAATAATAGTTTAGCACAGCTTTCGGCTCCAAGTGTATCGCCAAAATTGTGCCATTCATTCTAAGCAGCGATTATTTCCATATCGTTTCGGTGCGTAACAAATTCATTAAATTTTATTGTATGCAGTTGGAAGATAAGCACGCCGTTGTGGTTTCCTGGTTAGTATCGACTTTGTAATCAGGATCGCTGTTGAGTGTTTTATTTGCTGTAAATAATTGCAATTTTGCACCTGGCTAATTGACGGTTGTGCGCTTGGCTATTGATAGCGCAGTAACGTTTGTTCAGTTTAGCAGCCGTGGTAGAATATTTGGATTGTTTCTGTTATGTTTTATAAACTGTAATCGACAGTCGATCGCAAGTAAAGGTTGTATGATTTGCGACAAGTGTGAAAGCACGCTCTGTAGGAAAATGAGGTTACAAAACTGTTGATGACCGGAAGATGTAAGGTACAGAATAGGAGAAAATTGTCAAGTGCCCGTTGAAAACTGAATGTGAGTTCCCATCAACAATAAAAGGTTAGCGCTGCAACACTTACTTGTGGCCAACTGTCGTTGCTATAATTACACAAGCACATTAATGGATTATCAAAAGTGTTTTCTACATTCGAAAATCAGTCGATGTCTCATGGCTTTATTTTTACCTGGTCTAAGAGTGTTCACACCTCAGGTCAGTGTTGCCAGTTTGTCATGAGCAAAAAAGCCACATCACACGGAAAAAAGCCAGAAAGCAACAAAAAAAGCCAAATGCACGACAACACCTTTGAACACCCATGCAGGTTGTACAGCTCTTTTTAAAGACAATATATACCTATAAAGAATACTGCTCACTCAAGTAATAAACTTCTCGAAAATTTGGTTCTGCTATTATAGGAGTAACCTGAAATAGCAAAACTAAAAGCATGAACACAAAACCAAAATTTATAAAATTCTGGTGCAGAGTTTCCAATAAAATTTATCATTCGGTGTCCAGCAATCTCCCAAAATCATCTTAAATCTGCCAAACCGACATAAAAATTGAATTGGACAAAAAAGGCAAAAAAATTCAAGTTTCGTTTAGCATTTTTTCAAAAATAAGAAAAAATCTAAAAGAGTTAAAAAAAGACCAAAAATTACAAATAAGGCCTCAAAGAAGCCAAACTGGCAACACTGCCTCAGGTAGACAGTGCGCTTTTGACATAAGAGATAACAATTGGCTATTGTTACTTCATAAAATCCTACCTGCACAGCGTTGTGCGAGGATGATTGGTCAATAATTCTTAACACTGCGTCTTGCTGCGCCTGTTCCAAGTAGAGAAGAATATTGCGGACTCTTTCCGTCTCTTCCCGAGTTTGAGCGATGTATTGCCGGATCGCTTCGTTCTTGCTTTCCATTTGAGTGACATTTTGACTAAGGTTTTCAAGAAGCGTCCCTAAACGAGACAGGTCTGAAAATTCCAGCTGAAACGCAGTGAAGATAAGTGGTACTAGGTTTGCCAAATCGCGTGGCAAAGCCTAACGTAGCAACATCTTGGTGGTGAAATATTCCTCATTACTGCAAATTATGCGAATTTGCATTGAGTTGCAGCAGGTGCAGGCAGGAACGACAATCGAATGTAAATCGATCAAGCGAAACAAAATCAACACTTCGAAAATCACATGTTTAGTGCCAATAAATGCAACGAAAAAGTACTCGTTGAATGTTCATCATGCGGGTAGGATGGACGTAATGCAGCCACAATTCGCGAAAATACATTTGGGTTCGCTCTGAAAAGTCAGCTGCCCCTATTCAGCCTGCCTATGAAACAACAATAAACCAACTCGCGTTGATAAGCAAAATGTATTGTCCTTAGAGCAAAAATATTAACTTTTACTAATAAAACTCCTCTAACGTTGAAGATCAATTTTCTTTTTACTAACGCTATGTCCATGCTAGGTTTTCGACTGATAGACTCTTTGAAGTAATACCAAATGGTTTTGATTACGCGGATCGTAACGAGTCATATCGGTGACTTGGCGACAGTAAACTGAAAACACACATTTCAAATTATCGCAAAGTCCCTGCCGGTGTGTGCGGCTGATCAAGGTCTGTTCATTGCAAAACAAACCGACTTACTGCACCAGAACTGTCGCCAAAAGACTTAAATATGACGTTTGTGCAGGTGGGCTTGACACTTTGAAAATTGGTAAAAATTCTACTGATTTATAGCATTTCATATTATAATTTGGGGGTCTTGGAACTTTGTTTGGGGGCATAAGCCCACAAGAGCCCACTGAGGCGATAGCACTGCACTGTACATGCAAAACATTTCATGAACCAGAGCTGCATGAAAAGTTTGCATGGAGCGATTTTAGAAAAGAAAGATATAACAGAATATCAAAGCTGCTCCAGGAATAGTCTTGTTTGAATTGGTCACAACGTTATATAATTACGTAAGTGTTTACATGAAGTATTTACGTTGCATATACGTTATATAAACCGCACGTACGTAAGCGTAGCCAAGGGGGTGAGGTTCCATGGGTCTTCCAAATTTTTTAGAATATCTAGTCATTTTGTGCTGTAACTCAAACAAAACACTGTTGCTCGCCGAAAATCAAACATTTTGACCCATTCAAAATTTTGGGTTGGTAATGCCACCGCACACGTAAGTATTTAAACTCTTGTTTCATTTGGGTAAGATTGGGCTTCTTGTGGACAAAACATGAATAAGCAGCCGACTCAAAACCGTCGCTAGAAAGTTTTCAATAGGGGGGGCTTTGCGTTTGTGCGGGGGGGCTTGAAATTCTAAAAATTGACAAAAACTCTACTGATTTATAGTGTTTCACGTTTCAATTAATGGGGCTTGGAGCTTTGTTTGGGGGGCTAAGTCCACCAAAGCCCCTCCCCCGTGACGACGGGACTGAGGACAAAAGTTGAATAAGCTGCAGATCACACTATTGTTTCCTACAAGCTTTTATGAATGAGTGCAGCTCATATTATTACTGTATTGAAGCGAAGGCCTTAAAATTACGCTTCAACGAACTTACAATGCAGTTAACTACAGGTTAGATCGNAGCGCTTAGTGACAGGGTAATTTCCAAAATAGCAANCCTAACCGTAAAACGTAGCCTACAAGTCAGGTAGGCTTAAAATGAAGCGCGCTAGATTAGCTGTAGGCTATGCTATAGATTACTACTGATTAACATCAGACCTACCACCAGGAGTGTAGTGGGCTGGGAACGCGTGGGAACGACGTTCCCACAGCTTTTGCACTACAGTAACATTACTTGAAGATTTAGATTTTTCATTTCAATTTCTACGTGTAGCGCCTGGAGCAGCATAAATGAATAAATGGCAAGTTATTTCTTGTATAGCACCATAGCAGTAAAGTGAAACAGGAAGATCCAGTGTGGAAATTCTTGTAGGCGAATCAATCTTCCTTTATGTTTGGTGCGGGAACGGCGTTCCCACACCTCTTTTTTTAGCAATACATCCCTGACTGCCAGCAACAATTTTTGGACAAAAGTTAAGCTTAGCACGAAATCAGATGCTTTTTATCGACCAATATTCTGCTGTCTCTAAGAATTTGTTTTCAACTTTCCATACATTACTTCTAAAATTGCGTTACCGCGATATAGTCGCGTTTCGTACAAAAAACTGAATGGATGAGGATTTGGTCATAGACTCACTGCAACCTTCACGTTCCCACGGTGACGTGAAAAAATATTGTCTGATCATTTTCAATGTCCTTGTGATGCAGTAAACACCTTCCAGGGCAAAGTGCCAGCATAATTATTGCTTTTGAGTTTTTTGGTATGTTTGTCTCTACGTGTACGCGCACCCCAAGCATTTTAGGGGGAAGGAAAACTTGTGCTTATTTTCGAAATAATATACGTTTTTTTCGACCATCAAGGTATTTTCTATAGTCAAACGACTTCGACAATTAACAGCATTTTGTTTTGAAAATTTTGTGATTGATTCTTTGCCACTGATGGGCAGGTATTTTTGCAAACACATTTCGTCATTTGGACTAGACAATCGTGATGTGCAGGAGCGTAACGAGGTTAGATGGCGCCTGAGGAAAGAAACAAGTTTGCCGCCTCCATATTCGGACCTGAGGTCTTTTGGAAGCAAATGTACTGTTGTGTAAAAAAGTGCTTATGATATTGTTGGGACTCTTTGACCCCCCGCAGTGATCCCGCGCCCGGGGAATTGTGCCCCCTGCTCCCCTCGTTGCGTCTCTGGTGTTATGCAATAAAAATTGGAAAATTTTCCGAAAGCAAACAAATTTTCAAGGCCAAACGTCATGAACATCTGCAATTTTCGAAAACAATAAGGCATGGATCTTGTACATACAGTCAACAAATATTTCTGGCGGCATTTCAGGTTTCTTTGTGGAGTTTTTGTGTCACTTCTATGTCTGCCCCACGCGTTTTATCGGCGTGGACCTGTGTTTGTTTTGCTAATAATAAAACTTTTCCGACATTCAACAAGTTACTTTTTTAAGGTTAGATAAGTTTGAGAATAATTTCTGAATTGTTTTGTAGACTGCTTTTGCTCCGTAAACGTCCCAGTAAACCTGGGTAATGGTGAGAATGCAATTTAGCCAAAATGTGTATGGTTATCACTCGCGCTGGTTGACAAAAAGTTACCTGAGCAGTTGGGTCTTCATTGCTATGCAGTCAGTACAAATCCGGATGAACTCGTCTTTGAGCCCCGACTAAAAAAATCCTGGATCTGCCTATGAGCTGAGTCATATGAATCAATCAATCAATCTGCCCTAACGAGAACCTTGGAAAAGGCTACATCAGTAGCACACATAGTTTAAATTTAAGATAACGTCACATTCAATGCGTTCATTCGTTTCAGGAGGAAAATGCGGGTGAAATGGTGCGAAACAAAAGAACGCTTTAGGTTAAGATCAAGTGCTCTGTTTACGAACAAGTTTCAAAGGTGCAGGTCACATATGTCTGCTGATAACGTCGTTGGATTTCATCATCAGCTAATTAGTGAGGATAGCCAGTAGAGTTGCGCTAAAAGACAAAAAGGAGTAAAAACCGGCTTATTTAAATGTACGATTTTTTCCTGTCTCGAGAATGCTGCGCGGATGTTAAAGCCTTTTCTGAAACAGCCGATTGGACAAACAGACTGTTCCATGTACAGTTCTTACACTAAAATTTAAATACATATTAACAACACTTTCGAATGGATGGTTTCTCTGAGCTATTAACAGCAGCGGCAACCAGCCATGGAGATAAGAACAACACTAAATTGGCCATAACCTTTCAATTCCAGTTTTACAATTCCCTAAACCTTCAGGAATTATGTTTTACTCCGTTCTACGTTGCTACCTTTAAAGCATGGGTCACCAACCTTTTTGAAACTGTGAGCTACTTCTTGTGTACCGATCAATCGAAGGGCTGCTAGTTTGATACACACATCTGAAATAAAAATTTTGCTCAATTCCCCTTCAATTATTTTATTATTGATATTCGTTAATGTGAAGACATTGATCATGTTAATGTTATTTTTAGAACAGGCCCGCGGGCGACCTGGTGCCCGCGGGCACCACTTTGGTGACCCCTGCTTTACAGCCTGATCCTCCCCCGTAAAAATATGCTGTTCAAAGAGTTCTTTTTCTCTCAGACGTTTGAAAAGTCAAAGGGTACACTGGCGAACAGTTAGCTTATTTTTGACACAAAAGTTTGTATAATATTAGAATGTAAAATTTTCGTATTTCTCCCGATCTTCGTGGTTTCCCCTACAGTCCTGGCTCATGACCAGGGGCCTCGTGCAAGGAAAAATGTGAAGGGCAAGTATGTCTTTCGAAGTGAAGAGTGAAAAAGGTTATGACTTTCAACTCTCGAAAAAGTCATCCACCACAAATGATCCGTCTCTTTCACTCATGACTGTGGGAACTGCAAGGCAATTTGACAAAGTTTGCTCGATATTGTAGTTTGGATGGGGCGGGCCGCAGTAGGCTTGAGGCCACTTCTTACGGTTGCAATGCCACTCCAGGTTCTTTCACCATTTCTGATTTCATTCATGATGGGTAAAAATTTTTACTGCAACGACAGTTGTTATATTCTCAACACAAATAAAATTGGCCCACCCTATCAAGTACAGTAAGGTTGGCTGAACAAGTAGACGCGCACTGGCCGATGTTCTTCAACTGGTAGGCCTAACTATTGAAGTATCAAACGCTGGAGTAGGGGTGTCAAACTCATTTTCACTGAGGGCCGTATCAGCATTATGGCTGCCCTCAAGGGGCCAGTTATAGCAGAATCAACCACAATCATCTACGCTCCGCTAATGCTTAAAGAGCATCTCTGTGACGTAATAATGGTTATTTTGTAGTGGAGTCTTAAAACTGCATAACTTTTTCAAAGAGAGACGTTAGGTCAGCAAGGTGACTAAAATAGCAAAGTTATAACATGGCAAAGAACGTCGT
>JGI24021J15306_10011919_pt1 | contig 10797 bp, 5 predicted proteins | sample Ectturendosymbi1_FD_15306 | JGI IMG/M metagenome (IMG submission 15306) | reverse complement strand
GACAACATTACACGGCGCTTCGCTTTCCGCTACTCTTAATGTTCATTGAAAACTGTTTGGTTAACAACTGCTTGATAATGATCACTGCGAAAGCAAACGTTTTCTTGCCTTTGTTAAAATTATCGATGCTGACTAGTAGAAGATATTTGACGTCTTATCCTGTTGTAATAGACCAGATCCTGTTGTAATTGACCGGTGACATCAAAATGATCTTTGTGCAAAATAGCTAAAGCTTGAAATCTGACGACGTCAGTAACTGGCCCCTCTCGAACAAAATTCCTGGCTGCGCCCCTGTTACATCGCGGGCCACTTAAAACAACCTCGGGGGCCGCATGTGACCCGCGGGCTGCGGGTTGGGCAGCCTTGAACTAGATCAGTGGTTGTTAACCTTTTTCATATGTCTTACCCCTTTTATCAAACAAGACTACCAGATTTACTCCCAATACACTCAATAGTGCTTATTTCTTAAAAATATGAAATTAACCAACTCCGACAGTTTAGAATGATTCATAAAAATTTACTTTTGCTGCAATTTGTGGTTCAGTAAATTTACCCCCAGGGGAAAATTTACGCCAGGTTAAGAACCACTGGACGAGATCAATGAAAGTCACACCAATTCCATAACTTTGATGATATGGTACGGAAGAGAGTAGACTTGCATCACTGGTCATAGTCAAGGCTCAAGGTTACAAACACAAGGCACAATCTCGACGGATGTGAGAAACTTCACTGAACCAAACTCAGATTAAATACGGTAGGCTAATCTGCAGTCCCGAAACTGAAACGAATGTCGCAAAAACGTTCAAAACAAAATTATCAAATCCAACCTAAATCAGGTTAAGCAGAAATTATAATCTTCAGATGCAATCAAAATCCAACAAAATACTAAAATGAGGCAGGGTTTGAATATAAATCTATGTTTATCTCTGCGATTTAGCTTGTTTTGTTTCAGAACTCATTAGCAAGGCAAGTCCAACTGGCTTCACCCACGGGAAAGCAGGCCAAAGGTCGGCCAAGCGCCAGGATGGCATGACTACATCTTCGACCACGCTTGATCCCATCTTGGTGGTGAACCACGAGCAGAACTATCTGAGATTGCTGAAAACCGTGAGGTATTTCGAGTCCTCCTAGGTCCTAGGACTATTGTCTCCGCGATCCTCCCCAGAATAAAAGTGGGTGTGGAAATGAATGAATGTTTTGAATTAGAACACACGCACCAATTCACTCTGATCAGGCGTCACTGTCTTATACACACTTTCGGATTTCCTTTCTTTATGGGCATGTGTTTCTATGTAAGCAGTCGGCACGGTTAATGCTTGGCATGTAGATTTATATTCTGATCTAAAACTTGAACACCAAGGAATTTGGCAGCTAAGGACTTCAATGTAGACTCGGGTCTGTATTCATCACCAACGAATTCGGGCCTCCACTCACTTTTTAGTTGCAAATAGACAACAGTTATTATCAGGTCGGCAACCACGGAGGGGGCAACTGGACAAATTCTTTCCGGAAATTTTCAAAAACATGTTAAGTTGTTATGTACAACAAGTTACAACCATTTTGCCCCTCCTGAAAATATCAGCTGGCTGCGGCCCTGCTGATTATCCTCATCGTAGAGGAAAAGGAGCCACAGAAGACTTAATCGTGTGTCTTCATAGGCATCATTACATAAGCCGTACAACATGTTTTTTGTTGCGGTTTGACTTTGACATTTGCAAAGAAATACCTACAGTGACACCACTGGTCTTATATGTCATTTTCATTGCTTCGAACAAACCTGAAAAGAATATGTATTACCGAAGTTCCCGTGCAAGAAAAATGTAATCTCTATACGTACAACATTAGGCTGATCACCTCCTCTGTGAGCAAATTTCTATAACACTGCGATTTATATGCAAAGGTAATACAGCGTCTTGCGATGATTAAGAGCAGTTGAAAAGAAATGGTCGCCAATAAAGTTGAGCACAGCATTTTTATGTATTTGTCTTACCTGTGCGCAAAAGCTAACAGTAAGCGAATGAAATTCTCAGTTTTTTCAAACTACACTCGTTATACGAAGACGTTTTACTTATTTTAGACGAGTATTTTCTGAATTTTTTTGCGTCTGTGAAAGCAAACACTCTCTTCAGAGGCGTTTCAGTAGCTTTGAAAAAGAAGGAAGCCACACAGCGCCAAGCATCAATTTAGGAGCCAAATAAAAAATTCAAATTATTATTGAAGAAGCAAACTTCTAGAACAAGCACAAAAAGGGGTCAAACTTTTGAAAGGCAGTAACTGATGCTTCTCGCAAAACTGTCGCTAACCTGTACGAAAGTTACCATTTGTAAGTATGTAGCTTGCCTTTCCCATGGTGGTTTGGCACTTCAAAATTTATTCCAGCTGATTTGGTGTTTTCTTGCACATAACGTAACCTAGAAAATGAGTACCTTTTCTGCCCAACCCATTGTGTAATGTTTGATGTTTTGCAGCTTCGCATTTAAACTCTATCAGGTCTTTTAAGAGAGATTGCCCTCCAGTGTGGTATATAATTTCTAAGGAAATGCCAAAGAGAATAAAAAGATGATGCTATTTGATCTCTGATTCAGTCACTTCATTTCTTTGAAGAGGTAAGTTAAGAAGCACATTTGTAAAATCTAATTAGAAATGACGACTACAACACATTTCAAACCACACACGTCATTGCTCAGATGACAAACAAACGATCAAACCTCATTGTGCAGTTCTGCCAGTCGAATGGAAAGAGATCAACTTTTATTTGACAGGCGCTTTTGTATATAGCTGGAGGCAACCATTCTACTGTTCCCGAATAATTGAGCACAGCGTTGACAGGTACAGTTGTGTCGTATCTTCCATCGTTGCTGTAAAATCTTAGGACATAACTTTTTTGACACTGTCTGTGATCCAGGGATGTAGTGCTAGCAAAAAAGGTGTGGGAACGCATCCAAAAAATAGCCATTTTTTGAACAGCTTCAAACTCATTTTAAAGCAAAACGTAAAAAACGTGTGGGAACGCCGTTCCCACGCATTCCCGCCCCGCTAAACCCCTGCTGTGATCTCAACAATCTTTGCAAAAGCATATGTCATATTAACAAAAAGACAGATGTTTTAGTGAAATGTGATACCTTTGCTTATTTTTATCAGATAAACTCTTTGCTACGCTGTCAAACTCCTACAAGCTTCTATTTTTCATTTGGAGCAAATATTATTAACTGTCCAAGAAGACATGCATTTCGTGGAATTCATTGAAAACGAGCAAAAGGCAAATATCGCGTTGTTTCAGTGGTCGGTAATGGAGACTTACTAAAATCAAATTGAATTTATTCGCTCAGGTCATCAAATTTTGGACCGGCGCGCTACAGGTTGTTCTACAGGCTAAATTAAAATTACGGTAAGTTTAAAGCAACGGAAAGTCTAAATAGTCTAAATTTCTCACGAAATGTAAAAGTTTGTTGAGCACGAGAACGAAATACTGACAACCTTGGAAATAAATTACAAGATGCAATGTACAAATATCAGGGGTGGTTTGACATATTAATTTCTTCTTTAACTACCAGTTTGGGCAATTGCGCTTGGTTACAAAACTGCATGTTAGACTCATTGTGCTTCTGAAATTCTGTTGTGCTTCCTTGCGGACAAGGAATGTCTTCTAGAGTTGAGTTGGTAAAAAGCAAATTTTGAATAGTGCCCACTGACTTTGAACAAATCTTTCGACACATGCGTTTGTTGGATCAACTAAGTCTTTAAAGCGACAGAACTTCATTATGATTAATTGCAAAATAGTGCAGATAGAATGGAACATACTTGTTATAGAGTGCAATCTCTGGATTCCAGAACAGATGCGATGGGAGACGAATTTGTGTTATCCCTCCGAAGTCCTCAGGATTCCATGTCAGCCGCGGATCTAACCATTTAATGGTTATGTACTGTGACGTCGTCATTTCTTCCGACTTTTCAGTAACGCTGTACGGTTAAAAATGCGCTTTATCATTGCTTTGATCAGCGAAAGATTTGCATAGGCTACAACAAAACCAAATCTCATTTCACTTTTCAAAGCTTAACGCTCGCTGCAGAAATTCAAGCCTGCATTAACGCTCGAAGTATTATTCCAAATTTATCTTCACGTTTACTCAAATGTACTGGCAAAAAGCGTTGTAAAAAACATTCTTCTCACTCCAGACAACAATGCGTTGAGGAATCGAAAAGTATGGTTCTTGATATAACCCATGAAAAATTTATGGCAAAGTTGTCAAGCGACCCCCTGACGTTACCACATTTCGCAGGTTCAACATGATTACTTTTTCTGACCACTTTGTTGTTGATCTCATTAGACACTTCTCGATTCCGAAGTGCAACCCGTTCCAAGTGCTGCCTTTCGGCAAAGTATATGTTGGGCGGAGGCGAATCTAGGGTATAGGGCAACAGTTGACTCCCAAAAAAACAAAAAATGCTGCCATTTTACAGAAATACAGTATATCACATTTCCTGGCCTTTCACACACTATCAGTTAATGTAAGCTTTGCGACATATTTAGACACTGCCTTTATCGACTGCTCCCCAAACGCCAAGTCTGCATCCGTCGTTGATGCTACGGAAGTGATGCATCAAGCCGCACGTATGAAACACATTTTTAACAAGTTTATTTCACCTGATCAGCTGAAGCATGGTCAGGTAAAAGGATACGTTAGTAATGTCACCAAAACCTCGAGATGGCCGGATGTGCTTGTTATAGTGAGTGAACAATCGTTTCGTAAGTATTTCCTCGTTCATCGATGCCAAAGAAAGGGCTGTGAAATGTATAAAGTTATAAGCTACTTTGATTGTAGTTCCAGTCTCTAGAACAGCGTTTTTCAACCTTCCTGCTGTAGCAGAATCTTCCACAAAGGTTTACAGTGCTTAATAAACCCTGGGTGATGATCCAAGTGTCGAAAATTAATGGAAATAATAAACTGAACTGACATGTGAATTAACACTTCAAGGTAACGGATTAACGCCAGCAACAACTGACGTCACTAAAGAATTAATAATAACCGCATAAAACTAGCTTCATAGCGGAAAGTTAACTTCTAGGATAAATGAATTTACAAGATGTAAAGTCCGAATTAAGTCCAACTTTTAAGAGTTTCTGGCCCGAATTCCAATTCCGATGCTGCTAACTTTGTTTCTGCAATTACATTCAACATGCGTTATTTAGCGGAGCCAATTGTTCCACCCACACTTCAATAATCTAACACGACACTTACACCGCAGCTATGTGTTTCAATTTTCCTTGAAAGTTTTTTTCAACTTTCCTTGAAAGTTTCTCTTGAAACCGTTTCTAATTGCGGTTGGCACATGATAGCTCGGCTTCCCAGTCTCAATCTTGCGCTGGAAGTTTCCTTCACATGTGGTATGTTCATGTGGGTCAGGGGTCTCCAAACTGTGGCCTGCGGGCCAAATCCGGCCCGCGAACCAATTTCATCAGGCCGCAAAAGACATTTTGTCAATAATGAAATAACAAATTGTTACAACGCATCAATGATATGTTCAAATCCGTGTTAGGTGCAATAAGTCATTTTCCTTATTTCTGTGTTCTGCTGAGGAGACGTCAGCGGCCAGGGGTGGCTGAACCGGGGGACGCATGGGCCTAGGCTACCCCAATTTTTTCTGAGGGGCCTGGCCACACACTTTTACGTTTCGAATTTTGCCTAAATAAGTTTAAACAACACAATTAGTATTGGGTCCATTGTTAAAGTAAATCGATACAACTGACATCTTGCAAACGTTTCGATAACAACTGTTATCATCTTCAGTGCATAGCAATAGAACTAAAGTAAATCGCTTAATGAAAAATTTTTCCACAGTTTTTGACGTACACTTGCGCCCCCACCCCAATTTGAAAAAGGTTCTTCCACTACTGTCAGCGACAATGTTGGAAATGGACGTGATATCGGTCTGTTTCGGTGGAACCTCTGGTTGCCATTGGCTGAACCCTGAAGTTCAGTGGAACTCCGGTTGAAGAACACTGCTCTAGAGGAACTGTGCGAAGCAGACTTATTTAAACCATTCCAGATCGTAGTAAAGTTCATTTGTTACAATCGGCGCCAAAAAGAAGGTAATATCTAAGATAAAATCCAAATAAAAACTCATTAGCTTTTGCTGAATGATGAGTAAATCTTATTGATTTTGGTTGTGATGGCTGCTAATAGATGAAACCTTCAATAAGAGATGCGTGCGCATCAAAGCTAAGAAATGAGAAAAAAATTCCGGTTCTTTCTTCAGCCTCTACTGTAAAACCAGTGATTTTAACACCGAAACTGTTAACTCTTTTCAACATATTTTTTCCAAAATATTTGTTTTGTATGTGAAAGCCACGGCCATATAATCGTGGCAGGTTCTAGGTTTGCATTTAAAACGGAAAAAGCTCTTGCAATATACATTAACTTCAGCCACTGAAAAGTATTCATTCTACATGCATGCATTACTACATTACTGATAAATGATTGTAGATTCTAGTTGAAGCGAATAGCAAGCAATAATCCAGATTTCAACTCACAATACAGTTTACTACTTCTTTTTGCTAGCGCCTTTGGTTCTGATTTTAGGAAGCTCAAAATGCAAAGGGGTCGGTAAAAGCAAGCACGATTGTTTGTAGCGGACAAGTGTCCCTAGAGTTTTGTCCTTTGCTCTTTAGCTCTTATCTAAACATCTTGCTTTTGCACAAAATGATATTACTTAAGTTTTTGGACTTGTATCGTAAGATTAGTTATTGTTGTTAACACCCAAAAAATCGGTCTCCCGTATATCAGATCCAAATCCAAACCAAGCTAGATCACTTTTTGCCGCAAAATATAAACTGCAGTTATTCTGTAAGCAACGCTGTTGTTCATCACAGCGCAGAAAAAGTCAATGTCAAAAGAAACAGCGTTTTCAGGAAAAGCGGCGGTGAGTTGAAAAATCTAAGCCTTTACGATATGAAGATAGCGTGAGGTGACTAAAAAACGTTAAACTCGAAACAATGCGTCTTTCAAAGCTCTTTATCCCCAGATTGTGCAATGTAAAAATATATTTTTCACTTCTCCAGACGGCACTTTTTCGGTACATGCAAAGTCATCAGTGGAGGACAGAGCTTAAATGCAGAGCAGTACAGCTACCTTTAATCTTGGTTATATGCAGAGCAGCATTTGTACTGCCAAAACTTTAACTGTTTTGCAATTTCAGCCAGTTCAAAAGAAGTACTGTGCGTCTTTCAGTTAAATTCGTTTATGATTTTCAACACGGCCTGCATCGATAGGTCTTTCTGAACTGTCAAGTTTTAAACCTTTCATTGCTTCTGTCCCGGTGGTTGTCAAATCATGCAGCGATCCAGTAAGGTGCGGGTCAATTGCGACGGACGGCGGAAACAAAGGTGTTTCTAGAGTTACTGATTTATCTTTTAAACTGCCAAGACAAAGCGCCTTATAACTGTATTTTGAATGATTAAAGACTACAGTAGAATAACTTTTCGGAGATTATTGTTTCATATAAAAAAAGCTATTGCAAATACGCAAAAATGTAAGCCAATGGTTACGCAATTATTGTTCGTGATTGAGTTGGTTTTCTATTATTTGGCTACTGAAATTAGTATTATCTGCAGAAAAACTGTTCGACTTCAAAGTATCAAAGCCAGAAGAGTCAAAACAGGATGGGCAGATGAAAAGAAAGCTTTGCAGGACGTAATAACTGATGTCTCGTACCGAGTTAATTGTTTACCACTAGGTGTATTTATTCTTGTGAAACTTATTTTTTGATTACGTGAAAACGGAAAAGCAAGGAACTCATGAAAATCAATCTTTCAAAGCTCAAGAAACGTGCTTCCCGATGCGCCATTCTGCTATTGTCCTGTCACTTGTGCGCGTTTGTAGGCAGCAACAGATCGATGGATTGATTATTTTTCAGCCGACATACACCATCGCAGAATTCGCTTAAAGAACGCACAAATCTTGATGAACAGGTCCCGTCAAGAATTCTTTTTGACGGGCCGCGGCTGACGTCTGCAGCACAAGTTGTAATTGTTTTAATCAGCGTGGCTTTACGTCACCCGGCGACGTCGGATAGAGGGATAAAAACAACAACCAGCACTCAAAGAAGTAATACTGCCCTGGTGGTGTTGTATAAGCTACATGCTATGTTACTGAGTTCCCTGACTCTCATTCCAACGAGGCCAACATTTTAATTGCTCCTCGAAGTAAACAGCACCAAAGTTACGCACTATCGCAGGTGTGATACATTAAATTAGATCGAAATAAATCATTCACAACTTTGAACACAAGTTTTTAGGGAATAAGTAAATCTGGAATAATGGTAATAAGCACCAAGCACACCAAGCATAGCGATGCCTCACGAGGAGCAACAAATGGATAAAACAGCCTTCTTATCAGTACAATATCTGTCAAAAACCATATATTTTTCTTAACTCAATAAACTATGGAAAAAAACAACATTATTTTTCTTTAAAATACGACATGTTTTTATTAATCTTTCAAAGGATTTTTACTGTTTGTATTACACTAAGTCGGAAATTTCGTTATGTGCGCAAATGAACTCTGGTAAGTCTGTGAAGTCTACCTTTAATATGTACTTGCTGAATATATCACCATCGCGGTTACCTCGACGCAATCAGTAGAAAAATGAAATTAAAAACATTCATAACTATAATCGCGCAGTCACCATTTAACCGTGCGCTGACGACCATATATTTAGAAAAACTTAATATCCGTATAGCGTGAAGGGCATAAAGAATTCGAATCGCATGAAAAGAAGAAAATTATTCAGATTGTTTAAAGCAGTTTTTGCTCTAAATTGTCCACGTGAAAAACAAAACTATGAAACCATTTTGCCCGACTATTTCCAATATTTTCATGAAAACAAAGAGAAAGGTTTGTCAAATTTCAGTGAGATTTTCAGCAAATTCTGGCGTAAAGATCTCCTGCGAAATTGCTTTCTTTTGTAAGAAAGGTCATTTCAATACCTAATTCATTTTTACCAAATTTTTTTCCAATTTATGTCAAGTTTTGACCGATTTCTCACAAACGTTTTGATTGCAAGAGGGCAATTATTTCTTCTGCCTTCCCATCATATGCGGCTGTGGAAGAAAATTTCATGACTTAGCCTTGCCTCTTTGCTATTGTGCTCTTAACATTTAGAAACATAATAATATCTCAAAAGTTCTTGCAAAGCTGATTCCAGCGTTAAAACTTTCAAAAGTTCGAGGCAGTGAAGTTACACAAATAACAGTCAATTCATGTTGAAGCAAACCTTGCACTGCACTACAGTTTACCTTCACAGACCCAAAGACGAATGACCAAAAGCTGATTGTTGATTTTAACTGTAAAAAACTGAACAACCGCAGAACTACGTTCATCTGTGCCTATTCAAGTAAGACTTGAATGCAAACAAACTTATTTCATGGTTTCAGACACATTTTTTGTTCATTACGTAGTTCTGAATACTCTAAAACTTGTCACATTTAAAGTCATGGCTGTGCTTTCAGTTAGGATTTACAGTTGCAGACCTGATACTCGCCTTGGCATCATTACGCACGCTCTCTGTGACAAAGCCCTGCGGCCTCTGCATTACCCAAAGCAAAACATGTAAATCCATTACAATGGCAGAGCACCTCTTAATGTTATTAGAGCGTACAACGCAGCATGCCTTTTCCAAGAATCAGTCCACATCTTCTTTGCAGGAAGCTTTGTCTGTGATCAAATCGTATAAAACACAAGTTTGAGATAAAATTGTTTCAAACCATGCTTGCCATACACTGCAACATTATGAAAAAGCACAACGAGATCAAAAATGGCACAAGGACTTAAGTTGTGTTTTTGATGCTGATCCAATAACATCTGCATTTTGATAGAGGGGTAAAGTGATTACAGTAAAAAATCGAAAGATAGCACATCTTACAAATGTCTACAGTGTTACAGTGAAAACCTTTATTGTTGCGCTTCACCACATTAAAAGTTGTCACGTAACAGTTCTTGAAATTTTAATTTCCTGCAACAATTTTTCTGAAGACGGTTCTCTCTGTCATACTCTAACATCTTTAAAGCGATTTTTCTATCGTGCTTGCCGCCTCCACCTTCACAGCTTCATAGTTGCATTGATCTCTTTGTTCCCAGCACACTTGATGCTTGCACCTGCAAGGCATGACCGCCTTCGCGCAAAAAGCGATGAACTCATTATCGCACACTAGTGGGCGAGTTAGAAACTAATCTTATTTTCTCATTTAACCGTTCTGAAATTTTCCTTTGTCACGAGGAGTGCATGAACATAGACCATAACTACAACAGGGCACAAAACATTGCTTTCCGATACAGTTAAATACAGTACATTTTCAGCATACGAACCATAGTTGGACATTTGTTTTCAGGCTAATTTTATCACAACACTGAACAGCGTTTTGAAACCTAAAGTGGCTACGAACATATTTTGACGTTTAACTGAAGGCTTGATCCAGTTCGTGTTAATATATCAAAAGTTAAATCGTTTGTATAAACCAGTAAAGCGCCTCACAGCAGAATTTGAAATCACTTATGTGAAAACAAAATTGCAAGTGAATGCAAAACAAATACATTAAATTTGCAGACAATAAGTAAAAGAAAGCTCTTCTAAAAGTGCAATAGGTTTGTGCACTGTGCATGCTAGCTTTGCTTGAAAAAAAGACAAGCTATCGACTAGGCAATATGCCAGTGGTTCCCAACCGGGGTGCCATTTACAGTGCCCAGGGGTGCCGCGGGCTAACACGTTTTTTTACCATATCATTAAAAATACATTTTCACT
>JGI24021J15306_10011918_pt1 | contig 10797 bp, 10 predicted proteins | sample Ectturendosymbi1_FD_15306 | JGI IMG/M metagenome (IMG submission 15306) | reverse complement strand
TTTGAGCAAATTACGTTCTTCTGAAACCAAGGGTGTACACTCCAACATTAAAAAAACATCAGGTGGTACGCGATCTCAAAAAGTTTGAGAACCACTGGTTTAAGCGAAACAAGGATAAGCACCATTTCGATCGAAGATCCGGGCAGGACGTCATGGAACTGGTTGAGCAACAACAGCTTCCACAGCCGCTCAAGGATCTCGGAGGGATAACGGAAAGTCGACTGGCTCGTGTCAGCTTGGAGCAATGCAAAGCACGAGACCGCTTCCACGTCGTGCAACAGAACTTCGCATTTTCGGTTCTGCTTCTTTATCTGAAATAGATGAGCGTGAGATACTTGTTTGATTTAGTGCTTCTTGTTATTACTTAATACTTAGTTAATGAAAAATCGTTGAGGAAAATAAAAGCAGAACAAAGGATTCTTGAAGTTTGGGAGAATGGAACAACACTGCACGACCAAACTATTCATGTTCAGGGTTGGGAAGTAAAGCGTTTTCACATGATTTAAGGTCATATCGTAAAGCAAGCAATAGGACGGCAGGCACCACACTGCGAGAATTTTCCCTGTTTTAGCCGCAATGAAAACTTGCCTGAAAAAGTAATAGCCGGTGGGTTGGCATCAGGGGTGTAGTGGGTTGGCATCAGGGGTGTAGTGGGTGGGAACGGCGTTCTTACTTTTTTTCACAGCAACCTAACCTGAAGGTGTGTAAGTGCACTCAGATGTCCTGTGTGTATCTCCAGGCGTCGCATAAATGAACAAATGACAAGTTATTTCTTGCGTAGAACCCTAAAAAATCAGCGAATGTTTTCGTTTTTAGTGTAATAAAAATTCATTTAATACTGGTTTAAAAATGTGTTTGAAGTGCTGTTGAAAATGGCTGTTTTTTTGGGTGCGCCCCTACACTTCTTTTTTAGCACTACACCCCTGGTTGGCACGCTGGCTATAGACAGCAACATGCCGAACAGAACTTTACATATTTCAGTTGGACGGACATTTTCACAGTGATCTCGTTTACATGACACACGAGGTAGTAGTTCTTACTTCAGCTTGAGTCGTATACGTTCCATTGTGAAGTTCCAAGAACAGTTCGCCGACCCAAGTACACAGGCTCTTAGCAGTTTGCTTGATATCAGTGTAAAAGTCCTGGGGAGTGGACATCTTTACCCGGGGCAGGCCGGCGCAGTTTTTCAATCGGCGGTATCTCTCTATCATGGCCATTCTGCATCAGAGTAATACTGCATACTTCCAAGGAACAAAATGATGAAAATGGTACCGAAGCAAGTCTATAAACAGTAGGTCGAAAAGAACGACAAAGAAAGTATGATAGTCAAAACATCACTCGCAGTCTCGAACATCTGATTTCGCACAGTTCGTGACTAACACGAGTTCGTCTTCCTTTCGAACTATCCAAGTTAGATGGAAATTGTCGAATTCACACAATAACAATCTTGGCAGCAACCTGAATGCCATAACGTTGATCGTTTTAGGTGAAGTATACACGTCGACTTTTCGGTGAAATTTCAAGTCACAGACAGAATTGAAAAGCACCGATCGGGCGCAAACTTAAAACGCAATTCTGTGAACAGAATGTAACCTTACGTTGGTCCGCCACCACCATCACCGTAGCCGAACAGGAACATGGATGAATTGGAACGGCCTTTGTCGGCGTGATTGTTCATTGTCTTCAAAAGCTGTTAGATTACGACATAGCGGAAGCGTCGATCAACAAACTACAACACACGCCAACTGTTTGTTTGTAGCTATGCATATCTTCAGCATATCATCGTCAAGAGCGAATAAACGTAACAACTAAACTAACCAACAAGAAAGTTTTACTGCAGGATTCTGCGATCTTTCGTCACTGTTTGTGATAGAAATCAAAAAGTTCTGGGGCTGAACACCCCAACGAAGTTATTGCCATTCGTGTTACAAATGCGTTGTCAGCGAAATGGTCATCAATGTTGACTTCTTGCTGCAACCCTCCGCCTGCGATACTCTGATAAACTGGCTTGGACATGCTTTTCACATTCCCAATAAAACCGGAAAGCTTTTCGTTCCCAACCTCAACAGTAGGCGCGAATGTACGTAAAAAAGCCTAAACTACATCAGGTTTACCAGCCACAGTAAAACGCGGTTTGGAACGAACAGTAAAAGAAGTCAGTGCAGAAAAACTTGACTCACGTTAACATCACGAAACACTGCGACGCGAAGTGACAATTTCTTACGGTAACACGCGTGGATCGCGCCATTTCACACTGTTATTGATGACGCGATGTTTGGGGTTCAAAAATACCTCTCTTGGTTTCATTTCCATTCCATACGAGTCTCCCGGAGGAAAATGCGTCAAGAGTCTGAATGCATATTTGTAATCTGATATATAGCGAGGGTCAAATGCATTTGGTTGGTGTCACATAAATCAAGAATAAGCAACAAACAGCTTTAAGCATGTTGGGTATCAAGTCGCGAATGTATTATCAAATTTGTCGTTCAGGGGCAAATTTGAAAACGTTGTTTTGGCGACATTTAAAAAAAACACAGGAGCTGTTTCAAGCTTTTTACTTTTTGCTCAAAATTTAATGAAACCAATCACGTACCTCGATCCATCTATCCCTTCCCAGTAGAAGGTGTGGTGCTGAAATAAAAAAAATCAATAAAAACACTCAACTAATAGCAATAAAAGTCGCGAACTATAGTATATGATTAAAAAAACGTACACGCATGACAGGGACCGATCTGCTTAAATTAAAAACCATTCCAAAAGACAAAGGTGACAGCAACACATTTATAGACTCAGCAGAGTGAAGTATCTTTCTACGAAGTACCATCACTGTCACTAAACAACGGGGAAAAAGAGAAAAACGAGACACCACAAAGCATTGTCATATGTCACAAAACCACTGCCACTGTTACAAAATCAAGCGCATTTCAATTTGGCAGGTTTCAAACATTTTCCTGTCTGTCACATTCATTAAAATCAGTCGGGATTATTCTGAGTATTGAAAAATAAATTATTTGCAGCGCGAAATATATTACATTTTGCATGCCAGCTTCAAATTCGCCTGTATACGTTCAGTACAAAACAAGAGCCAGGCCAGGCTAGGCTAGTTTAGAAAAAAATCTTACAGGAAATTTGTTGACTAGACTCCACGACAACTTTTGCGTCAGGAAAAATTCGATATCTGCCTCTTTCATAATTTGCGGTAAATTGGCAGAATATCCGAACGTGTCAGGCAACCAGAACTCTTTGCACGTGATTCCGAATTCGTCCCGAAAGAATTTTTGTCCATAAAAGAATTGCCGGATCATGGACTCGCCGCTCGGAAGATTGCCATCCTATAAATTAACAAATGTTTGAATACGCGTGAAGAAGCGGAACAGCCAAGTATTTCAATAAAACTACTCACTGCTAAACACAAAGATCACAATCAAACAGAAGAAAACATTTCATACCGATGCAACCAAACTGTTGCGATCTCAACTATGTACAACATTCACATAACCGAAAGAAGTAGAGCAGTGTGCCACTTTCTGTACGAAGGTTAAAATGCCACCCATTTATTACAAGAAGTGAAACAAAGTTCGACGGCTAACAAACGCGCGATCTGAAATATTTCATTTCACGTTCCATTCTTTGCTGTAGGGGTCTCCAAACGTTTTTGTCAGAGAGCCGCATAAGCTATTACACAACAGTTCGAGGGCCGGACGTCTTACGCAATGTGATTGTTTCGGGATATGTTACATTCAACCAAATCAACAAATTTTTCGCAAGTAGGCTACATTATTTTTTCATTATTGACAAAATCACTTTGCGGCCGGATTAAATGGCTTCGGGGGCCGGATTTGGTTCTACTGCTGACAGTTCAACCAAGGTATCGGCATTTCATTCAAAACAATAACTGTGCCAGTACTTCGGTCACCACACAAAACTGTTTTGAAGTTCTTGTAGAAGCGAAAAACAAACTATGAATCTAAAAGCAATTATGATGAACACATTGGCCTAAAAACATAAACGTTAGCAGGTGTGGTGAGAGCGAAAGCGCTTTCGTTTGTAGTAGACTTAACGGCGAATACAAAAGAAGGAGTAGGCCTCCACAAAAACTATAAGGAAAAGCATTAAGCGTAAAAATGCCGCTTTTGCATCTGCAACAAGAGTAAAAAACTAACCATTTCCACCCAAGTGCCGCCCACAGGAATAAACTTTCCTTTCTTCACACACTTCACAATCTCCTCGTAAAGTTTCGGGTAATGTTTTTTCACCCAACTGAACTGCTGCGCCTGCAAATAGATTTTTGTCAAATGCTTTGCTTATCGGGATCAAAACTTGACGAAATTTCGAGCAGCATAGCTTTGACGCTGAACGACTGTTGCAAAGGTCAGTGAGATTGAATAATGAGATCAGCGCCTTTTTTTCGAGCCGTCTTGGAAAAAAATTTAAAAAACTTGCTCAGAATTGCTGCTAAGGTTTTCAAAAGAACAGGGTGATGTCGAGATGATAAGTTTACAGATAACAACTAAGATTTCGAAGAACCATGAAAAAAAACAAAAAGTATCCTCAAGAGTTTTCTTTTTTCATCAGGACAGCAAGGGCTCTCCAAACAATGCTTGTGACGTAACAACACGTTGCTGGGCAACAGCGAACAGTCAGAAATGTAGCATATTTTTCCATTCAAGTAGTGGCCATGCGACACAACATGACACGTTTGTTAGTATGCACGACAAATATCGTAATCGTTCACGGCTAAATTGCAAAAATTCTGCAAAATTTTTCGCCCTCCCTGGAAAAATGTGTTGGACACAGTTTAAAAAATTTAGGCCCCTCTCGGAAAAGTCTTCGCCCCACCTAGTGTCCCAAGCTGGTTACGGCCCTGGTACAGACAGGCACTTATACCTGAAAAAGGACGGTCACCGACTCTACGTCTATGCTATGTCTATTGTTCGAAAAAGTCCATAATTTGTCAAGAAAAGCACTGTTTGTGATGGTGCTTGATTCCTGCAATAATTCACAATTCATCAACCTGGGAGCAAGCAAAAGTAAGCTCGGGATCAGACTTCATCAAGTGGAGAGTAGATGTCCAGCTCCTCGCACATTTGCGGATTGTTTCTGCGTAAGGCCACAGCCATGCTGCGCACAAAAAGAACAGCAAACAATCACATCATGCAGATGCTGGAATTATGCTATAACACATTTCCAAAAATTGGGCAGCAGCAAACCGGAACAAAACCCGCCAATTTTCATAACTACAAAAGCGTAAATCCCCTCCAACAATGAGCAAACTTGAAAATTTAGCTAAAACGGCAGTTTTTGACTTTCGCTTCAGATTACAAATTTCTACCTTGAAAAAGTTAGATACATTATTTCCTACTCTAGATCAAAAGAACTGATGTCCGGACACATCTTCAAAAAATAATCCAACGTTAAGGTGTGACTACCTGTAAAAATATATCCACAATACGTACCTGAGTCGATGTGGCAATGTCCTATGGCATGGACAATATGCTGTGAATCATGGTTGCCTTTAGAAAAATAGTTTGAAGCGATAATTTTGCATTTCTCATAAGCGCTTGAGGCGAAGTCATTTCTGACAATTGTGTTGATAACTTCATTTGCAGCGTACAGTGCCTCTAGTCCTCTCTGACTGTCTGCAGGCAGACTCTGAAACAAGAACATGAAAATTTGACTGCTGTGGTAGACATAAACTGCTGCTTATCGGTTCATGTATTTTTGGGACGAATTGGCGCCGAGCTGTTTCGGCATTATCCGTTTAGGCCAACGATAAGACTTCTGGGGGTCGGAAATGCAATTTGAGGGGGATAATTTTATCTTCTTGAATGTACTTTTTTTCAAAATAATCAAAGTGTTATTACTCAAAATAACATTATCCAGCCTAATTATTCCAGATAAGATTACAGATACAAAAATTTAAACTGCTAAATAACGCACGCGTTGCTATTTCTGCTTCACGCTGCGGTTACCACGCTGAAGATGACCGGTGATGAATTGTGACGCTTCAATGTTTATGGCGCAATTATTGGCGAGATTGCTATTTGATGCTATATAACTCGAATGTTTTTAATGTGCAATCATGCAAAGTTATCAGAAATTGAGTAAAAAAGCCCTGCCTCTTCTAGTGCCCTTTGCAACAACATATTTGTGCGAATCTGGATTTTTCTGTCTGCTTCACTGAGAAACAAGTAGCGGGGTTGTCTGAATGCCTCGAACGATTTGCGCGTGACTCTAAGTAATTGTGTGCCAAGGCATGAGCGGATTATTTCAGAGAAGCAGCAACAAAAAGGTCTCCGTGTTTGCTTCTAAAGAGCAGTAAGTTATGAAAGTTAAACATTACGACTGAGTGATTTCTGCGGTTTTGTCAGTAGACCTACGTATTACAAGTAATAATCAAAAAATGAAGATACTCCAAAATCGGACTGTTTTTGTTATTTATACGCTTTTTTTAAAAACGAGGGAGTGCGAATGACACTTTATTTTTATGAATTGGGTGCCAGCTTCAAAAAAGGTTGGGAACTTAAATAATCCAATACAAGAGTGGAAATTCAACCTTAGTACCTAAAAATTTTTCATTCAGGAGGCTTGTTTTTGTCTAATCCACTTGAGTTCTTTTCTGAAATTGGGACTAACCTACCCTACAATATCCTGACCAACCGAAAAATTGCTGCTACACAGCAACCAGTTTGATTCCCACAAATCGAACCACCTTTTGCTTCGGTCCCACTACTAGTGAAGAACTTCTTGGACATTTACATGTTTCAAATCCCTGCAAAAGCATTGCAGCAAACAATCAATTAGGTTTATAAAAGTGGCTGTGTATCTGCGCAGAAGTTTGTGTCTGTGGCTCAATCACAACTGCTCACCATGGGTGTTGGGCTCCGACAAAGGTACATGCTTTCACTATTCTTCTTCATAGTCTGTATCAGTGATTCTTAACCTTTTCTCTACCACGCCTCCCTTAAGTAATTGTCGTTTGTTCCAAACCCCTCTGACTTTAAATAAGTAAATCGGACGGAACACTTTCCCGTTCAAAAACTTTCCAGGTTGTGGAGCGCGTAAGGGTTCGCGCCCCCTAGGGAGGCTTGGTCCCCGGTTAAGAACCACTGATCCATATGAATTGTATAGATTGTCACAGCCAGGTCGACGAGGGTGTTCCCGTTTGAAGCGGTAGGATCACCGTTGGCTTTTAACGGACGATTTGGTGCTGCGTGCATGCTTTAAACAGGACTTTCAGCATACACATGATCGGTTTTTAGCAGCGTTCGATCAAGTGGGAATGCAAATTGGAAAGGCATCACGCCCTCTGGAGATCCAGATCAGTGTATGTTAAAAGTAACCAGTACATACACTGCAGCGGGCTAAAAAGTTCAAGTATCTCGGGGCTGTATTCACGAGTGACGGAAGGTCGAACAGGAAGCTTGATTTACGGATTGGTAAAAAAATGCAGTATTACCTGAGCTTCATCATTCCGTTGCCTCAAAACGGGAGTTTTAAACCACAGCAACGCTTTCAGTTTTTAAACACGTCTTTATTTCGATTATCGGTTATCACCAATGCTCATGAATTTTGGGTAACGGCTGAAAGAGTACTATCTCAAGTACAAGTGGCAGAGTTGTTTTTTTTTCAAAGAGTTCATGGTGTGACACTTCGCGACAAAGTATGCAGTGAAGTTGGTAAAACCTTGAATGCATAGCCACTTATCAGAACAAAGAGATCTCAGCTACGATGGTTCGGTCACGTGACCAGAATGCCCGAGGAAAGATTGGTGAGGCAAGTTCGGCTGGCTAAACCCATGGGAAGACGGATCAGACGTCGACCAAGGACTGTGATTACATACATATCCAATCTAGCTTGGTTTTATCTTGGTGTGGAGCTAGCAGAACTTCATGGGATTGCGGTAAACCATGAAGTATTTCCTCCCAGGGCTGCTTCCTCTGCAAGAAAAAGCCAAACCAACAGGGTTCACACGAACCTGCAGGTCTGTGACAACCTATGGATAATGCGAGAAGCTCAAGTGGACGAGAATGTAAGGAAGACCTTTGCAGAGTATTTCGATCTCGTTTCCAGCACTCCTCGAACGTATGGCGGGCGCTGAAGCAGCGTGGCAATTATTCGAAAAAGGCATCATCAGCTGCTCAGGTTTGAACAGGGCACATGATCAGTTTGCGGCTACATGTGGTTAGCTGATATTGAATTTAGCACCAGAAAAATTAGTTACTATGTGTCCTTGGAAATTCATTTCAACATACCATGCAAATAAGTGTCAAAACATTACAAGTAAAGTTTAAGTACCTTGGGATGAAACTCATGATTGACGGATGTCAGAAGACACTCGGATTGGCAAAATATTCAAAGTAAAGCATGAGCTTTAACATTTGGAAGAAAAATTCAAACACCTGTTTCCCATTGAAAAGAATTGCTGATGAATTCACTTGCTTGTAACCTTAGTGGAGATTAGTTACTTGAGTACTTCATATCAGCCAAGAAAATTTACTGCCTGTGTCATAAGTACCAAATACGAATGGTGGAAGTGCAGAATTTTCTGATTTGCTTCAAATAAGATTCAGGATTGTAAACAAACAACAAAGCATTAATATTTCAACACAGGAAACTGATCTGTTCTGCACAAACACTTCAAAATATTTTCTGGTAATTATGAACAAGCAGAGTGAAAGCAATCACATCCACAGCTTTTACTAAGCCTACTCAACTCCACATTAAAGAAATCTACAGCATACTTCTGCTATATCATAAAGAACTTGCAGGTCAACATAAGTGGAATAAGCTGCAGTGTCCAAAACAACAATCTCAGCTTGACGAAGTGTGAACATCTTGTGCATATCTGGTGGGTTAATCATTCCATTTTTGCCTTCACCAAGCTCACGATTGCAAGCCATTTCAACTACAAATTGATGCCTGCAAACAGAGAGAAGGTTTATACCCTTCTGCAATCTAATAAATATGAAGTCTGCTAAGAGGCAGACTTCACAAAAAGTGCCGCTGCAGTTAAAATGAAGAAACTTTTTGTTGATCACATTTATTGTTACGCCTCAAACCTCTAGTCCAGAGTAAACATTCTTAAGCTTTGAGCACATAGTTGTTATATTTCACATGTGCATTCAACCACAGAGTAATAAACAGTTTATAAATACTTTTGAAGTGTAATAATTAATTTTGAAATGAAATGTAGTCCTTACTGTTTTTCACAGTCTTCTTCTGTCACAGCTGTTGATAATCTGAATGATTTGTGCATTCCATGATCTTCCATCGGTGAAAAACTGAAAACTGGAAGGTTATCAACCCAGAGCATTGATTCACACCCAGCATTCCAGAGTAAGTGCACTTCTTTACAAAGCCAAGTCTTTGGTATCATAAAACTCAAGATAAACCAGTGGGTGGTAAACCTACAAAAGTATGCATATCATCTCTCCACTAAAATCTCACTAACTTATATGAAACATGTTGCTCAACATCTTTTTAAGGAATAATCATTATTTACGTAGTTCCAAATGAATCCCCACACTTGATTGGTGAAAAATTACATGGGTTTTGCATTGCTTTGTCATAAGGAATACGATCAGTTGGTCCATAATGAGTAATATTTTCAATCACTTCTCGATGCAGGAAAAGTCTGCAATAGAAAGATTCAAATAAAAAATGCAGGCTGCAGAGTTCAAATGAAACAAAGCAATATAATACAGTTACTATTGCAAATATAGAGAAGCACAGTACCACATCTTTGCAATAAAAATATAATAAAATGCAATCTAAAACTACATATTTGTCCACATAATTTTGTTGTAATGCATTAGTTAGTGTTACTACATATCATACAGTAAAGATGTGAAAAGTGTCAACCTTCCAAACAGATTGACATCAGTAAAATAAGTATTGGAAATGAATTTTTCAATCCTTTCCAGTGTTGTTCTTCTACTTTTATTGACAACATGAGGAAATGGATTCAAATCACAAAGATTAGACATTTTTTTGTATTTCAATACTGTTGTTTGTTTTAGGTATGTAGATCCATTCAAATCACAAAACAAATTACACTTGTTTCAGCATACCAGCAAAACCCTATATCTATAAACAGTGGTGATCATATGTTGTTACAAACAAGACAATGTTGCTTCAAATTAAACTTTTAAAAATGCTATCTGATTCCCTCATTTGCAAAGAATAGCTCATTTCATCTTCAAGTACCAACTAATTTCCCACTGCATGTATTAAAAGTGCTTGCTCACAGTTCAATTTATGAAGAACTTTGCACTAAGCAGATATATATGTTGCACAGTTTAGTATATTTGAGAAAATCAAACAAGCAAAAAACATTATAAACTGTAAGCACAAACACATTGACAGGTTTTTCAGCTAAAACAAGATCAAATCAGTGTCAGTTAAGCAATATTCACAATCACAAAGTCAGGTAATACAGTATAATAGCACGGTAGGACAGTGTAGATGTAAGCATAGCCTTTATAACCACCCAGCATATATATATAGACAAAGCTGATAAATATGACAAAAACAATATTTATACTAAAACAGAAGAAAAGGGAAAATGAAGTAAATGATAAGTGTTATAGCTTTACTGATGCACTGCAAATATTTCACTGCCTGTTAATCTTGATGAAATATGTTACTAATTGTACTAGGACACCTCTCTAGTTTATTGGAGAAGTACCCTTTTGAATGAGTTGAGTTGATTTTATTTGGCGATAATTAATATTCAGCTAGAAAAAACACAAATCAGTGCAAGGACGCCAGGGCATTGAAGGAACCGGAAGGTTG
>JGI24021J15306_10011916_pt1 | contig 10798 bp, 5 predicted proteins | sample Ectturendosymbi1_FD_15306 | JGI IMG/M metagenome (IMG submission 15306) | reverse complement strand
ACATTTGCTTCCGAAAGACCTCAGGTTCGAACATAGGGGCGCCAAACTTGCTTCTTGCCCCGGGCGCCATCTAACTTCGTTCCACCCCTGACAGTAATTCAATACTCCACTGTGTTGTCCATGAATATGAAGTGAGGAGTTGCGCAACTGCATAGTTACGCAGGTCATAATTCTTTGAGCTAATCGAGCACGTTCAACGCATTTTTGTCACATAGCCGCAAGTTGTTTGCTAACGTAAAAATCTGCAGCTTTTTACACGCTGCATTATGGTTCAATCAGTAGGGGTGTAACGAAGGGGCAAGGGGGCGCAATTACCCGGGCGCCGAATCACTCGGGGGGCACCGAATGATTGCGGGGGCGCCAAAAAATCCCAATAATATCACACGTACATTCTTCAATAAAGTAGGGCCTACAATTGCTTCTGGAAGACCTCAGGTTCGAACATGGAGGCGCCAAACTTATTTCTTGCCCCGGGCGCCATCTAACCTCGTTACGCCCCTATCAGTCTGGAGATTAGTTCCGTCAAGAAACCCATCCACTCACTTTTATGTTGCAAAACTGCGATGCAAATAAACTGCGGACTTACGAACTGCACTGGCAATAGCCCTGACACTGGTTTTTCGTTTTCATTTTGGAGGCTTGTAAAATCTTAAGTCAGTAATAAGTTTTCCACATTGCATTCCTGTTTTTACTGCTGCCTTTCCTTTTTCTTTCAGGGCGGTCTTCAGGCATTAAAGAATAAACTTGTAAAAAAACAGACCATTTTCATACAGCACAGCAGCAAGGCGAGAACTGCGAACGCGACTGCGTTTGTGAAGGCTGCGCAGTTCTCACGCGGCAAAGAAATAACGAAACAGTGGAACTATAGCGAAACAATAGCATCCTTCACGCTATTCGATAAGAGGTTGGGTAAAGTCCGGCACGTAAACCCTGACGCTTATCTAAGCGAAAAACATTGTTTTTTTAGAGTATTTTTAAATCCCTTTCTACTTCCATGGGCACCAAAAAGGGGCGTATTATGAAAAGGGGCGCCATTCAAAGGGACGCCACAGAGGTTTGGGGGGGCAGTTGCCCCAAACTGCCCCCCCACTGGATCCGCCACTGTCGGTAGGAGAGAATATTAACGTTCTTTTCCCGACCTTTCTCTTGTCAAAAATGTTGACTGAGGTCAGGGCCGGCTTTAAGTCGATTCAACTGATGCAGCTGCATTGGGCCCCGCGCTTCTGGGACCCCGCGCTATAGTGTTTAGGTAGATTGTTCATTTTTTTCAGATACCACTTACTCTCGAGAATTCAGTAGAAACGGTTTATAAATCTCATTGTTAACAAACAACGTTCTCGTTAGAACTAGTGGTGAATTTCCTCTATTACCGAACCTTAGCAAACATGCTCAATTCTCGTGCTAAGGCTTTTTATGTGCTCCTTGCCATGGTCGTATAGCACGGTTACGGTTGACTGAACACGACGACGTCGTAAAACAACTACTCAGAGGGGCCCCACGCCTAGGTCTTGCACTGGGCCCCGCATCTGTTATGGCCGGCCCTGACTGAGGCAAACACTGGACGATGCAATTTAGGTCCAACACTCCGGGCAACAACAATAGCGTAAGACCACTGTTCTGGTGCACAAATATGGCAAAGAGCTGATGCTTTTCTGTGGCTTCCTCGCATGTTATTGTCTCACCTAAAGAACTTTGCATGGTTTTAAAAATCTCGTTAGATAATCAACCATTCCATATGGTTTTCAACATGTATTTACAAATTTCCTCAAAATCAAAATGTTCACACATGAAGAGTGCAGTGTCTGCCACCAAGAAATCCGAATAAAAATCTGTTGTTTAGCACATTTGATTTCATATGGTGCTTTGATGACGCTATACAACTGCAGTGGCCATGCAGCGGCACGAATGAGTTTGTACAAGGTCGTACCAATTTTCAACGTCTTGACAAGCACCGGTCGACAGTCGAACTCCAGACCTGCCAGCATCAAAGCGGACGCAGTTACCACAAGGCCACGGGCTGGTTGTTTCTCAACTGTTTGGACACTAAATTTAACTCCAGATAAAAAAGGCTATTGTTTTTATTTTAATTTGCTGATCGGCAGACTTCCACTTGCAAATAATTAAAGGGAAGGAGTGCAGTGAGGATTTTTTAAAAATATCTTCGAATGCGTTTTTTACTGCGAACTAAATAGTTCAATATTAAAAACAATCGATTTTTTTAATTTGTACACAACCCTGGAAACATCTTCGGTCAAACCAAAAATCTCCGGTCAAACCAAGTCTACAAAGATTGCTACCACTGTGGAAGTTCCGCTTTAAAGAGAACTTGCTACAACTGCGTTTCAATCAAAAATGCTTGTGCAAGCGCAAAGCAAAGTTAGATTCATTTGTGTGAGACTGATGTGTTGAAAACATTTTTTTTAATGTGGAACTGTAGTTGACATATACAAATCGTAAGTTGGTCGCTTGCTTTACATTTTCTATTTATTTTATATATACATTTTTTTATAGTTATAGGAAGCACAGTAAACTACTACTCACTAAAAATGCAGTGTGCCAGCAGAAACTAGTGATGATGATGACAGTCCCAACTTAAGAAATGAAAGGTAAGGAAGGTTTCGACATCATATAATTTTCTTATGCTTTCTACTTGTTTGAAAGAACAAAGATAGTTTTTATTTGCACGAAAGTTGCAACACGCCCTCAGGACGTCAAAGGTAGTTAGATATAAAGCAGGTGTATTCACGTAACTTCACTCCACAGTTAAAACAAGCAAGGATTTTATCGCAAATTATTAATTGGAAATCGATTTCACGTAACACAACGCATCGTCAGTCCTTACATCTGCAAGCAGTGCTCATTCCAATAGAAAGCAAGTGTATGTAGAAGATAGTATTTAGAGAAACGAAATTGCCAGAACCTCTGACAGATATACAATACACTCAGGGGCGTAGCGATGAGGGGGCAAGGGGGTAAAATTCCCCGGGCACTGAATCATTATGGGGGCGCCGAATGACTACGGGGACCGCCGAAAGGTCCAAACAATGTCACAAGTATTTTCTTCAATACAGTACATTTGCCTCCGAAAGATCTCAGGTTCGAACATCAGGGCGCCAAACTTGCTTCTTGCCCCCGGCGCGATCTAACCTCATTACGCCCCTGAATAAACTTGGTTGTATTCTCGACGCAAAGCGAATAATTGCTTATTATCCCTGCCTGAAGACAGTGTTATATTTTTTGGCACGTGAAATGTGTAATTGCTGAAAAATTCGTTGGTTGCGAACGTGATAAACCAAATATAAATGTATTAACAGCAATGTTTTCTACAAACAAATTTCCCTAGAGACGTTTTTAACCTTTTAACTTTTTGTGGCTCTTCCCAAGTATGGAATCTTACATTACTGGACAACAACCAGCTTATACTTTACGTGGACAACAACCAGTTTATACTCTACGTGGGCAACAACCAGTTTATACTGTACGTGAACAACAACCAGTTTATACCATACGTGGACAACAACCAGCTTATACTTTAAATGGACAACAACCAGCTTATACTTTAAATGGACAACAACCAGCTTATACTTTACATGGACAACAACCAGCTCATTTTTTACATGGACAACAACCATCTCATTTTTTACATGGACAACAACCAGCTCATACTTTAAATGGACAACAACCAGCTCATACTTTAAATGGACAACAACCAGCTCATACTTTAAATGGACAACAACCAGCTCATATTTTGCATGGACAACAACCAGCTCATACTTTGCATGGACAACAACCAGCTCATTCCTCACGTGGACAACAAGCAGCTATCAGAGATGCTCAGGAAATGGGACCAAATCCCCCATGCTTGTTCTTTTCGCCCCCAATGCAACGCGGACCGCTGCATTGGGAGTACAGGATTTTCGGACCGCAAGGAACACCGTATGCAGGGGGTTACTTTTACCTGCAAATCTTCTACCCCCCCGAATACCCAGAACGGCAACCACGAGTTCAGTTCACGACTCCGATTTTCCATCCGAACATTGATTCCTCTGGAAGGATCCCCTTGCACCTGATTTACCACGACTGGGCCCCCCGTCACGGCACCAGAGGAGTATTGTCGAAGATCGTAGGTCTTCTGCTTCGGCCACAGAGGTTCCCGCCAAAAAACACCTTCGCTTCGTTCACGTTCAATCACGATCACCCTTACTTCGTCAACATCGCAGTGGGCTGGACGAGGCGCTATGCAACAAGGTTTGGAGCTCTAGTGAAGTTTGCTTGTGTCATTGTGTCATGGTTTGGTTTATTTTGTTACGAAGAGTTAATTAAAGCATTGATAATAATAATACTGTTTGGAAAATTTTAGTGTGTAACGTATAATTTGAAAAACCCCATTGGTATTATTCTTGACCGTAGCCAGTGGTTCCCAACCGGGGTTCTGCGGCACCCTAAGGTACCATTTACAATACCTAGGGGTGCCGCGAGTTAATACGTATTTCAATATACTATTAAAAATAAATTTTCAAATTGTCATCAACCCTCACAGCAAATTGCTATGTTTCGTCACCGGGCGCCGCAAATTATATTTCTCGTCCGTAGAATGCCGCAACCCTAAAAAGGTTGGAAACACTGACCTGTGCGTTTTTCCAAAAACCTGCAAAAACCACGTCACAATAACAAATTCATTCGTCACAATAACAAATTCATTCGTCACAATAACAAATTCATTCGCAAAACTTCATAGTAGTGTGAGAATGACTTACACAGTCGGGTGGCACATTTAAACAATTATTGGACAGGTTACGGTTTTAAATTGGATAAAAGCTGCTCTGAGAAGTCCTCCTCCAACCAAGTCTTAATTTCGTTTTTGCCGTGGATATATTTGATGTTTTTTATCTTTTTCCAAATGTTTCGATCCCATTCCCGCGATTTTAAGTCTTAGAAAATAGAAACAATCAAACCAGATGTGTTTTGCTTTCAGAAACATGTTAGTTCGAACAAATCTTGTCTTGGTTGTGGATATTCAGTATTTTAATATTCAGACCGGGCAAAAACAAAACCCTGGAATCATTTGGATTTTTCAGTTGGAACAGTAAGTTAGCGAAATGTAAGCCGAAGGTTAAACGTTGAAGGAACAAGTACTGAATTGCAGGGACGCAATTAATGCAAATCACGGTTTACGTTTGAAACCCTCGTTTGTTTTGATGGAAACCCTCGTTTGTTTTGATGAAAACCCTCGTTTGTTTTGATTTTGCGACATTTTTCTTCTGCACACTTAAACACAAATTTTTGAGTTTTTGAAAGAGCAAATAAAACCACGCGTTTGCAAGTAAAACGACGCATTTCCTTTTGCAGCTGTTTCGACTCGTTCGCGATACTGTTCGTTTTTTTAATGACTTGGTGAACCAGTATATCATTTAAATTGTTTCGCAATACCAAACAGAACATCTCAAGTTTATAGCAATATAGTGGTGCTTGTGACATGCAGTGAAGTTCACAGAAATCTACTTCATGCTTGGGGAATTTTCGTGCGTTGAGCTGGAACAGTACTTAATTTCTTTGTGTTTTGAAGCGCTCAACGATGCAACTTTTATGCCGTGTATGCCAATAAATCGTATAAAAACACAAGCTTCAGTGTCCCCAGGTACAAACATGTTTCAAACTTAACGAGCAACAGCGACCTTTTCATGATTGTAAAAAATCGAGCACCTTGTCCAGTAATTTAGGCACACTTAGCCTGGAATGGCGTTTTTCGAGTCGGATGTTTTCATTTTCATTGTAAAGTGGTGCGCTTTCCTTTTTTCAGTAAATATCAAACGCTTTGTATTGCGTTTGTTTTTCAGACCTATGGTTTACTTTCAGTAGAAGTTTGCTTTTTTCCGGAAATTGATGATATTAAAATCATGGCTCCCAGCAGCGAAGTTGAATCCTCGTCGCCGCAAACGTTTGGTCGCAAGTCTTTCCTCCTCTGCTGTTCGACCAAAAGCCATCGTCACTACTTGCTGTGATCGGCGAACAACTGCATAAACGTGAAGATTAATGATGTTACAATGCCGAGTTTCAAGATGGATAGCGAGAGCAAAATGCAGTTGCATGGCCTTAGATCAATGGAGCTTCTAGCATTCTCTACGCAGAAACGGGTTCCGTGTTTATTTTAAACAGTGAGATCTGCGCACGCAAGACAATGACTATAAAACGAAATGGCATTTTATATAAAAACGTTTTATGATATGATGTGACAACAATTTTGTTTATCGAAAAATGTCTTTTAGATTCTGTATTGATGTGTCATTGTTTTTGCTGTTAATAAAACTAATTAAAGTATGTACCCGGAAAAAATAGATCTTTTTTGGATTTTTAACAGCAATAATCGACACAAACTAATTTTTTAATTATTGAAGCCAAATGTGTGGGAGGAGTTTGCTTGCCCCAAGTGATATATTTTATGGCAACACGATTCAAAACTTTATCTGTCTCCACCCTATTTCGTTTCGTCTTCTCTTACTTCCACATATGCTTTGACAGAAGAACAAGCAAAGACATAGAATTGCTATAGTTATCTAAATTCTAGAAGAAAATAGGATGAACTACTATAACACAATTATTTTGATTACCTGTGCGGTTTAACGAATAATTCAAGCTACGAACGTTGCGGCTAAAAACACTAAGATGCTGTGGTTTTTACGAAAATGAGTGTTATTCAGTCGTACTTAAGAAGGCAGGAGCAACACTAAAAATCTTTTGCAAGAAATACGAAATTCGTTTAAACCAGTAGAAATACATTTCTTTGCTTTCGAGAGAAAATGACTGATTTAGTGCGGGACATATTTTACATCATTTCAAAAATCTTTTTACAAAACTCACGTATAAAATGTTCGTCTTGAATAACAGTATTAGAAAACCGTACGATGAAGTGATTGTGAATTGTAAACAGTTCCCATGATGCCCCTGATTTTTCTGAACGCTGTGAAGCTTTAGCAACGTGAATATAAACCGTTTGATGTGATCTCTGAATATGACAAAAATATATCGCATCCTTGCTAGCGGAAATTAGCCACTGGATGGTCCCGCGTAGGCCATTATAGTGGCCCGAGAAGTTATGGTCGGCCATAACTTCTGAACGAATTGAACTAGAGAGTCAGCGAAGGCATCATCGGATCCAGGAGACAGCATCGCATCTTTTCAGGTAGGTTGCGCGCACCTGTGATGCCTTTGTGAGGTCGTTTTAGGGTAAAAAGCGGTTTTTGCGTAGGCTCGGAAAGCAGTGGCGTCCATTCAAACAGCCATAGAGCTCAAAACATACACGTTGAGTTTTGAAAGCGCAAATAAAACCGCGCGTATGTGTATTTTTTACACACAAAATGTCGGTAAAGACCTTACCTTTGCAATGATGATCAAAAAAGCTTAAACGTTTCTTGGTGGGGGATACAACGGGGCGAAAATCACGGATTTCTGTGGGGGTTTAACGTTCAAGCCACTTTTCTGCCAGTCAGCACCCATGAACCCCACCAAAGTTGCAAAAAAGGTGTATTTGGGTGTTTCACAACATTCCACCAACTTTCAAGCCAAAATATTTGCAGAAAGAATTTTTTCCGAATAAAATCAAGCAATCCACTAGATGGTTGAACCAATTTTTTGGTGTGTTTTTGGCCATAACTCCCCAGCCCTTAGGGTAGTAGGCTAATCAAGATCTCTAAAGCTTCAGAATAGCTCCTGGAACATTTTTTGACACAAACCAAGTCAATAACTACTGTATGTTTTTCTCAGGACCCCAAAACGTGATCTGGAACTCAGTCGACCCAATCTCTACACTCCTTTACCCCCTAATTTCCCCCCTAAAACAGCCATAACTCATTTTTTGAGGACACGGTGTTCTAAAGTTTTCCGACGTTCGGCGAAGCGCAAAAACTGGATGGGAAAGGCTAAACGAGATGCGGGGAAAGAGTTATTGGATTTTCTCTGAAAATTGCCATAAAATCAGTACGGCAAATGCACAAATATGGATTTTTCTTAAAAAGTGCAAATGCAAAGGTATATTTTTGTCAAGTTTATTGGATTCCCTGCTGTTTCCCGCATTCAGGTTAGTCCTCACTGGCTCTCTAGGCCAATCCGTTCAGAAGTTACGGTTGATCAAACTTCTCAGGCTGCTATAGTGGCCTACGCGGGACTTAAAACCAAAAAAACTAAGACAACGCAAAACCGCTGTTAACATTCTTTGTTTATTCAACTCCACTCGCACCAAAAGTGTAATTGTGAAGCTCAGAATACGGGCATACTAGTGAAGACGTCAATGCATCAGACCATCAGCAGCCCACTCTTTCCCGCGTGCGCCATTTTTCTTGCTGAAATTTGCTCAAGTTTGCACTATAATTCGTGAGGCGATTGAGCTGGTGAGCTGTTCAGACCCCCAGAAGATTCGGGAAGTCTTACAGTTTAGATTTAAAAAAATTGAGAAGTTTTGAATTTTTGTTTTTTTGTGGTTGACGTCATAATTGAGGTAGGTTTTACGTTTTTTTGGCCCGATTACCTCATCCAAAAAATCGAAACGTACCCCAATTATGACGGCACCCTCAAAATACAAAAATTCAAAACATTTCATGTTTCTAAAAATGTAAGCTAAAACACTTGCCGAGTCTTTAAAGGGTTTGAACAGCTTTCTAACTCAATCGGTTGGCGAGTTACGGCATTTGCCCAAATCGGCCAAGCATACCTTTTGTTGGATTTTATTTTTTCTAAAAATTTGTTTTTTGAGCCATCATTTTGGCACCAGAAATGCTGGTAAGCCGATCAAACCTTCTGAAGACTCTAATTATAGCCCAGTTTAAGAAAAACTTGAGTCAAGAAAATGACTCCTTGGGTTGGCGCTCAGGGCCCGGTGACTTCGGCTAAAAATGCGTAAACCTATCCCAATTATGACGTCACCCACAAACCGCCAAAAATTCAAAACTCTCCAATTTTAAAAAATCTAAACTGGAAGACTTTCCACATCTTTGGAGAGTTTGAACAGCTCTCTAGCTCCATCGGTTGGCGAGTTAAGGCATTGAAAATTTCAACAAGAAAAGTGGCGCACGCGGGACTTAAGCTGCCGAGTTTGAATTGGGCAACTCGCTGCAGACAAAGTTAACAAACTGAAAAATAGTATCATTTGCAGAAAGCAAACTTGCATTTGACACATTTCAAGCGGTTATTAAAAATGTCTTTTTTGGCGATTTTTAGGCACAGCTTTTTGTCAAGGAAATGACGATGAGTTGTTTTTGTTACTTCTACAGTTTTACAAAATCTTGTAATCGGTCGATCGTTCTGGAAACCCAAGTGGTTCGATGATGACTCCCCCTTTTCGGAAATTTGAACACTATGTGATGCTGCGTCCCCTGTGACTTTTTTGATGAGAGTTGAGGTCGAAGTTAGATGCGCACCTTCGTTCACAAATTCGTCATAGTGTACCAGAACCGGCTTGGAGGGCTTGTCGCTTTGTCTACGTTGACGGTGCTCATCAAAGTATCGAACGCCGATGAGTTCAAAATTGTCGACCGCCTACTGACAGGTTGTACCATACTTTCATGGATGATGCTGCGGCCTCCAAACTCAATGGTATGGTGGGATATTGCACTTCTTTATAGTGACCTCCAGACGGTCCTTAAATTTCTTTTTCTGCCCACCTAGCCAGCGTCGGCCAAAGGCTGTTCGCCATAGTGAATCTGTCTTTGAAGACGGGTTTTCGGAATTCTAATGACGTGACCGATGCAGCGGAGCTGCCGCTGCACCACGAGCGCCTCAATGCTATGGAGGTTTGCTCTGTGCAGGATCTGGACATGTTGGACCCGGCTGAGGATCTGTTGGAGACACTTAATGTGAAAGGCCTCAAAGCAGCATACCTGTGCCTTTTAAAGTATCCATACCTCACTACCATACAGCAGGGTTCATGGCTGAGTAGACCGCAATTTTGGCATTAATTGATGGGTTTCCGTTTAAGAAAACTCTGCCGCTGAGCCTGAAGTAGCCTTGCGGATGCGGTTCTGAATCTCGTCGGTAATCGAACACGATGTGGACAGGATGATGCAGGGCCGCAAACAGGGGGAAACGGAGCAACTACAATTTTCAAAAACACGTTTAGATGTTAGGTAGAACATCAAGTTACAATCCGTTCTACCAAAAAATATCAGCTGGTTGCGACCCTGGAATGGTGGCCAAGTAAGTAAACTCATCCACTTAAGGATGGGCTCCTCACCGACCAGGAAGTTGTGCTCGGTGTGAGGGGACACTGGCAATGGTTGGCACATGACTACAGTCGTCCGGGTGATTAACCGGACTCTGTTATAAGGATCGTTCATGGTGCTTAGGTTGCGTTGCAGGCCATAAACATTCAGGGAATGAAGAGCGGCATCGTCTACATATAGGAGGTTAAACACTATAGTGGTGCTGGACTTGGTCTTGGCGCAAAGCCGGCGGAGGGTAAGCACGCTGCCAACCAGCCTGTAGCTGATGGGTAGTCCATCGGTGGTTTCATGCTTATGCCGGAAATGAGGGTAAAGGCTGCCAAGTGAAATGTTCGACCTAGCCAGTGAAGATACTCTGCTGGGGTACCAGATGAGCGCAAAAGCGTTAGAAGAACGAAGAGGCGCGTTGGCATTACGGTGAGGGCACAGACAGCGTCGAACGTATCGGATAAATGATGCGTGCAATGCGTGACGTCGAAGCCCTGGATTTCAGAGCAGCTTTCTTCAGCCACCAGTCGTTCTCCATTTGTCGAAGAGCTGCTTGGAACGGAGGAACGACGGAGAAAAAATTCCTCACGAGGGAAACG
>JGI24021J15306_10011911_pt1 | contig 10799 bp, 3 predicted proteins | sample Ectturendosymbi1_FD_15306 | JGI IMG/M metagenome (IMG submission 15306) | reverse complement strand
TTTCTTTGAATTAGTTTCTCAAATAATTTCATGTGTAGTTCTCGATCGAATGCTTTCGAGGCATCTAAAAACACAGCATGCACAGATGAACCATGGGCTACAAAGTATGAGGCAGTTTGCTTCAACAAAAATGTACATTGATCAGTACTATGACCAGCCTTAAAACCAAACTGATTGTCTGTGGTACCAAGGAAGGGAGAAATGCTAGATAATATGAAGTGCTCAAGTAGCTTTGACACCAATGTGGCTACTGCCACTGGTCTGTAATTTGATGTGTCAGACATATTCCCATTCTTGTTTTTGCTTATTGGAACTATTGTTGTGTTTAAACAGGAATTGGGTATATACCCGTGAACAATACACATATTAAATAGTTCACTGAGTAAAACGATATTCGTGTAATTTCCTTATGAACCAAAATAGGTGCTTCGGCATTTGAAATTTTGTATGGCGTCATATTGACGTTAGTGGACGTCATGGTGACGTCACACTTCCAGACAAAATTTCAAATGCAAAGGTAAAAAAAATCAATTCAATGTACTTCTTTCAGATACCTTCCTAATGAAAGGGAGCAAAAGGTAGCTTTGGATGAAAAAAATGTTTCAATTGTGCGAAGATTGCTGACGTCACCAAACAGAACACCAACCAACAGTTCTGGAAATCTGGTTTATGGATGTGCTATGATTGCAGGTTTTAGCAAATTGCTATTATGATAAGTTTGTTTCAAACGGTTTCTTGAACTGTTTGCTGAAAGAAGACGCTGTTGTAGTTCTGTTTATATACCTTAAAAGCAACTTCACAACACAAACTTACATTCCAGGCATCATGAGTTTCGCGCTCTGTGCTACCATTGTGAATTTCAACTCCATGCCCAATACGCTGGCCATAGTCGTCTGCTGCATCTCTGCTCTTGTAATTCTTCTTGTGACAGTTGTTATCATCAGACAGCCTCAGTCGAACTCGGAATGTTCATTCAAGGTGAGGTAGAAGTTGTAACAGTTAGAGCTGTGCTTCAGCATACTTTGTGTGAAATGCTTTTCTTTGTGCTGACGTGTAAACACGATCTATAACCTTTTCGATTATTGTCACTGCTCGGTCGCGGTAATTGGTGGAATTGTTGAGAAGTTCCATAAAAATCAACAACGTAAAGCATTGGTGCTATATAACCATACTGGAGGTTTTGATAAAATTCAAGTGTTTTGACATTCTCGTCGGGTTCCAATGCCAGGGGTACAAGATCTCCACTGTGCCAAGTCCAATATTTTGTGAAGATTGCAACGAACACCAGTTATCTACAGGATCAGGTTTGTGTCATTTGCTAAAGCCTTCAGTGGGGTATTTTCACTGACAAAGCTTTTCAAATGTCTAGTTTGGGTTTTTACAATAATTAAGGGCAAACGCAAACCTGAAAAGCAGATTCTTGTTGTGTCTGATCGAGCAGTAAAACAGAAAGACGAAACACGCATGAAAAAACACTTTGTTAATGATTATCAATAATTTTGCAAACCAGGCAGAGTTAAGTTTGCGAAAGTGAAGTAGTAGCGGAAAATAAAAATTAATCTGGAAACGATATTTAAGGTGGAGGATGCTACAGGAGTTGGAGATTATCATGAATGATGTTTATTATTGGTCTCAAAAATTTTTTCCAGAGCTCTCAGTAAGTCAGTCAAGCAACGCGTGGACAGGTAACTCGGTTCAACTGGTAATGAGCATCTGTCATAAACCACGTTGTTGTTGAATCAAGAAAAAAGCATTCTGTTCATGTTGAGGAAAGCGGGTCTAGTCGCGTTGTGGCTGCTGCAGCAAAAAAGATGAATTTCATTTCCAACAAAATACATGGAAAGAACTGATAAAAACTTTCTTAAATATTTCAGAGTTAACCTTAAGTTAATCTACAGAGCAAAGTGTCTTGAAAGAAAGACCTATTTTTGGTTGTTGATGGGCAAAAATATGCTCTAGAGTAGCATGGGAATTGCAGGGGTTGCTTTCTAGACTTACACCACACAGAGAGGCGGTGAGCATTTGCACAAAATTGTTGCGTGTGCTTCGCTCAGCATCGATGCGTTGGAAAAGGTCATTTTAGGTTAAGATTGCGCCTGTGCGGTAACGCCAAGATGTAGGCAGGCCCGTAACCAGCTTGGGACACCAGGAGGAACGAAGAGTTTTCCGAGAGGGGCCCAAATTTTTTGAACTATGTCCAATGTTTTTAAAGTATGTCCAACACATTTTTCCAGAGGGGGCGAAAAATTGTCTAGGGGGTGCTTCACCCCCCTGCGCCCCCCTGGTTACGGGCCTGGATGTAGGAAGACTTGGGAAATGCTGCAACTTTGACGTCAGATCAGAAAGGCATTCGTTTGTTTTTGATCATATTGGTTCTTGATTGGACCTGGTTTTTGCAGGATTAGCAACGGAATCGCTGGTTCCAAGGTAGAAGGTCAGGGCTGAACGTTGGTATCTTTTACAAGCAGCTTAATCAAAGTTATTTCATCGCCATGTTTGTGCGAACTGATGTGATGTTGTACTTGTTTACCAGACAGTTGTGAGAAACTTGCTTGAGCAAACAACAAAACTTTTTTTCAAGAAATCATTAACAAGAAACAAGTTTGAGGTCGTTGACTGATCTGAACAATGACGCAAAATCTTGCAGACAAGCTGCAGCTGCGAAGAAAGGTGGCGATTTCTATCGCCATTGATTACTGCTGTAGAGAATTGTACAAATAGTGTTATTCAACTGTGGGAACGCTCTCTTTCCTTGTTTTTTCTGAACACTCAGGTTTTGCATCACTCGCGTGTAGTTTGGTCATAATTTTTGTTCAAGTTTGAAACTTTAAGAAAGCAAAAAAAATTTTCGGAGGAGCCAATGCGTCATCCTGCAAGCTTCGATAAATAAGAGCACGATGGCTGAAGCATATAGTTTTTAAAAATATAATTACAGTTATTGCATGAAAAATTATACTTTAGCTACCACAAATTTTAATGGCAGTCAAGCCAACTGAGCAAGAGTAAACATTTATCAAAGTTTCTGGAAGTTTTCCATTAGCTTCAAATTTTTTCAAGGCATACGTCATCAGGTGTCGCTATCGAAAAGTTTAAAGTAAAATGCTCCGAGCTTGTCAGCGCTGTTAATGGCACTGGCAAAGAATTCGCGTGAACTTGTTTCTTCTTGATTTTAACACATAGACGTAGCCATGGAGGACAGGAGGTAGGGCCCCCCAAAATTTTGGCGTGTATAGTCATTTTGCATTTTGAGAGGCGGTTTCTCAAAAAAATGGTGTTATTTGCCTGAAATTAAACATTTTACCACTCACCAAAATTATTGACTGGCTGCGCCACTGTTTTAACATGTGCTTGAGCAACCACTCTTAGCGAAAATGTTTCTGCAGTGAACGTAGGAAAGACCTTCTTTAAAGTGACCTGGCAGTCGCTGAGATCGGTGGAGCGACCGCGTTTTATGACCAAGCTTGATATACATTCAAAATACACTTTGATAACAGAATTGATACTTAGTATAAAAAAATCATCAAGATATTGGCAGCGACCAACAAACTAAACTTTGGTTTCTTCAACTCTAGAATGTCGTCACGACCATAATTATATTGTTTCCACTCTTTCTCACAACAAAGGTTTGCCGCACTCGCCGTTCAGTTAAAAAATGTCCGGAGTAAAGTTTCATTTTGCCATAGGTTTAAGAACTGAAAATCAGTATAGAGCAGGGGTCACCAACCTTTTTGAAACTGAGAGTTACTTCTTGGTACAGATTCATGCGAAGGGTTACCGGTTTGATACACACACTTCTGAAATAAAAATTTGCTCAATTTGTCTTCAATTATGTGTCATTCATAAAAATTAACGATATTCATCAAAGCGAAGACACTGATCATGTTTATGCTATTGTCAGAACAAGCTCGTGGGCGACCCACGAGGTCCGTGCGGACGACCTGGTGCCGCGGGCTCCATGTTGGTAACCCCTGTTGGTGACCCCTGTTGGTGACCCCTGCTGTAGGGTTACAAAGATTATACTTGTGTGTGCATGTCAGTTGTTTGTCTGAATCCTCAACATCATTATTTGCAATATAGGCATTATTGAAATAAATACTCACCAGAAAGGACACCTTAATTGTATTTCATACTTTGCACAGCGGTTTGTATTCCATCTTTGTGGAAGAACGTTTCTATTCCTAAAGCTCGAAATGCTGATCAACTTCCTGCTGCATTTTTTATGGCAGTCATTTCTAAACTAAGCCATCTTTGCAAACACTCTGTGATAAATTTGTTCAATGCTTAGTGGTTTATGTCTTAAACTGACTGCTGCTATGGAATATTATTTATGTTCTTGCAGATGTTCACATATATAAAACCACATCAAGGCAGTCACCATAGAATTGTATTCAAAAGTTCGTTAAACTCAGATGTTTTTCTACTCAACTGTCAATGTATATAATGGTTCAATTTTTGTTGTTGTCATTATTCCGTGAAGTATTACGTCAAAAAGAATGTCTTTTTCTAAAAATAATAACTATTTTAAATGTTCTAATACAATCTTATTTACCAGGCAGTTATTATAATACTACAATTTTCTTTGACAACCAGCAATCGCGCATTTGTTGACTTTTCCGCGTGTTGATGGTTCACTAGAAACAAGAGTGAACCTATCGAAACTTTTTTAAAGGTACAAGCTAGCAGCTTCTGGTAGCATTGCTGACAGTTTTTTTGTTTTTATGCTATTTCTTTAATTTGAAGTTGCACATTTGATTTGAGCAAAAACATTCACCGACAAGATTATTTTTGTTTGGGACAGGACTGGAAACATTGCTTTCTTCATAAAATTCATTCTACTTTTTGCGAGGGAATAAGTCTGAGGTGTAGATGCTGCAGTACTAATCAATGTTTCAGACAACTGCGTTTTGCTTCCATAAGACATGTGAAAAGACCTGATTTCTTTGTTCAAACTGCTTTCAACCCATATATTTTCGCACCGATTTTTTACGAACAATGTCAACAGCAAAATGTGAAAGATCATGAAATGTCGCAAATGGAGAAGTCTTGTTTGTGACGCGCTAAACAAACCAACGTGTATTGCCAGCTTTAACTGTAAAGCTTTTTGAATTTCTCAGGTTCCTTTAGTTCCAGTACTTCCAGTTGTGTCAGCGCTTTGCAATATCTACCTGATGTGTGAACTGAGCTACGAGACCTGGATACGATTTGCGATCTGGATGGCGATTGGTGGGAAATGATTGACTCATGAGCTCTGCCAACCGTGACCGAGCATGGTCGAACGCTAACCTCGTGTGTCATTTTCCAGGTTTCTTGATTTACGGTCTGTACGGATTTAGAAACAGCTCAGAACGATCTGCATCCCGTGCAAAGAAGATGCAGTTGCTGGAAACAACAACCAGTGGCGACCGCGTCTTGCTGTAAGAGTCGTTCAGTCACACGCGTCGGCACCTCTTTGATGCAGCGGTTGCGAAGTGCCAACGACCGATGTATTCATCCGAGTCGAGACATAGTTTGCAATTAACTTTCTGCGCTTTGACACGCGACCTCGTCTTGGTACGGAGAGAGGGTAATAACGGGTTAGGTTTTGGTCATTGTTGGTGTTGCAGGTGGGGACGTGTTCAGCTTGAAACAGCTTTGTTTCATTTCTTTCCTGTTATTAAATTTCTCAACAGTGCTTTAATCGTTGGAGTGATTTACTTCAATAACACGTTAGAGGTATCCAAGCAACTAGGCAGCATTTAGCCAAGACGTATCCCTTCACTAGGTTTACAAACTGAAGAAAGGCCAACAACGCAAAGCCTTTCTCGCTTACAAGATGATTTCCTGTAAGATCTCAGGAAAACTTTCGATTGATCTGAAGCTCAAAACCTGTCCCACGCATGAAGACTGTCGGTTGTTGCCAATAAACACACATAAAGTGACTGGGTGATTTCTTTACTCATGCAGTGAAACAGGTAGTTACATTAGAAAAAGAATATTTTGTGTGGAGTGAAGTTACTAGAAGATTGGAAAATTTCTGATTGGGAGACATGTTTTAATGGCCGTAGTTGCGATGTTACTTCAAGTCTTTCAAAATACGGCAATCGATTGAAATGTTTCAGAGAAAAACTAAATACAACTGTGGTTATCGTTTGATGCCCGAACACAAACATGTGTTGAAACGCTATGGGTGATACCAAGTTTTAAACAACGTTTCTTATTCAAAAAAGAAAGCTTATGACAGAGGATGGGAGACATTACCACAGTAGTGTTTCCACGTGAATGGTATACTAGGGTTAGAATTGGACGAAGGACAAGCTAGTAACTTTATCTCTTCAACGCTAAGTTAGTTTATAACTCACATGTTATACACAGTCTTCTCCTGTGGCACGTCAGAAACATGTTCTTTGCAAATCTGATGAAATCAACATTATAAAAATTTCTTCCAAAATTATCCAAAAAACGTGACAAAACCAGAGTTTTTGACGCCCATCAACAAGCTAACATTTTATTAGTTACAGTGGCGTTGTGCGATCAATAACATTGGTTTTTTCGAAAACCGCATCATTTATTTTTATCGGAAATGACATGTAATAAAAACTTTTTACAGCTTGTGGCAAAGTCCACCTTAACGTAAATCTGTTAGTTTTGTTAACAGTCGCAAGAAATAAATAATTATTATTTACAATCAATGAAACAAACAAATCACACCTAGTTGAAATCATAGTTTTTGAGAAGCGATAAAATGCTTCAGGCCGTAATTCCAACAACCAGAAAGTTTTGCAAAAGCACAGACCTCAGGCGCTTAAAATTTTCACTGATGTTATAACACCCAAAGAAAAGCCATCTATGAAAACAAATTTATTTTTCAGTTTCTCGACCAGCTCAGCACAAAGTGCGTTCATCACAAACATTGTAGAACTCTACTAAGTCCAATATTGTTTGTAGGTTTTTTCATAACGTTGAACGCAATACTACCCTTACTTGAACGTTATAAACCCGTCTGATAATTTCCATACACTTTATATCACGCAGCAAAATGGAGTCATTTATATGTTGATGCAAGCGAAGGCACCTCAACTATATTTGGTGACAACAAGGCGTAATTCCACTTAGTGCCGGTGCTTGTACGCTTCTTGAATGTTTGGATGAAACGTTGTCGTTTCTGCTTCGGAAACATTTGTCTGACTCACAAACAGCGTCACGCCTTTGATCTGTTCATGAACAGTAAAACGCAGTGAGCTCCAAGATGTTCAACCTTTATTTTGAGAATGAAAAAGCAAGGAATACGTAGATAGTGCAAAAAGCAGAAGCAACAACACAAACATAGTATTTTATATTAAAATAACATAAGATAACAAAGCGAATGAAGATGAATTCCATGTTTACAAGGAAATAAAGCTCTTTGCATGAGCATGAGCGTCGGAAGGAATTTTTCCAAGGGTGGCCATTAGCGAATTTTTCCACTGGTAACCATAAAAATTTTTCCAGGGAGGCCAAAAGTGATGAAATTTCATTTTTCCTTCTCGAAACTAAGAATACGATCTTTTTTGCTAAAAAAGTAATAGAAAAATGTCAAATTTCAAAATTCATGGGGGCAAGTGCCCCCTGCCCCCCTCTGACACCCATGTGCATGAGTTTGACGGATGCCTACGTCACCCAGCGACCCAGCCTACGTCACCCAGCGAAAGTATATATTTGTATTTATTTACAAAATTGCTCTACGTTTCAAATGCTCTGATTAGGATGTAGTATTTACACTTGAAACAGCGACTACCTCACTACAAAGATAAAATCCCTGTTATAAATCAATATCCAACGCCAGCAATCACGCCATTATAAGTTGGTAGGTGTACTACGCAAAATATGACGATTGATGGGGTCTTTGTCAGCTCCAAGAACACATGATGGATCTGTGAACACAAATGCTACCTCTGGGTAGTCACCCCAAAGTTGATAACAATTCAGTGACTGTGGGATGTTAAGAGGTGACGCTCTTTTACATCACCAACGCTGATGACAAAGATTAAGCAGTGGTTCTCATACTTTTCTACTGCGACGCCTTTGGAAAAGTTTGCTGAACTTGCGACGCGCCAGCAATAAACATTCAAAGATATACAATAATTAAACGTTTTTATTTATTGACGAAACAGCAAAAAGAAATATGCATCTTAATGTCATGAAAAGCGGGCGACAAATTTCCGCAAGATAAATCATAGTTCTTTGACGCTACTGGTATGGACGCTTGTTAAATGTGCATGACGCGTTGTCAGAAGTGACACAGAACAGATTCAATTGCATAGTTAAGGTCCAGTAAGTATAGGGTTGCCAGATCACTTGAAATTCTTTCAAGGACACTGTTTCAATGAGGTACAGTCAGTGACGAGAAGAGGTCTGGTGATGCCTGGGACGACTACTTGATTGCATGCCCTTCTAACAGATACTCGTGGTGAGCAGTGGAGGGGCGTATGGTGCTCGATGTAACTGGATATACGATGTTTGTGACGTCACAATATGACGTCATTTTGACGTTTGGCGTTGGTTTGGTGAAATTTGTTTACACAGCGTGCATATTATTCTACACGCACTCTCCTTATTCGTTACTGTAACATACGATGTGTGGTGGGGTGGGAACGCGTGGGAACGGCGTTCCCACACCTTGTGCACTAGATTACATTAAAATATGGATGCGATCTGACAGATGTGCTAGCGACACGTAGATTCGTACTGCTAGTCAAAAGTCAAAAGTGAAACAGGAAGATCCAGTGTGGAAATTATTTTAGGCGAATGCTCACTTTATTCGAACAGTTTGGTGCAGTCTTCCTTTTTGTTTGGTGGGGAACGGCTTTCCCACACCCCTTTTTTTAGCACTACACCCCTGGTAGCCTACAATGTGTCACTGTAACACACATAAATTAATCAGCGTTCCAAGTTAGGAGACCGGAGCAAAACACAGAACTCAACGCTAAGACAGACCAGTTCGTAACTGCAAAAATATCCGGCAACGCGTTAAAACAGGGGAGTAGAACACACTCACTGCTACGTCAGAGCAGTTCACAACAGCAAAAATATAAGGCTGCGCATTCAAAGAGTGCAGTAAAACACACTCAACGCTACGATGGGACAGATCACGCGTTTAAAAAATGGCTGCGCGAATGTCTCGTCGAATAGCTGTCGAGCAGAGAAGGCATGCGGTTGGAATGGCGGACACCACGGATTGACAGTTTGAAACGTGCTGAACTAGCCTACACAAGAATTGAAAATGTGCATTAAGGACGGAAGAAAACCTTCGTCTTTATTTATGTGGCTGTTATATGTACAACTACTGGGGGACAGAACAGATACGCGTTTGTGTGACCCATTATGGTTAATACGCCGCCGGAATCGTGGCCAGAAAGTGTTCACTAAGGGGGGCTTTACGTTTGTGCAGGGAGGCTTGATAGTGAAAATTTGTTAAAATCTCCAGTGATTTGTAGTGTTTCCTATTTTAATTTTGGGGCCTTAGGGCTTTTTCTGGAGGGGTGAAGCCCACTAAAGCACCCCCGTGGCGACGGGACTGAATCCGCCTGAACTGCCAACTAGTGACGAAGCTCGAATTGATGCGCATATTGCAAGCACGTGTGTGGAGTTGCATCAGCGCACCCAGAGTTGCCACATCAAAAAACGAAACGGGAAACTAATGATGCGTGAAAAACTCAGCTAAGCCAAGCAAGGTGAAATAGGACAATTTTGAAACTTGGATCAGAAAATCAATTAAACGGCCTAATTATTTTTCAATCCTTTTTTGTGGTTTTCCTTTGATAGCTTGATCTGGGCAAAGTCACGTCACGATCAGCTTTAATTGGTTGTGCGCCGCACACCAAGAGTATTGGTCCCTGGTATTGAGAAATGTGAGAATTACTGGCGTTTGAGTACTGTACGTAAAAACTAGTGTTGACAAAGAACACAAGTTTCGAAAAATTAAATCAATGCAGCATGTGTTAGTAGCCTTACATTACAATAGGAAAAATCATCTTGCTACAGCATTTTAGTTTTTGCAGTTTCACTCTTTGGATGCCCACCTTGCTTTGGAAGCACGGGGCCGTCGCCCCGTTTGCCCCCCCTCTGCACGCCACTGGGTGCGATGGGCTACTTTCAGAAAGCTTGAATCACGTATGGGCAAGTCAGGCTATGTTAACCATGTACGAGATTGAAAGATAAACAAAACGTATTATGACGGCACAACCTTTCTTCCATAATTTACTTTTATTACACAACTGTTTAAGATGGAACAAATCTATACATTGCCCTGTTCATTTAAATTGTTCATTTTGATTCTTGGATGTTCAACGTAATCAATAGTTCTTAAATGAACAATTTTAAAAATATTCAAGAATTTTCAAGGACGTCGGAAAATATTCAAGGACAACAAGATGTTTTTCAAGAATCAAGGACATAACGCGTTTTGATAGCAAATTCAAGGACAATCCTTTGCGCTCAAGGACATCTGGCAACCTTGAGTAAGTACCAAATGATTTCCGAAACTTAATGGTTCTTCCCTATTATAAATGTTATTTCAACAGTAGGATCAGAAAACATATGAGGTGTGGTCATTTGTTCGCTATGCCAATGGTCAAGTGTGGTCAGATGGAACACTGCCAGCATATTGGCCTGTGTGCAAATTTGATTTGATGTTAGCTATCCCAAGTGCAGGGGCGTAACGAGGTCAGATGGTGCCCGGGGCAAGAAGCAAGTTTGGCGCCCCCCCCCATGTTTGAACCTGAGGTCTTTCGGAAGCAAATGTACTGTATTGAAGAAAGTACTTGTGACATTGTTGGGACTTT
>JGI24021J15306_10011910_pt1 | contig 10800 bp, 5 predicted proteins | sample Ectturendosymbi1_FD_15306 | JGI IMG/M metagenome (IMG submission 15306) | reverse complement strand
TTTATTAGACAAAATGTAATTTTCTACTTCACATAAATGAAATTAGAGTTTTGCATTCCACGGAATTTCCGAAATCCATCCAAGCAAGTTTTACAACATGATAATATAAGCTAGGAAAATGGTTGCGTTGATTGACTGGAACTTCCATCTCTGAAGCACGAAAGTTGTTAAAACCACCACTTGCACTGACGGTTAGTGAAACAAATATATTTAAAAACAAAATGTTAGCTGTCTGGTCAAGCCTACAATAATAAGGCTTAGTCAAGCCCGGTGGTCTCAAACTTTCCTGTGCCGGGCCCCCTTCTACGTTTAACTGGCGTATACGTAATGTATCGTGACACTTGAGTAATGCAATATCACGGCAAAGCTACCTAGTGAAGGCCTCTGCTCGTGGCCCCCAGAGAAACGCTCCGTGGCCCCTAAGGGGGACCGAGGGCCACCTTTGAGAATCCCTGGTCTAGCTTAATGGTCAGTCAATGTCTGCTGTTTCAGTTTCCAACAGCACATCCGCGTTGCTGTTGATACTAGTGCATAGCGCGCGTAAAAGTTGAAACGTGTTCAACTCGAAATCAGACTTCGCCACACGCGCTGAAGCTGGCAGTAACATCATGAAAACAGACCCATCAGGCTGAGGAACTCACTACTAGACGCAATCCGTCTGTATTAGGCTTAACTACCAAGTTTCTGATCTTGTTGAACTGACTAGTTTAAGTATATTTTGAGAGAGTTGGAGAAACTTGAGAGATCGTTTCGGTACCTCAACGCCTAAAAAACACTGAGTTGAGGTATAGATTGGATCAAATTTAAATCCGGCAGATGTGCATCAAGAGATTGTGCATAGGTCCTTTGTTAAATTATCTCATTGGTTAAGTGCGCCTGAATTTCTGTGGCGAGTTTTGCGTTCTAATTTCTGTTTTCTAGATCCTGACATAGAGGATCTGCTTACTTTAAATCATCACCTTACCCCTGAAGACTTCAGCTCCTCTGACACGTCTTCGCATACGAGGTGGCGACAAGTCCAATATCTTGTCAACCAGTTGTGGGTTCGCTGGAAACGCGAATATCTACAAACAATGCAAAGTCGAAAGAAATGGCAGATGTCTCAGGAGAACTTTACTGTCGATGATGTGGTAATTTTTTAAGACGGGCTTGCTCCAAGATGTAAATGGCCGCTTGGACGAGTAATGCACACTTATCCTGACAGACAAAGCTATGTGCGGCAAGCGCTCGTGCGTACGTCAACCGGTAACATCAAACGACCGATTCAAAACTGTGTCTCGTGTTGCGCAAAAACTAAAATCAAGCTTGTGCGATTTCGAACAACTTTCTTGCTGTTGAATTCGCGTTAAAGTTCTTATGCTTTTTTTCCTCCATTGTCAGCGCGCCAGAGTTAAAAATCCTTTCTCGTAACGACGAGATTATTGTGTGGCGCTCGTAGCCAACTGCTGACTGGTATTTGCCATTGCTTCTGTGATTAAAATTGACATTTCACTTCGACAACGACAGCGACCGCACTGCTTGTATCATGCGATATGCTTCACAGCGGATTGAGTGCTCGTAAACGGTTGACTGCGCGTGAATGGATTTGTTGCAGAGCGCCAAGTTTCGATAGATGGTTTGTGCGCTTTTCTTGTACAACTGTAGTCGCAATTGAATTGTGTCTTCTTTCAACAATTGTTCTGTTTGTGTTTGATTTCCGCTTTAAATACGTAAATAATAAACTTGCTGATGTTTTGAGGTGTTAATATTCTTAATGCGTACATTGCAGGGGGTTATGTAGCGGCTAGTCTGTCTCTCGTGGTGACCTTGGCCTATTATTGTCTTTGATTGTTTCGCAACTGCGTGGAGGCTCATGCTAGAGTGTAATATTACCTTCACTAGCACCTGGTGACTGGTGTTCCTTTTTTTCTGAATGACTGCGTAGAGGAGAGGACAGTGGTGTTCTATGTTGGTGAAGTTCTTAAAAAGTAGTGCAGCGGTAAGTCACATCGTTTGTGCCAGAAAAGTGGATGTTTGGTAAGTTGTTTTTCTGATCTTACTTTATTTATGCCCTGTTTGTCATTTGTTAATTATCTGTTCAGTTTATTAAGAAAACCGTATTAGCACGAATGAACTTATGTCGATGCGCCTTGAAATGTTAATGTGTATCGTGAACGCAGCCTGTTGAAGATCGAACAAACCGGGCAATGTGTTGCTGCACGTTTGGAACTATCAATGCGCAATGGGGACCAGAAATGAAGTTTTTTTGCAACACCTTTATCAGCAGAGCTTCTTGCATATATTTGTTAAAACTATGATTTGTGTTTCAATGCGACCGTGATGATTGATGATTTTGAATGCGTCTGAAACTTAGTTACACTTACAAAGAAGATCCTGTTTCTAACAAATATCGCTTGCAAAGTGTACCTGCTCGAACAAGCCGTGCGTTTCGAAGTCTGTAAAGAAACACCTCGTGAAAAAACAAGTTGTCCACGCACTCAAGCAATAAATCAGCATTTTAAGATTTTTTATTCGTGTGATATAAAGGTGAAAGTGCTTCGACCAAAAAAGGAATGTTGTTCTTATTGCTGCACATGTTGTATCGTAGCATTTGCCACCAGGTTTCAAATCAAGCAGATAAATTAGCTCTTCTGGCGATTATTTTATTATCAGCCGACGTTAAGCCCATCTATTCAAGTGGTCTTCCCCAGGGCAATGCTTTTTCACCACGTATAACATGAGTACTCCACTGAAAGAACACCATAGGGAAACCTTACCTAGAAATATTCTTAAAAACACAGAAAGAACAGCGTTAACAAAACATACAAAACATTCAGCCCAATATGGCCATGCTTTCAATTGGGATTACGCCCATGTTCTACATCAGGTAAATAGTTATCATCAAAGCATTTTTTAGAATCTGTATATTAACTTAAAAAGTGGCGAAATTTTTTTTTACCACTCAAAACTAAGAAAACAGCATTTTTTGCTGAATTTATCAAATCCTTGCCCCCCTTCCAACCAGGCCCGTAACCAACTTGGGACGCCAGGGGAGGCGAAGAGTTTTCGAAGAGGCGCCCAAATTCTTTAAACTATGTCCAAAAGTTTTAAATTATGTCCAACACATTTTTTCCAGGTGGGCGAATAATTTTTCAGGGTGGCGAAAACCCTCTAGTTACGGGCCTGCTTGCAACACCCATGCTTGTCTGTAGGAAAAAGTTCGTACCAGAGCATTTGAAAATTGGTATAATTTCAAGCGTTTTATCACCATTCTAAATAGTTACATTTTGCTGAATCTTATACGCAAAATGAAATATTTGATAGATCAATGCCAACTGTGTCTTTATTTTTGCATTGGGAACAGCAAACAGCCATATTTTATTTCGGTATTTGCAACACAATTGGCATCCGTACAGAGAACTTGCGATAGTTAGTAGTTACTACATATTCTTTGTCTTGTATTTGCATTCCGGTATCTAATGCAGTTCGTAAAATGAGTAGTCAGTCATGTTCCTTCTCTGTTCAAGACGTGGAAAAGTTGTGATTTTGAATGCGTTTAATTTAAAACAGGTATCAATGCTNTGTCATTTTTGCNTGTTTTTAAACTGTGTTCTTGGTGTTTNCAACAGCCCAGTGGCGACTCCGGCACACGGGCTCCTCGGGGTTAGCCTGAGTCTTCNATTTCGATNTTTATACCGGAGAACGCGAACTTGCTTNATATATTTGTGCCACCACCGAAGGTCCCATTTCACTGAGTTGTTAANTCGGGCTCTTTGATTTGGGCCTTGTCACTGTTCATATATTTTCGTTCCACGTCNGGCCTTTTGCGTTAAGGTTGCAGGTGACTTGGATAAAACAATATTCGTAGTTGGTGTTCTGCTGTCGACTTCGTTCGCTCGCGCTTTACTCAGGTTCATCTATTAGAATCCGAGCTGCTCCACGCAATGAAGTATTTTTAAAAACATAATCGGATTGAATGTTTTTTGAAGCAGTAGAATTGTATCGAACATTGCATTTGAAGTTCAATCCAATGCACAGTTCCCATTTCCAGAACAATACCAAACGAACGAAAAATTGTCCAGTNATTGGGTTTAATATGAATGAGCCTAGTAAGCGGAGGATTTNCTGGCGTTATCATTGCTCTGTGACGTACGTTACTTAATTTAATTTTTCAGGNAATCAAAGCAGTTGCTTTTGAAGTATTCAAAATTTATTTCATTTAAATCGTGTGCTCATGCTGTTTGTTCTGATGTTAAGTAAAGCATAAATGCATTGTAATGTCTCAACAACCACGATTGTCTCATGCTTGTAATCGGTCATTGGAGTGCCAATGGAACATTGTACTAATCTGCAAATGATGAATAGAAACTTCTATAACAAACAAACAAAAATAAGATAGGGGCCTTTACTGATGCATTGAGTGCAATTCTGGACAACAAAGACACCGACATTGCACTTGTATTTTTGATAATGTAGATAAACACCCTGCACCGAATCGTGTCGCAAGAGTTCATTGAGGTGTGGCAACAGGTTGTGGTACGTCACAACTTACAGCCATTCCTAAATTTTCCAATTTGAGGTCACGTTTGTTTAAGGATGAAAAAGCACAAGTGAAAAAGTTTTCAAGGTTTGATTCGAAGGAGTTATAACTGACAGACTTCGTCTACGGATACCAAGAAGTTTGAAGACAGGAAATCAACAAATATTTGTTTCAAGTAAAGGGTGTGGGAAACGTTTGTCACACTTCCATAAAATTTAGAAAAACATAGATTTGATCAAAAATATTGTACATAGGTTGGAATTAATTTGTTACGTCCAGAAACATTACCGCAACCTGTCCAAATTTACATTACATCTTCGCCCAGCATAGGAAAGCGTTTACGTGTACATAATTTCAAAATGAAACGAAAGAAAAAAAACTGGTGCTGCCCTGCGCTGTCGCAGCTTTCCTATGCCAACCTAAACCACGTCTGCGATAGGCTTCACTGAAGCAATTTACCGTAGACAGGCATAACTAACGACTAAAAGTAGTTTAGAAAGTGTTGTATTGTTGTCATTTTTGATTTGGCAGTCGTGACTACAAAATTGTAAAATTTGTGGATTACGTGAAAAAAAGTGAAATCGTGTCACCAAAAGTTACATAGTAATCCAATTGCTTCACTGTTCCGTATCTGTGTACTTGAAGGTACTAAGGGCATAGGAAGAAGGCAGAAACAGTTATACCATATTTTTCGGACCACAAGGCGCACAGGATTATAAGGCGCATTAAATGAAGCAAAACTCAGATAAGTCACACTCTATTTAACACTTCCAGGATAACTCCGGAGTGCCGGAGTCGCAGCTGGTGTTCAATCTGTCATTACATGTGAGGGAGTTTATTCTGTCACACATGATTGAAACCCCTGAAGGACCGCAAAGCCACTAGAGTGGCCCAAATTTTGGCCAGTCANAACTTGCCGATCAATAGAGCTAGAGAGTTGATGAAACCATCTACNGATTCGGCAAGTCTTCGACTTGAGATCGAAAAAAAATTTTTTGGTTGGACGTTTTTGTGTGTGTTACGTCACAATGAGAGCATGTTTGGGCATTTTTTTCGCTTTTGCCTGGCCCTGGGCGCCAGCCCAATGCGAATTTTTTTTCACTAAAAGTTTTGTTGGATTTGTGACTCGAAAACGAGTCTTTAGAGCCCTTGATTGACTAGCTAGCACATTGGGAGACAAAATTATGGCTGAAAAACCCAGTTTTTGGCAAAAATTGGAATTTTCAAAAAAGGAGACATTGGCCACTTCTCTACAAATTTGGCCACTCGTGGTTGTCAGCCAGATTGAGCTAGAGAGCTATTCAAACCCTCTAAAGACTCGTGAAGTCTTCTCTATCAGATGAAAAAAAAAACTTTCAGAATTTTTTGGCCTTTTTGGTCCATGGCCCCATGATTGGAGAATGTTTTGCGAATATTCTTATGATGTTATCTGCGGATCCAACTCGCGGATATTGTGGCTCAAAGGTTTATTGGATCCCGGAGTCGAATACGAGTTTTTGGAGCCCTTGATCGACTTACTAGCATTTCTGGTTCAAAATTTAGGCCAGAAAGAGCCTTTCGCCCACATATTCAACGTTTCGCCCACCTGAGGAAGCCCACTTGAATAGGTGGGCGAAACGTCGGCAGATACTAAGATAATCGCCAGAAGAGCTGGTCTACCTGCTTGTTGTACGCGTCTTAATTCCGTGTGCGCCATTGCGGTCAGGATCCTCGCAGAATAATACGATCTGTGGTATGCGCTAACTTCGAGCCACATAGGCTGCCCATTGTTATTGGTTTATTATGTAACACGACGGTCTGTTTACAAAAAAACGTAACTAGCGATTAAATAAATAACACCATTTACCTGGTAAATGGTAAATTTTACCACATACTGTTGGTTCTAGATCAGTGCTCTTCAAGAGGGGTTCCACAAAACATGCAGCGGGGTTCCGTTAGTTTTAATGGTTCTGTGAAGGTTCCTCGTTATTATGGGAAATGATTTCTTGCTTCAGTATGTTGATGCGGCATTATGTAATTTTTAGATCACCGTGTCGCGTTCAGAGTCCAAGTAGGCCAGTTAGTTGTGCAGGAGGTTGAGTGCAGATAGCGGAACAAGATATGTTGAGAGTTGTTGCATCACTTCGTTGTGCAATTAAGAAGAACATTGTTTTTGCATCATAGTTATACGATGTTGCCGATGAACAGTTCACAACAATACCGTGCATCAGAGTCAGTGCTCTCACTTTAAGGGATTTTGTCCCTAGATTGGAACTTTTGACCCTTTTTGGGGATTATTTAGGGATTTTCGGAAAATTATGAAAATGTGTAATTTGAACTATTTCAGTTTATTTTGGAAATCACATTTGGTTCTATTTTTAACATTTATCATAGCACTCCGATTTTATGCTGGACCACTGGTGTAGGAGGCAGGGCTGCAAGCGCACTCCCAAAGGTTTTGATTTAGTGAAAACCCGTGGAAATCTGGGAAATAATATCTGAAAAACTTCACAAAATCTCTGAAAATCTGAGCAAACCCCCGAAAATATGAGCAAAAATAGCGCCCAACGGCGACCAAAACAACTTGAAGAGCTTTTTCTGGAGGTCACTTTTTTATGAATTATTTTCAGATAAGTTTGGGACAATTCGAGAAAAATCTTTCGCACCCTCAAAAACTTGCCTGCTCCTACACCTACGTGCTGCACCATCACATATTTAGGGATTTTTTGGTACTGTTCTAGGGATTTTTGGAGTTGCATTTGTGAGAGCCCTGATCGGAGTAGTAGAGAGTAGACAACGGACTACAGTTGCTCTTCAGCCTTTGTGGGAGTAAAGCAAAACAGCGTGAAACCCAACTTTTTACTATTCAAGCCTGATGAAGCAAAATAACATATTTTCTATGTTAAGCGAAATACTGTAATAACAAAAGCGAAGGTGCGGTCGGTAATGAGCAATGTAGCTCAACTGTAAAAGATGCACCTAATCCGAAGTGGACCAAATGTAATTCAATTGCCAAAGTTGGAAAGTGGGACGGCACACATTCCAGAAATGCAAGAACAGCCGAGTCATTGAATTTCTTGCTTTTCAACTTCTTTAATAACTGTTTATTTGTTAGTGTCTAATAACTAAATATTTGATTTTCTTTCAAGTAATGCGTGTTTCTAAAATTTTTATTGATGTGGGTTCCATGACAAACGCGGAAGTATATCAGGGGTTCCACGATGACAACAAGTTGAAGAGCACTGTTCTAGATGAGAAAGCTCAACCAGTTTCATATATTAAGTTTTAGGCGCATCGCATTATAGGACGCACTTTCGAGTTTTGAGAAAATTAAAGGATTTTAAGTGCGCCTTCTGGTCCGAAAAAATGCGGTAGTTTTGTGATGTTTGAAGGTTGCTCTGCTGTCACATGGCATACATTATTGCATTGTTCTGCTATGCCTTCAAAATAAATTTATAAAAGAGAAAAGGATCAATTACTTTAGTGTTTTGCGGCGCTTGATTTTAGGCCAAAAACACCCTTGATGTATTTGGTTTTGTCTGATCTAAGGAAACTTGGACGTTTCACTACTTAAACTTTATCCAGTGTTTTTACAATAGAAATTAGGATATAATCAGAGAAACCGGTTGCGACCCAGCACTCTGTGCTCAAGTGTGTTGATAGGTAGATATTTCCCACGCATATACAACACCACGAGTTGAAAGTGGGCAATAAAAAAGGTGTTTCATCTGTTGAGGGGCACTAACCCGACAACCTTCCGGTTCCTTCAATGTCCTGGCGTCTTTGCACTTAGTTGCTTCTCTTGCTGGGATACTAATTATCGCCAAATAAGATAATGTCAATAAGTAGAAAGGCATTACCAACAGTTTTACAAATGATTCTGTGCAAGAACCGGTCCACTGAGTGGAAGATATACTCTACTGAGTGGGATTTATAGACGCATCTCAGCATATTGAGATAGGCGAACCAGTTACAACAAGAAACTATAATAAAGTTACACACATTAGCTACAGCAGTCATAATTTGCACTTTCCTTTCTCAGTCGCAAAGTATAGTTCCCCTAGCGTGTGCAGTGGCTCTCAGGCAATTTCGACTATAAATCACCGACCAATCGCGCTACAAAGTCAATGAAGAAATCATGAGATGCAGAATGTCATGTACATTCTGAGAAGCAAAATTCCAGAAAATAAGCATTTGACAATTTGCCTGACAGTGTGACGTCACTATGGCGTACCCTTGACATTGTTGCGTGTGGAAAATTTCAAGTGCAAAGCACCTTTTTTTGCTTATCAAAAATGCACAAAATCCGCATCGCATGATGTCGACATTGTTTTTCTAGCGCAATCCGTCGGCAATTTATGGCCGAAATTGCCTACAAGGCCACAAATTTGGGCTCTCGCCGTCCTTAGCGGGATTTGAAGCATCAGATCGGTCCAGCAGTCATTATGCATAAGCCTTTAATTAAAGCTATCTTCGGACGGCGGTGTGCGTTGATGGCAGAAGCGATTTGTGGAGAAATTCCTGACTGGCAACAGCTTCAATTTAAGACGAATGGAACTTTCTCTGAACAATTTGCGAACGCATGCTCGACTGGCAACTGCTACAAGTAGAGTGATAGCTGCATGAGAAACTTTTGGGAAAACGCTGCGAGTTTAGCGTCAACGACAAGTGCAAATTATGGACTTATGCTCGAGTGGCAACAGCTAACCGCTGAATTGTTTAGCTGCTAAAGATGAACAAGGCGGTAAATCTAGCCTTCGAGTAACCAAGTGGTTCCCTGTGCAGTGGAGCGAGGAGCTGGCATGCGAGAGGATGAGACAAATGTGACATTCGGAGGGGGGTTCATTTTGAGAATGTGACTCACTTAACAAACAAACAAAGGGTCCGTGGCCCACCGGATGTAGAATTCTCCAATCCACAAAGCAGAAACAAAGCAATTTTTGCTAATACAAGCTGCGCTACAAACAATACAAAGACTCAACCTGTCTTTGTGATAAAGCATAGATATTGCAGACTTAATGCATGATGATGCTCAGATCAAGTCATCTTCCACGTGGAGCCCGCTTTCTGATTAACAGGAGCAGTTCGTCTGCCTCAAAACGCCTTCCGTGACTGCGTGTTTTGCTCAGCTTGTTAGCTTACGTGGAAATTTCCATGTTGCAATACTTCCTGACACGCAATGACGAATGAGAGTGTATTATGGCGTTTGTAGCTCAAGAGCTACCAACGTTTTTGATTGAAATGGTAAACTTGCAAAAAGGGCTCAATTAAAAAAAAACAGGCCGTGACCCATCAGAAATTGTTCCAGTGACCCACACGTCGAGAAATCCTGCGCAAGAGGAACTACAGGATTCGGAAGAATGAGTCAGATCTGATATTGGAGAGATAAGGTAGCATAAGAGAGAATGAGTCAATTATAGCATTAGAAATAACTGCACATTCTAGTATTCGAGTGAATCAGTGCGATTATTTTGTAAGCATTCGCTGCATGCGACTTGGCACAAAATCTTTCTGCCTTTTGATTAATATATATATACATTTTCAACTTTGCAAATTTCACAATTAAATAAACGGCAATAGATTTCTTCCAGGCTTGTATTTTCAATTTTGAAATGCAAGCGTGTCAGGATAATGCGATTATAAAACTTGTCATGCTTATGCCTATGCAGTTTAAGTATTTCAGAAATTAAAGAGGAAATTATACGTAAATCATTGCCAAACCTACTATGCCATTGTGACTTTGCATAGATACAGCATGTGTAATATAGTTCTTTAATATTTGAATACTATGTTATTCAGCTTGTTGCAATGATTGTTTTTTTGAAAAGTTGGTGACGTCTTTATAGTATTAGGCAATGATTATGAGCTTCTTCGTTGATCGGTTTCTGTGGTCCCTAGACGGGCACCTTTAAAAATTGAAAATCTGCTCTTGTTGTTGCAATACTATTCCAGATTAAAACCTCAACTTGTGGTGATTAATTTTACGAAAAGGTAGTGATGTTTTATGCCCAATGAAATTTTCATTGCGTAGCTCTCATAAAGTAATTAGAAGGGATCATCATCTTGTTACACAACTCGACCTTCTGGCTATTATCCTGATTTGCGTGGCATTGGCAAACTGCCTTAAGCGTCCTTCCAGTAGTTCAGCTTTTCTAGGTATTTTATATCAATTGCTGATGCTTCTTATGCCAAAACTTTGCTCAGTATTGCCAGATATGTTCACGACGAGATTAATATAAATGACCTTCTCCAGTCGATTTGAAACATACATAATTAAATATATTAACTGATTAGGCGCCATT
>JGI24021J15306_10011909_pt1 | contig 10801 bp, 6 predicted proteins | sample Ectturendosymbi1_FD_15306 | JGI IMG/M metagenome (IMG submission 15306) | reverse complement strand
AGCAGCCCTAGGATTCGAAATATCCTATGGTCAACAGCAATCTCAGATAGTTTCGCTGGCTTCGCACCGAGACGGGGAACAAGCAAGGTAGGCGATGTAGTAACTCCACCTGGTCCTTGGACGACCTTTGAGCCGCTTTCCCCGGGTGTAACCAGCAGGACTTGCCTTGCCAATCTTTCGTGGGACATTCCGGACACATGGCCGAACCAACGTAGCTGGGATCTCTCGTTTCGAAAAAGTGGCTCGATATTCAGGGCTTTGCGAATTTCACAGCTGCACAATTCGTTGTGAACTGGCACACCGTGAAGTCTTCGCAAAAATCCCAACTCTGCCGCTTGCATCTGAGATAGCACTCTTTCAGTCATTGCACAAGATTCATGACGATGGGTGAGGATCGGAACAGCGACCGATTTAAAAACTGAAAGCTTTGCGGTGTTTGAAAGCTTCCAGTCTGTCGCCACAGAGTGATAAAGCTCACACAGAACTGCGTTAGCTTTACCAACCCGTGTATCAATCTCCTTGTTCTGTCTTCCGTCACTCGTAAATACCACTCCAAGATACTTGAACTTCTCCACCTGGTGCAGTGTATTGCCGCTCACTTGCAGCTTACACTGACTTGGGTTTCTAGGGAGACAAGATACCTCCGTCTTAAGTTTAGTGCTGATTTTCATTCCACTTCGTCGCTCGCAGCATAAAGCCGATTGAGTGCACACTGAAGACACTGTTGAGAAGATGCTAGCAGTACCAAATGGTCGGCAAAAAGTAAACGATTGATCCTGAAGCTTCCAACTGTGACACCCTCGTCAACTCGGCTGTGAATATCTATCCAGTTCATGTAGACTATGAAGCGGAGCGGTGACAGCACATACCCTTGTCGGAGTCCAACACCCACGGATTTAACCCTGCAATGGTACCATGGGTTCAATATGATCCCAGCCTCATACGATAGGCCACGTCTTACAGCAATAAGCCTAAATTTCCGAAGAAGCGAAAGCGTGCGCTAACCTCGAAGTGAGCATGTCGTTCGCTTTCAGCTTCACATCAAACGACTTGACCGGCTTAAGATTGACCAGCACCTGATCGTTCTTCATCATGAACTCGTAGTACTGCGGCGGGACGGCACGGAACTCTTTAGCGTAGATCTCTCGCAGCGTTTTTCCCAGCCACCTTTCTTTGCAGAAACAGCATAGACAGAGAGATGTGAAGCTCTTGAAGCAATTTCACGAAAAATGAGTGCGCGAATCGATGCGACAAACTTCTGTAAACACAGTACTTGGTTAATCAAAAGCAAAATTGCTGCAACCAGCTGCAACAAAAACACAGCGTGACGCAATGTCCTATGAAGTGCGATTCTACTTTGTACTGGTGGTTCGCAGATGACACCGTGAGCTTCAATTATACTTCTGCAGAAAACGCTTCAACATTCACGAATTCAACAACATCGCAGTCAAAAGCGAATGCACCATAGAATCAGGCTTTGAAGGTCAGTTCAAATAGCCCCAATCCTTCTTAGGATGGCCGACTTGCTAGTTTGTTTACGATTTTCGCAAATAACTAATTAGAAAGAGAACGCGTCCGGGTTCTTCAAAACATGTTTACATCTCGCTTTCATTTCAAGTCCAACGACTGAGGTATAGCTATATCTAGTTTACTCAAGATTATGTGCTTGAAGATGGTACGAAACGCGAGATTACAAACAGTAAGCATTGGATCTCAGACATACGGCGCAAATCGCGTGTGAAGTAGAGCTCCAAGACAAAAAGCATCATCGCAGCGGTCACAAACGTTCCAAGAAAAGATAATGGGTTATTTCATGTATGAATACTTGACTCAGAAGAAATGCCATAATGTAGCGGGCTGTTTCTTAATCGAGCACTTACCTTTGCAAAAAGTATTGTAGTCGAAAAAATACGGCCTTACTTTGCGCAAACCTTTTTCAAAATAATACTCGGCCTCCGCAAAATGCTGTTGATCATCATCGAACAGACCTCGGTTGCCGTAAAGCATGTGCAAAGGTACTTTCTTTTGGTTTTTATGCCTCTCGTGGCACATGGCCTTGAGCTTAGCCCGCCGCTGTTTCTTGCTCAGACCTGACAAAGGAAACAGGGGGGCCGTTTAGACAAAAACGGCTTTATTAGGGAAAATAGAATAAAGAACGGGAAGTTAATATCAATAAATAAACTGGAGAAAACTGGTGATCCTGTTTGATTCGTATGACGTAGCTCATAGGAGGGTTGCTGATGAACTATGAGCGGTTTTTTATAAAGCTTTTTCTAACTGCCAGCAGATTGCTAACCGTAACGAAAAATACCAAACCAATAATACTGGCTGAGGAATTTGCATCCGTGTTGTTTTTTGAGACGTGACGACTCATCAAGCAATGTTATTTCGATGATGTTCAGCCGCACGGTTTTCAGAAGGAAATTTAAATGCCTGAATAACCCATGTTCCAAAATTTTCAAGTTGACAATACCCAAACATTTAAACATCGATTTACTGTTTAAATCAAGACTCGTGTAATTTTTCGAGTTATACTGATCAGCGGACCTGGGAATATGTGTTTGATGGACTTGGGTTTTCTCACACCACTCACACACTGCATCTGTAAACAGGTTCATAGTCTTGCCACGCTTCACTGACATAACAGCAGTAGTTCTGTGGTTGATGAACTGCTATCTTGTGGATGTTAGTTAGATTTTGGTCGCATCAGTACGATGAGAGATTTACATTTATAGAGGACCTTCAATGTTCTTCGGTGATGTTAAATATGAAACAATACGCAACAAAAATGTCTCCACAACAAGCAAACGTCGATATCTAGCAAACCATTGCGTCATGACAGTTCAAACTTTACATAAGTTGCATTCTCACCCGCTTTGTGCCAAGACTTGCACTTTTTTGTAGTTTGATCATGCGACTGCTCGTCTGCTTTTCGTTTAGATTCTGTAAATCAATGTGTAAAATATGCGTACCTTTACTTAGTACTTTAGATAATATATGAAGCTAAGCAAGAGCAAGTTTCTTAATATTCACTCAATCACAGATGCAACAACTTCTGCACAGGAAGTAACTATCACTTCTGCAAGTGCAAAGTTCCTGCAGAGAACTTGGTTATATATAACACATACCTAAGAAAAAGTGGTTGATGCGACCAAACAAAATATCTAAAAACTGCATGTTAAATAAATTCGTTTATACAAAAACATGATGAAAACAAAAGTAGTAGCAGAACAAAATAAATCATTAGAACAATACATTTTTTTAAATAAAAAATTACATTTTAAAAAAAAAGGACAAACAGGAAATTCACAAGCTTCCAGTTTTTTTAATCAAGCATGCATGGTTAGCAAAAAATGAACTGCAAATTAAACTTATTTTGACATTTAAAAACCAAATTTTAATTTGTTGAACAAAACAGGGTTCCTCCCTGCCTAAATTCCATGCAAATTACCAAGTTATAATGTCAGGGTAAAATGAAAATGTAGTCTTGACCGAGCACCTCAAAAACTCAATTAATTATCAAAAGAAGCTGCAAGCAAAGTTCAATGAATTTATTTTTCACGTTTGATCATTGTGAGACTGGCAAGTTTAATGACACTAGGACAGATACTGATACAATCAACATGAAAGTGTTACGTCTTTAAGCTGCAGAACAACATACATGAAACTGAAGACTGTAAGAGGTGCAAGGAGTGCCGTGGATTCTTTCAGGCCCGTGACCATGGGGGCATTTGGAGCAGTGCCCCCTAAATTTTGTTGTACCTAGGAAAACATGTTTTAAACATATAATAAAAACGAAAATCTTACCACCCTAAAAATGTATTTTGTCCCCCCAAACCTTAATACCTAGCTATGAGCCTGGATCCATAATAGGTAAGATTATGTTTATTGCTATGGTACCTATGGTACAAACCTATTTCATGAGTAACCTTTGCTAGACAGCATGAAGCAAACCATTTTTGACATAAACACAAATGTGCAAACCTCCTAAATGCGTATTAAAGTATCTTCTGGAATTAAAACATTTATGATGACCACAAGCATCAGCTTAACACCCTTGGCATGGAGATTTCTGAGAGGGAAATTGCATTTAATAAAATATCAGTTGAAACATGTGGCAGTATTACCTTTCTGCAAACATAAACCATTACAATACTATGGAACTTAGATCTACATACCAGAGACACTTGCTTGAGCAACAGAAGAGTCACTGCCAGAGTTAATGTTACATGTTTCCATTCTGTGAACAAAAAAATTACACCCATAGGTCAGAGATAACGCAGAATGTGCATTGAATAATCTTCATTATGCTGTATTTTTCAGACCATAAGGCGTACCTAAAATTCCTTAATTTTCTTAAAAATCGAATGTGCTCCTTATAATGCGGTGCTTCTAATGTATGAATCTGGTTGTGCTTTCTAGAACCAGTTGTATGTGGTAAATGATGTTATATTTTAATTGCTAGTCCTGATTTTTTTGCAAACAGACCATCATGTCACGTAATAAGCCAACAACAATTGCAATGAGCAGCATCCCAGAGTAGCTAGCACATACCACAAATTGTATTACTCCACGGGGACCCAGACTACATTGGCACACATTGAATCAAACACCCACATGACTTTTATTCTATTCATGTCTAGCATATTAGGCATGTGTGGCAGATTAAACTCCCTCATATGCCATGACAGATTAAACTCCCAGTGGCGACTGGGGTGACTCCAGCACTCGGGAGTTCATTTGAAAGAGTTGAATACAGTTTGACTTATCTTTTTGCTTCATTTAATGCGCTTTATAATCTGGTGCACCTTATGTTGCAAAAAGAACAGCTAACATTCAATTTCTTATGCTGCGCCTTATGGTCCGAAAAATATGGTAAATAGGTCAGGTTTGCAATCCTGAGTACCATTGTTGTACAATGTACATTATATGGTGATCAGCTGAGACTGCCAACCACAATATATAACATCTGCCAAGCAAAACTAATTTATTTTATTTTTCAATCTGCAATAGACAGACCCAGATAATAGCCGCATAAGACTAAGTCAAAAGAACATTTGGACTTCCAAAACTTCGGTAAACAGAAAAAACTGTTGTAGTGTCCTGACATATTGTTAATAAGTAAGACATTCATAAAACATGTAGTCCAGACACAAGCAGTGTTGCTGTTCATTTTCTTTTTTTTTGTTTTCTTCGTTTTATAAACATTAATTATTTTATAATATTGTTCTATCCATTCTTTCCTTCAATTTTTTTCATTCAAGACCAATGTCAACCATATATTACTGGGTGCTTTGAAACTGGCCTGTTGTGTGGAGAAAAAAATTAGTGAAAAATGAACCAAATGACCTTCACTAATTAACCTCACAAAAAATTGAGCAATCTTTCTATTATTATATGGAAACGTTAGCTATGATATTTTGTTTTAGGCCTTTGCTCTCAATTCTAAGGCAAAGAAAATTATGCAAAGCATGTACAGAAATGTTTGATTCCCTTAAGACACACCTACAGATAAATACGTACCACAAACAAGTGAAGTTCCTATAACTGTCCTAGGCTCCACAAAATGTTCACAACAACATCAACAGATTATATATATACAGACGCTAATTCTTCCTCGCTAAATCAATACTTGTGATAGTTGGAATCCAAAAACTTATACAGTGACATCATTATGAATTTGTGAAGTTAATCTTTGGCCCATAAAATATTAAGATATCTAGTGCTTAAATGAACAGGTGATTTTTATCAATTTTTAATTGATATTATAAAATTTGATATTATAAGTGATATTATAAAATTTGGCCTAATATTTCAAGTGTTGTGATTAAACCTGCAAAAAACTTAAAACTTTTGGTTTCAGTTGTTTTATGTGATAGTTGGTTCTAATTTTAAAAGAAAAGTATTTGCCATAAACTTACTTTCTATCAAAAAGAATCTTTTCACATCTCTGAATCGGAGACAAGCTTTTGACAGAGCATACATTTTGCTTAGCAAGTAGGCATCATCAGCTTTTTCAGTTAGAATGTTTGCTAGAGTTTTCTGTAATATTGTGGCTTGTAGCATTTTGTTTGGCTACAAATGAGTTAACTACTTGTATAATTTACAGACCTTGAAGTTCATCAGTCTTAGGCATCTTCTTGGTCTTGAACAGATTATGATGATATGGTAATATACCTTTGGTGCATTCTATAAGATAACTAATATTGTTGTTTTATTAAGGCAGTAGCTACAGAACCGCCTATGGATCTTCATATTATTTGAAACCTTATTGAATTATTCGACCGCCACTTGTAACGTGACAGTAACGCATGACGAGAATATAGTAAGATTGGTAGAAACGTACTAAACCAAAAAGGTAAACCTGAAACCTAAAACCTAACCCCAACACTAATCCTAAACCTAAGCCTTACACCTAAACTTTGGAAACTTTTGAAGAAGGAACTGGCTATGAAGCCGCATCACATGACACGGCTCGAATAAAACATTAAGTTTATCACTCAAGTGACACTGACTGTCTTGGTAGCGTAGCAGTAGCGTTTACGCCCATCGTGCCAATGGTTTTCGGTTTGGCTCTCACCTTCACAACTTTCGTTTTGGAATAGTGCTTGCACATTTTCATTCATCACAAATTTTTATGGGACCAGTTTTTCTTTACTTTTTTAGAAAGTAAGTTTCCAATCTTTAGGTTCAGGTATTAGCATTAGCAATAGGGTTAGTGTCAGCTTTAGGTTTACCTTTCACGTTTAGTATATTTCTACCAATCCAACTGCACTCTCGTCATGCATTACTGTCACGTTACAAGAGGTGGTAGAATAAGGTTTCATATATGAAGATCCACAGCAGGCGGTTCTGTAGCCCTTGTCTTTGAAATATTAAAACAAAAGTGGTCCCATGAAATGAAACGTGCATCCACTGCTACCATAACGAAAGTCGCGAAAGTGAGACCTGAACCGAAAACCGTTGGCATAACAGATGTAAGCACATCCGCTATGCTACCACAACAGTGCCACTTGAGTGACAAAGTCAGCATTTTATTCGAACCACGTCATGCAAGGCGGTTCCACAGCTACTTTCTTTCTGTAAGTAACCAATTTAGTTGATTTTATATTTGTAAATTAAAATTGTTTTACCTGCTTATTTCCTGGAGGCTCAATTCCACCGTCTTCCCACTCCAAATGTATGTACTTTTTCTCTGTAAAAACTTCAACATGTGCTACAAAATCGACTAGTTTTGGCAACAAAGATAATTTCGTAAAAGAGTATCTCTGGTGCTGTCACATTTTTTGAACCTCCTGCCCATCCAATACAATCATTACAATAAGAACAGTTGGGTTAAAAATCTTTTATCACAACACAGCGAATCACATAACAAGGAGAGACAAGTCTCCTATAATTGTACATCTATCACTCGCGTTGCCATGATATTGCACAAACAATGCTGTAGAACTATTTGCCGGAGACGATTCCGGATGGATTCTGCGTTTTTCATTCGGACCCAGAACCGTACCCGGAGTCAAAAATTTGGCAAAAATCGGACCGGGTCCAGGATTCACTTTTCAATTTCGGCAGTAGCAGGAGTATGTGCGGTCATTTCTTAAGTAAAAACATGGGTAAATTACGGTTGGATCGATGCCTATAGCCGGAGTCTGAACAGGAGTAGAATTCTCAAATGTGAAAAATTTCCGGATCCGGACCAGGATTCACAAATTTTGGAACAGGAGTGGTGTCGAAGTTTGAAAAAGTTACTCCGGCCGTCTCTAGTCTCTATATCAGAGATGATCACTATCCGGTGTCAAACGAAACTTCTGACCTCTGCGAAATTTCTGACCTGTTATTGTTTTTCAGTTATTTTGCTTCTCAGAATAAAAAAATAAAGTCTGGCAATTAATTTTTTGATGTGTGTTACGTAAAGCATTTTGGTTAGATGTCAGGTACCCACAACAGGCTAGAGTACGGGAATAACTTTCACCATTGAAAATTATCGGACTTAGCCGTTGACCTCAATTATTTTTCTTTTCCTCATCATAACCCAAACCCTAACCTGACACACTTACCTAAACACGAATTCCTAAGACCTAATAATCAGTTTTATCAGCGTATTTGGTATGTAGAATATTACTCTGTGCATGCATACGTGGTGTGAAGTCAGAAATTTAGCTTGACACCGGCTTGCCGGCTGGATATCTTCCAGGATAATGAGTTTGTAACCGGATACGGATATCCAAAAACTGCTTTTAAACGGGAACCGGATACGGATCCAGGTATCCGAAACGCTTTTATTGACATTTCGAGGATTCAGACCCTTGAAAAAAGTTGCACACTGCACAACCATTCATTCATTAACTTCAGAAGCATCTTTTCAGCCTTCTGTGCCATGACTCCGATTCTGTCTATGGTGTAATCTCTGTACCATAGCGAATACCCTTCCCTCTCTTAATCTGGTAATTGGACACGCCATGTTTGTCAGCATGAGTCTGTTCCTGATGTAACAAGATAGGGCTCTTTCAGTATACATTAAGCAGTGTTTTTTTAAGGTTTTTAAAAGGGTGTCGTGATGGAGCTTTAGGGTGTCAACACCATTTTCCCTTCCATGTCTGATACTTTTAACTGATTTTCACCAAAATGCAAGTTTCCAAATATTCTTAATTATTTGAATACAACATTCAATTTTGGCAAACAAACTGGAGACAATTTCATAAACAGAAAGGTTCAATATAAGCCAATATATTCATTCATTCACTCATTTTCGTGCCTGCTTTTGGGAGAGTCGCGGGGACAGCAGAACCCTAGGATGATCCGAAATACCTCACGATCAACAGCAATTTCGGATGGTTCTGTGGCTCCACACCAAGACGTGACCAAGCAAGGTCGGAGATGTAGTCACGCTACATGTGGTCCTTGGACGAACTCCGGGCCGCTTTCCCTTAGGTTAGGGTTGCCAAATCCGCCTGGCCAGTGTTTTACTGAGATTTTAGCAGAGGCCGGTGAAAGGCCGGTATTTTGAAAATCTGTGTCTGAAGCCGGTATTTTGAAAAGAAATAATTTGCCGTAACTTCAAAAAGAACTAACACAGAATTTCTCAAATTAAAATGATTCTAGTTGTGAATCTTGTCAGGATAGTTCCTTCAGCGGGGTTTATTTGCTGCTGTTGACGCAATCCTTGGCGTGATTGTCACGTCACACACACACACCGAAATGTCATGAGCCAGCCAATATACGGCAAATTTTATTAATTGTGGCTTAACAATACTGATTGTTTCTCTCTTTTTCCTGTGCCGCTTACAAACTACAACACAACACAGATTAGATCTGGAACTGTTGCCAAAATGGCCGGTATTTGTACATAACGCATCTAGCAACCCTACTGTAGGTGTAGCCCGAATGACCTTGTTCAGCATTCTTTCCTGGGACATTCTGGATCAGTGTTGCCACTGCTAGGGTTTTTTCACTAGATCTGTTTTTTTTCTGTTTTATCTGGGGTTCTGGGTTTTTTATTAAAAATCTGGGGTTTTTTGACTCTGGTCAAATTTTAGAAATGTATGTTGTATTACTGTATTTTCCATTCAAGAATACAGTAGTTTCACAGGCGTAATAGCCTATGTGTAGTCAGTAGCCAGACAGACGAGTAGGGCTAGGTACGAAATTGTTTGAAATATAATGGTTTACAGATTAAGCACTGACGATGCATAGATCAGCACTCTAATCTATTGCTGATATGTCAAGAGCTGCTTGTGCATGATTTTGGAATGCTTTTTTTTGTTTGAAGATGCTGTGGTTGAGAATCCGTTCATTGTTTTACAGGCGCATTGTGATAAGAATGTAAAATTTTGAATGTTACATTAGTAGTCAAATATTGCAATGAATGCAATTGTTAGGGTGAAAATATCACTGTAAGACCTTGAATGTATCATGCACATGTTTCAATTTGTGCGTATGTGAAAGTAAAGGAAAACATTAAACGTTTTTTCAGAAAGGATGTCACTAGCCTTTTTTATGCCACTTCATACATTTGAATTGGTGCTAGCCTACTTGTAAATTGTCAGTATGTTTAAAAATAGACTTGGACTTGTTAAAAAAAATCATGCAAATAATACATATTTCCTTAATTTTTATGTGCAAGTACCGGTAGCGTGCATTTCAAGTTCGGTTTTGACTTTTTTTAAGCGTGTTTTATGTCTGTTTTTTTTATTATTTTCTGGGTTTTTTTCAACGTGAATTCTGAGGTTTTTTTTCATAACAGAGTGGCAACACTGTTCTGGATGCATGACCGGACTAACATAGCTGGCAGAGATGATCACTATCCGGTTTGCCAGTTGGATATCCGGCAGGATAGTGAGTTTGCAACCGGATACGGATATCCAAAATCTGCTTTGAAACGGAAACCGGATACGGATATCCGAAACGCTTTTATTGATATTTCGAGGATTCAGACTTTTGGAAAAAGTTGCACATTGCGCAATCATTCATTTATTATCTTCATTCAGAAGCATCTTTTCAGCCATCTGTGACATGACTCCGAGTCTGTCTGTGGTGTATTCTCTGTATCATAGTGTAATCTCATTCCCCTCTTAATCTGCTAAATGGACACGCCAAATTTGTCAGCATGAATCTGTACCTGGTGTGCCAAGATAGGGCTCTTTTAGTATACAATTAAGGACGTTGTTTGCAGCGCACCTGGACCAAGGCTAGCTAGTATAAGCTTATTGTGATCTAGTTTAGACTAGCTAGAGCATTCTCGCTCTTTTAATGTGGTCTGTAGTCTACACCAGGCTTTGCAGTTTTCACGCCTATTCTACGT